>JGI20214J51088_10000088_pt1 | contig 59999 bp, 50 predicted proteins | sample WetSurMetagenome_FD_51088 | JGI IMG/M metagenome (IMG submission 51088) | reverse complement strand
CTTTAGCTGGAAATCAATGATCACAAGAGCGTCATCAGGTATTGCTTTACGGATTGTTATCATTTAACTTCAAATCATAAATTTATAATATCCATTTAAGAACTTGCAATGAGTATCACAGCGGTTTCACAGAGATTTCTCCAGTAATTTTCTATGTGTAACTCTTCCGCCTAGTGGGACCTGTTATATTTCTCATTTTCAGTTCTTTACATATTTTCACTATCTCCCTATCTCCCTTTCTCCCTTTCTCCCCTTCTCCTCTTCACTATTTATACTCATCCCAGCTTTTAATCTTCAGATCATCTATGCTGATCTTGCAGAAGGCCAGTATAAACGCACTTGCCAACCGGGCATTAGTTATAAGTGGAACATTATAATCCACAGCACTTCTTCTGATAGAATAGTCATTATTAAGCTCCTTATCACTCAGATCCTTGGGAATGTTCACAACCAGGTCTACTTCACGCGATTTAATCAGGTCGATAGTGTTCGGTGACATATTTTCATCAGGCCAGTAAGCCACATGAGCCTCAACTCCGGCGTTTTCCAGAAACTGTTGTGTCCCTCTTGTGGCATATAATTTGTGTCCTTTTTCACGGAGAGCCCTGGCGCTGTTGAGAAGTTCAACTTTTGACCGGGCCGGACCTGTTGAAAGAAGAATGCTTTTTTTAGGGACTCTGTAACCTACAGAAAACATTGCTTTAAGAATTGCTTCATAGAAACCTTCCCCGATACATCCGACTTCCCCTGTGGATGACATGTCAACTCCCAGAACAGGATCTGCTTTGGCAAGACGTGAAAAGCTGAACTGAGGAGCTTTAACTCCTACATAATCGAGCTCGAAAATTGTTTTACTGGGTCTTTCAGCCGGGACTCCAAGCATTACTTTTGTTGCAAGTTCAATGAGGTTGATTTTTAGTACTTTTGAAACAAAGGGCATGCTCCGGCTTGCTCGGAGGTTACATTCTATAACCTTTATATCATTGTCTTTTGCTAGAAACTGTATGTTAAAAGGCCCTGAAATATTTAGTTCTTTTGCAATATGACGTGAAATACGTTTAATTCTTCTGGCAGTTTCAAAATAGATTTTCTGAGCTGGGAAAACCATTGTGGCATCCCCTGAATGTACCCCTGCAAACTCCACATGTTCACTTATGGCATAAGCTATCATATCTCCTTCACGGGCTACAGCATCGATCTCAATCTCTTTGGCATTCTCAATAAATTCAGATACAACAACCGGGTATTGTTTTGAGACCTGCGATGCCAGCTCAAGATAGTGTGAAAGCTCATTTTTATTAGAAACCACATTCATGGCCGCTCCGGATAAAACGTAAGAAGGTCTGATGAGAACAGGAAACCCGATCCGGTCTACAAACTCAAAAATATCATCGATTGAGGAAAGTTCTTTCCATCTTGGCTGGTCAACATGCAGGTTGTCAAGCATTTCAGAAAACTTATGCCTGTTTTCTGCCCTGTCGATAGAAATTGGAGACGTGCCCAGGACAGGTACATTTTCTTTATAAAGCCTCATGGCAAGGTTATTGGGGATCTGACCGCCTACCGATACGATAACTCCGCCCGGGTTCTCCAGATCAATAATATCGAGCACTCTTTCGAAGGTCAGTTCATCGAAATAAAGCCTGTCGCAGATATCATAATCTGTACTGACAGTTTCCGGATTGTAATTGATCATTATTGACCTGAATCCCTCTTTTTTTATGGTATCTATGGCATTTACTGAACACCAGTCAAATTCAACACTTGATCCTATCCTGTATGCTCCAGAGCCAAGAACAATTACCGATTTTTTATCTGTTTCACATATTATATCATGTTCAGAGCCACTGTAGGTCAGATAGAGATAATTAGTAACTGCAGGGTATTCTGCTGCCAGGGTATCAATTTGTTTAATATATGGTACAATTCCTAAAGATTTCCGATAACTTCTCACTTTCATGAGATCCTCGTTGATGTTGGATGGCACCGATTTTAGTACATGCCGGGCAATCTGAAAATCGCTGAATCCGTTTATTTTAGAGTGGGAAAGGAGATCTGTGGGAATAGATTCAAGAGATTGATATTTAGATAGCTCATCTTTAATACTGATGATATTTTTAAGTTTATAAAGGAACCATTTATCGATCTTTGTCAATTCATAGATTCTATCAACTGACATCCCGATTTCAAGTGCTTCGGCAATTGAGAATATCCTCATATCTGTCGGTTCGGCAAGCTCCCTCTCTATATCTTCAAAGCCAAGGTTACGGTTACCGGTAAAGCCGTGCATCCCCTGTCCGATCATTCTTAATCCCTTCTGAATAACCTCTTCAAATGTTCTTCCGATAGCCATAACCTCTCCGACGCTTTTCATGCTGCTCCCGATAAGGTGCGATACTCCTTCGAATTTATTCAGGTCCCATCGCGGGATTTTACATACTATATAATCAAGGGCAGGCTCAAAACATGCAGTTGTGTTTTTAGTAACTGAGTTTTTCAGTTCATGCAGTCCATATCCCATTCCAAGTTTTGCAGCAATAAAGGCAAGGGGATAACCTGTTGCTTTAGAGGCCAGGGCGCTCGATCTTGATAACCTGGCATTTACTTCAATTACCCTGTAGTCTTCAGAATCGGGAGAAAGAGCATATTGGACATTGCATTCACCAACAATCCCGATATGCCTGATTATCCTTATTGAAAGTTCTCTCAGTTTATGGTATTCACTGTTTGTCAGGGTCTGCGAAGGTGCAACAACTATACTTTCCCCGGTATGAATTCCAAGAGGATCAAAATTCTCCATGTTACACACAGTGATACAATTGTCATATTTATCCCTGACAACCTCATATTCAACCTCTTTCCATCCCTTCAGTGATTCTTCGACGAGTATCTGGGTTGAGTATGAAAATGCTTTTGAAGCAAGTGACCTTAGTTCTTCAACATTCGAGGCAAATCCGCTTCCCTGGCCACCCAGTGTATATGCTGCCCTGATGATAATAGGAAATCCAAGTTTAACGGCTGCTTCAATTGCCTCATCAACTCCATGGACAGCAATACTACTTGGTGTTTTAACTTTTATTTCACCGAGCTTATTTACAAATAGCTCCCTGTCTTCGGTATCCATTATTGCAGTGACAGGTGTCCCCAGGACTTTCACATTATATTTTTCAAATACCCCTGATTTAAAGAGCTCCGTTCCGCAGTTCAATGCTGTCTGGCCGCCAAAGGATAAAAGAATTCCATCAGGCTTCTCTTTTGCAATTACTTTTTCAACAAAATATGGAGTTACCGGGAGAAAATAAATTTTATCAGCCAAATCCTCGGAGGTCTGAACAGTTGCAATATTCGGATTTATCAGGATTGTTTTAACATCTTCCTCTTTTAACGCCTTAAGAGCCTGGGAACCTGAGTAATCAAACTCACCTGCTTCGCCTATCTTGAGGGCTCCTGATCCCAGGATTATCACCTTTTTTACTGCTTCTTTCATTGTCCGGATTTGAGGTTCAAAAATAACACAATTTTTTAATTTGAATTTGAAATTGCAATAAAATGAATATATTTGCAAAACAAATGCATAAATATGCAGAAAACTAAAAGACTTCTGGCAATAGAAAATATAATTGCTGAAGAGAACATTTCAACTCAGGAAGAGTTGCTAAAAAAACTGAAAGGAAAAGGGATAGGGTGTACTCAGGCTACACTATCCCGCAATTTAAGGCAGCTGGGAGTAGTTCGGATACCTGACGGCACAGGAGGATATTGGTATTCTTTATCTGAAAAAATCAGAAATCAGGAAAAGCTTTCACTTAAACTTAACATTGTACCGGTCATACTGGATATTGTTGATGCAAAAGGACTTATGGTAATTAAAACAATTCCGGGAAATGCAAGCAACACAGCGTTTTTTATAGATGGTACCGCGAGATATGAAATTGCCGGTACAATAGCCGGTGATGACACAATCCTGGTTATACCCAGAGATGGAGTAACAGTCCAGCAGGTCCATACCTGTCTTGAAATAATTCTTCCCGGGATACATGATCAGATAAAAAAGAAATAAAGTTGAAATGAAAAGAAATAAAGTTGAAACAAAAAGAAATAAAATTGAAATGAAAAGAAATAAAGTTGAAATAAAAAGAAACAGATTTAAATAACAGAGATAGAAAATTATAAATAATCAAAACAATGAAAGAAAAAGTGGTTCTCGCATATAGCGGTGGTTTGGATACTTCGGTAATTCTAAAATGGTTGATTGAAAAAAATTATGAAGTAATTGCTTTTGTAGCAGATGTCGGGCAGACAGAAGATTTTGATGCCTGCAGGGATAAAGCTTTACTGCTTGGAGCCTCAAAAGTCATTATCGCAGATCTGAAAAGAGAATTCATTGATAGTTATGTTCTCAAGGCCATAATGGCGAATGCAATTTATGAAGACAGGTACCTGCTTGGAACTGCTCTCGCACGGCCACTCATTGCAAAGAAGCAGATTGAGGTTGCGAAAGCTGAGGGAGCCAATGCAGTAGCACACGGTGCCACTGGTAAAGGCAATGATCAGGTAAGGTTTGAACTCTGTTACTATGCCCTTATGCCAGGGGTAAAGGTTATTTCACCATGGAAAGACAAAGAATTTCTTGCAACATTTAAGGGGAGGACAGATCTTCTTAAATATGCTTCCGAGAAAAAAATTCCTGTCAAGGCAAGTATCGATAAGCCATACAGTGAAGATGATAATCTGATGCATATTAGTCATGAAGCAGGTATTCTGGAAGATCCAATGTATACTTTGCATAAGAGTATGCTTGAAAAGATGGTCATGCCACAGGATGCACCCGATAAAGAGACACGTATAGTTATACATTTTAAGAACGGAATACCTGTAAAGCTTGTAAATAAAGAAGATGGGACCATAAAGGAAGACTCATATGATATGTTTGTATATCTGAATGAAATTGCCGGTAAAAACGGGATTGGTCTTCTCGATATGGTCGAGAACAGGTTTGTAGGGATAAAATCGAGAGGTGTATATGAAACTCCGGCAGCTACTGTTTTGCATATTGCCCACAAAGATATTGAGGGAATAGCTATGGACAGGGAGGTGATGCGATTGGTAAACATGCTTACTCCGAAATTTGCAGAGATTATATATAATGGTTTCTGGTTCAGCCCTGAAATGGATTTTCTGATGGCTGCAATTGAAAAGAGCCAGGAACTGATTGATGGCAGTGTTCATCTTTGCCTCTATAAGGGCAATGTACTTATAGAAGGTCGTGAATCACCTTCATCGCTATATAATAAAAAGCTTTCAAGTATGGACATTGAAGGAGGTTTTGATCAGACCGACAGTAAGGGATTTATAAGGATCAATGCAATAAGACTTATGGCTCACCGGGCAATTGTTGAGGCGAGTCAGAAGAAATGAGTAGTATAGTTTAAACCCTTTTGGGAACCTTAGTATTACCTTTGTGTACCTTTGTGGTAAAAAATAATTAAAATAACCACAAAGGAACCCGAAGGCAAACACAACGCGACACAAAGGAAAACAATTCATTATTTTTAAAAGTAACTATATGAAACTCTGGGAAAAAGGGATTAATCCCGAACCTGCAATTATCGAATTCACTGCAGGGAAAGATAGAAAAACCGATCTGGCTCTTACAAAATGGGATATAATTGGTTCCATGGCTCATGTAATTATGCTGGATGATGTAGGGTTAATCAATGAAGATGAGAAAAATGGGTTGTTAAAGGCTCTTCATTCTCTTTTTGTATGGGATGAAGAGGGAAGTCTTGTAATTGAAAAAGATGTTGAGGACATCCATTCACAGATCGAAAAGGAAATGTCTTCAATTCTTGGCACTACGGGAAAGAAAATCCATACCGGACGATCAAGAAATGACCAGGTTCTGGTTGATATCCGCCTGTATACAAGGGAGGAGATCGATAAGCTATCTGTTCTTATCCGCAGGCTTTTTAGCAAGCTGCAGTCTCTGAGTGAGCAACATAAAGAGGTTCTTTTACCAGGTTATACACATATGCAACCGGCTATGGTTTCGTCTTTTGGTTTATGGTTCGGAGCATATGCTGAATGTCTGGCAGATGATGTACTGCTCCTTGCCGGAGCACGGTCACTTAATAACCAGAATCCTCTTGGTACCGCAGCAGGATACGGAACAACCTTACCAATAAACAGAAAGCTGACATCGGATCTTCTTGAATTTGATGATTTGCTCTACAATTCAGCCTATGCAAGCCTGAGCCGGGGCAAAATTGAAATGGCCATTGCAGCTTCCCTGGCATCAGTTGCACAGACACTTTCACGTTTTTCAATGGATATATGTATCTACATGAGTTCCGAATACAGATTCATAGATTTTCCTGATGAGTATGTGACCGGCTCAAGTATTATGCCCCAGAAAAGAAATCCTGATGTATTCGAACTGATCAGAGCCAGGTCTAATGTTATTCAGGCACTTCCTAACCAGATTGCAATCCTCACAAGCAATCTCCAGTCGGGGTACAACAGAGATCTCCAATTGCTTAAACAACTGATATTTGATGCATTCGGGGAAATCAGAGAGTGTATTGAGATAATGCTTTTAATGCTTAATAATATTAAGGTGCGGAAGAATATTACAGAAAATCCATTGTATAATACTATTTTCAGTACGGAAGAAGTAAACCGGCTTGTGAAGCAGGGTATCCCGTTCAGAGATGCATATAAAGCAGTATCTGAAATGGTTAAAAATTCCACATTCTCAAAAACTTCACTTTCCGATTATGTACACGAAGGAAGTATTGGAAATTTGTGTAACAAAGAGATATCTGAAATTTTCGAAAACAGGATGGTAAGTTTTAAAAACACTACAGCAGCTGAATTGGCTGATAAAATGATGCATCATGTTACCCGCTAGAGAAATTTTGCCAGTTAGGGTCACGCTATGGAGTGTCCCTACAACACTGATTTTTTAATATTCTCTATAAAAACATCGAACAGATAATCGGTGTCAGTCGGTCCTCCTGACGCTTCAGGATGAAACTGAGTGGAGAAAAATGGTTTGTGTTTATGAATCATTCCTTCATTTGTCTGGTCGTTTATATTGATAAAGAATGGTTCCCAATCTTCTCCTAAAGTATTGTTATCGACCGCAAATCCATGATTCTGTGAAGTTATGTATGCTTTATCAGTTCCAACCTGGAGAACCGGCTGATTGTGACTTCTGTGCCCGTATTTCAGTTTATAGGTATCAGCTCCGGAAGCAAGAGCCATTAGCTGATTTCCCAGACATATCCCGAATACCGGTTTGTTGAATGAAAATGATTTTTTTATGTTTTGAATTGTAATGCTGCACATTTTTGGATCACCCGGACCATTTGTAAGGAAGAGACCGTCAAACTCTTCCCTGTGAAAATCATAGTCCCATGGAACTCTTATTATAGTTGTGTCACGCTTTAGAAGGTTTCTGATGATGTTATACTTAACTCCGCAGTCAACAAGTATTATCTTATACTTTCCTGAACCATAAATTCTCTTTTCGTTCGTGCTGACTTCAGCTACAAGATTCACTTTATTCGGATCATAAAAGCTGGTTTCTTCTCCATCCGGTTCAACTTTGCCAAGCATTGCTCCTTTTTCACGTATCCTTTTTGTCAATGCCCGGGTATCTATCCCGTAAATACCGGGGACATTATTTCTTTTCAACCACTCATCCAGGCTTTCTGTGGCATTCCAATGGCTGTATTCGAAGGAATAATCTGAAACAATAAGAGCTGATATGTGAATTGAAGAGGACTCATAAAAACGAAAGAGGTCATTCTCTTCGCTTTTCCCGGGAGCTCCATAGTTTCCTACAAGCGGATATGTGAGACAGAGAATCTGACCGCGATAGGAAGGATCAGTTAAACTCTCCGGATACCCTGTCATAGCAGTATTAAAAACCACCTCTCCAGCAGCAGGAACCGGAGCACCAAATGATTTTCCGTAGTAAACCATTCCATCTTCAAGTGTCAGTTTTACCTTTATTCTTTCTGTCATTTTAATGTGATTCTTAATTCGTTTGTTCAAATGTTCTTAATTCATATAAAATTATCTGAGGGCTGAAACTGCTTTTTCGATCTGCTCCATAGCTTTCATTACTGTCTGATGTGTTGAAGCCAGATTCATTCTCATAAATCCTTCACCTCCCGGACCAAAGGTTGAACCTTCATTCATCCCGATACCGGCGCGCGTTACAAAGAAGTTCTGAAGCTCTTTAACTGTCATCCCAAATTTACGACAATCGAGCCAGATCATATAAGTTGCTTCAGGTTGAACAGGAATAATTTCAGGAATCATCTTCATGCAATAATCCTCAACAAAATCTATATTATGGTCAATATAGTCAAGTAATGCATCGAGCCATTGATGTCCATGTGAATATGCTGCTACAGAAGCTGTTATGCCAAATATATTGCCATTTCCGATATGCAGGTTATCAATTACCCTGTTAAACGACTTTCTCAAAACCGGATTTGAAATGATGACAGATGATGTTGAGAGGCCTGCAAGATTGAACGTTTTACTCGGAGCTATCAATGTAACTGTATTTTCTGCAATCTTTTCAGAAAGTGATGCAACAGGCGTATGACTGAATCCCGGGAGAACCAGATCACAATGGATTTCGTCGGAGATGATAAGAATATTGTTCTTCAGACAGATTTCGGCAAGTATGTTTAGTTCCTCTGGTGACCAGGCTCTTCCAACCGGATTGTGAGGGTTGGAAATTATTATCATTTTTGTCTTTTCGTCTATTGCTGTAACCAGGGAATCAAAATCCATCACCCATCTTCCCTCTGTTTCTTTTAACCTGTTATAGATCAGATTTCGCCCGTGTGATTCCACGGCTGAAAAGAAGGGGAAATAAACCGGAGGCTGGACAATAATACTATCACCTGGCTGGGTGAATGCAAGTGTACAAAAATTAAGTGCAGGCACTACACCCGGACAAAAGGAGATCCATTCTTTTTCAATCTGCCAGCCATGTCTTGCATTGAGCCAGCTGATTATTGACGAAAAATATTCAGGTGGCCGTAATGAATAGCCATATATCTCATGGTTAAGGCGGTTCTGAAGGGCTTTTACAATGAATTCAGGTGTGGTAAAATCCATATCAGCGACCCACATCGGGATAACATCCTTTACACCGAATGTCTCCAGCCTGAGGTCAAACTTTATACAGTTAGTCCCCTCTCTTTTGACAGGCACATCAAAATTCCACATCAACTAAAAAAGTATAATTTCAGGGGTTTAAAGATATATAAAAAACGGGAATGGCAGAAAGATTAACAAATAGTAGCATATCAATGCATAAAGTGAGACAAAGTGGAGACTGCCTGAATTGATAAACAATTGAAATTATAGAAAATTATACCGTCAAAATGAAAACTTACACATTTTAGTCACTTCAACCTCGCGGTACTTATTAGTTTCAATATTATTTATTACTTTTATGGACGCTTAAAGTATGATAATTTAAAATTTAAAATGATTTAAAATGAAAAAGATTGTTGCAGGTGTTATACTTCCATTGGTGATAATAAGTTTCACTTGTTTGACTTCATGTAAAGATAGAGCAGCCGGGAAACAGCTGAAAAAGACTGAAATGGAACAGGTCAAGACTATTGAGAATAAGATTGAAGAGAATGTTTATCCTTTGCCTACATCAGCAGAGGTCATCAAAATGCTTACTGAGCTGGAGGTTGGATATATTATAGGTATATCAAACCCGGTTGCAAACTCAAAAAAATATTTCAGCAGTACAACAAGAGCAATAAACCTTGGTGTCTATGGAGCCGATCTGAGTTATGTAACCCTCTATAATATACAGCAGGAAGTAATTAATTATCTGGAAGGTATCAGGACTCTTTCCAATGAGCTCAATATGTCAAAAATATACAATGAAGAGCTATATGATAAAATAAAACAGAATTTCGATAACAAGGAAGAACTGGTGAAAATTCTCACAAGCGCATTCAATGATACTTATTCATATCTGAGTGAAAATGATCAGCAACCTTTGGCTCTCCTGGTTGTTGGTGGTGCATGGGTTGAAGGAATGTATCTGACAACACATGTTTCGGAAGCTGCTTATCAGGTTGCAGGGATCTCAAAGGTTCTGCTCGAACAGAAAAAATCATTTGAGCTTTTCCTGGAAATAACCAAGCCTTATGCAAACGATCCCAGTGTAAGTGATTTTGTGAAGGCACTTGATCCGGTAAAAAAAGTATATGATGGTATCGGCACAAGTCTTAATGATCAGAATATTAAGGATATAACAAAAGCAATAACCGACATCAGAAACCAAATTGTCCAATAATATTTTTATGAATATCAGGCCGCAAAGCATCTGACTTTGCGGTCTTTTTTTTACTTGCTGTCTTTATGAGGGAATCTGTACTACTTGCCTTAATTCATATCTTTGCCATTGTCTCGACCATAAATCCGGCGGGAATTTCATCGAGGGGCAAGAAGATTCTGCGCAGTTACCTCAGAAGATATTTAAACAGGGAGCTTGAAGAGGAATACTACAACCTTTTCGAAAACAATCTTGAATTCTATTCAAATGAACTCAAAAGTGTTGATAAAGCTGAACTTTCAGATGATGAGTCTCTTATTTCATTTCAAATTACAAATATCTGCCGGCAGATAAAAAAAGGTTTGTTTCTCGAGGAGAGGATGATAGTATTTCTTCAGTTGATAGAGTTTGCTTTTGAAGATGGAATGATATCTGAACAGGAAAAGACCATAATTGACATCGTTTCCAGAACATTTAATATCTCCAAAAAGGAATATGATAATGCCACTGCCTTCATGATCGGCAGGTCATATGACGACGTTTCCCCCGACTGTATTCTGATAATCGAAAGTGATAATCCTAAGTATTCAGGTGCCGATACTTACAAAAACTATGATAAGTGGCGACATATCAGAATAAAAGGGTTCAAAGGCCACCTGGTGGTGTTGCATATTGAAAGTACCGGGACACTTCTTTTTACTTATGACGGTACACAGGTTCTCTACTTTAAAGGGAGAGATATTATTTCCTGCAGACCTTATCTCCTTGACAGGGGAGTTAATATAAAAGGTCAGGGCTTTGATCCGATTTATTATTCAAAGATTTACAAAAAATTTGTTTCCAGGAAATTTCCTGAAAAGATATCCTTTGAGGGGCATGATATTGAATTCCTGTTCAAGAACTCTGATAATGGACTTCAGAAGATGAGCTTCAGGGTTGAATCAGGGAACCTTATTGGTATAATGGGAGGCAGTGGTGTTGGTAAAACTACAATGCTTAATTTACTGCATGGCAAGATTAAGCCAACATCAGGTAACCTCTATATAAACGGTTATGACATACATTCGGATGAAGAGGAACTTAAAGGTCTTATCGGATTTGTCCCTCAGGATGATATGCTCATTGAAGAACTGACAGTATATCAGAATCTGTATTTTAATGCCAGGCTCTGTTTTGGTGATTATAATGAAGGACAGTTAAAAAACACTGTTGAGAAAGTCCTCCAGGATCTTGATCTCTATGAAATAAGAGATCTGCAGGTGGGGGATATGATGAATAAGAAGGTGAGTGGCGGTCAGCGGAAACGACTTAACATAGGTCTTGAACTTATGCGCGAACCTGTTGTATTGTTTATTGATGAGCCAACCTCCGGGTTATCTTCATTCGATTCTGAAAAGGTAATGAGTCTGCTTAGAAATCAGTCTCTTAGCGGGAAGCTTGTATTTGCAATAATCCATCAGCCATCTTCAGATATTATCAAAATGTTCGACAGGCTATGGCTACTCGATAAAGGTGGTTATATGATCTATGACGGAGATCCTGTTGAAGCCCTTGTATACTTTAAAACAGAGACTTCCCAGGCAAATGCTGCTGAAAGCGAATGCCCAAATTGTGGAAATGTTGAAACTGATAATATTCTTCATATAATTGAAGTTAAGGTCATTGACAATTCAGGCTACCCTGGTAAAGAGAGACAGATCAGCCCGAAGGAGTGGTATGAAAAATATAAAAAGAAAATGATGCCTGTTCTTGGTGACAAGCCATCAAAGACAATTATTCCACCCAGCAACTTCAGAGTTCCTAAAAAAGCAGATCAGATCCGGACTTTTATAAAAAGAAATCTTACAAGGAAGCTGGCTGACAGGCAATATATGATTATCAACCTGTTGGAGGCTCCACTGCTGGCTTTCATACTTGGTTATATCTCAAAATTCAGTGAGAATGGAGTTTATAGTTTCGCCAATAATAAGAACTATCCGGTATTCATCTTCATGGCGGTTATTGTTGCACTGTTTATCGGACTGACAGTAAGCGCTGAAGAGATTTTCAGAGACCGAAAAATCCTTGAAAGAGAGAAATTCCTCGATTTAAGCAGATTGAGTTACCTGATATCAAAAATTAATTTTCTGTTTGCCTTGTCAGCAATACAGTCGTTATCCTTTGTACTTGTCGCAAATTCAATACTTGAAGTCAGAGGCATGCTTTTTCAGCAGTGGATAATTCTATTCTCAACTGCCTGTTTCGGGAACATGCTTGGATTGAACATTTCTGCGGGTATGCGCACGGCTGTGAGCATATATATCCTTATTCCGCTTATTCTTGTGCCGCAACTTCTTCTTGGTGGTGCTATGATAAAGTTTGATGACCTTCATAAATCAATAAGTAAAAAAATTTATGTGCCGGTTGTTGGAGATATAATGGTAACCCGTTGGGCATATGAAGCATTAAGTGTAGAGCAGTTTAAGAGCAACAAGTATGAAAGGCCATTTTTTAGCTATGATATGGAAATAAGCCAGAATGATTGGTACACTTCATTCCTGCTCCCTACTTTGAAAGTTAAGGTCAATGAGTGCCTGACTGCAGGAAAGAATCCAGATTATCGCGAATACTCCGAGAATAATTTTAAAAAAATTAATTATCACATAAATGATCTTTCATCATTATCAGGCATTAAACCCGGTATTTGGGTAAATAGTCTTAATTACAAACAATTCAATGAATATGTTGCCAATGAAGCAAGGCTATATCTTGACAGCCTAAGATCCTCTTTCCGGACTTTGAGCAGAACGATATCAAATAAACGTGATTCATTATATAAACAGATTGCCGGAAGTGTAGGAGAAGATGCTTTCATAATTATGAGGGGGAAACAATATAATGAAAATCTTGCTAATATTGTACTTAACAGGATGGCAGCCAGCAAGATATATGATGCTGAAAATAAGCTGATCCAAAAAGCCGACCCTGTTTTCATGCCCCCGGGATCAAAATCAGGCCGAGCTCATTTTTTTGCTCCGTATAAACAGGTAGGTGAGATAAAAATAGGAACTCTTTTATTTAATATTATTGTAATCTGGATAATGATCATCTCACTTTTTGTTACTTTGTATTTTAACATCATTAAGCGGTTAATTGGATTTCTTGAATCTCTGAAATTACCTATTCTGAGAAAGTTTGGAAGAGACCTGTTGCAGTTCTAGTCCTTCTTCGCCTGACTCCTTCTGCGTGGCTTAACCTTATCCTCTGGCCCATCCTCAGTGATTCAACCTTATCCAGTGGCTCTTTCTCCTCAAAGAGATGAAGTAAACAGACATGGAGAAGGGTCATGCTCAGGTAAAAGCAAGGAGAGGAATTTAAAATCAGGTTGATTTACAATTCAGAGCGTAGATAATGAGTACAAATAACATAGAAATCGAATGAGGAGAGTTTATCCGAAGAAAAACCTGGGACAGCACTTTCTTATTGATAAGAGTATTGCCGGGAAAATTGCCGGTTCCCTTACAGGTGAGGGATATAGTTCTGTGCTCGAGATTGGACCGGGTATGGGAGTACTTACAGGTTTTCTTATGGACAGAGGATTTAGTGATTTCAGAGTTATTGAAATAGACAATGAGTCGGTTCATTTTCTTCAGACACACCTGCCTGAACTTAAAAACATAATAAGAGGTGATTTTCTATCTATGGATCTTGACACCTTTTTTGATTGTAAGCTGGCCATTATAGGGAATTTCCCATATAATATTTCAACCCAGATCCTGTTTAAGGTTCTGAAACATCGTGAAAAAGTTGTCGAGGTTGCAGGGATGCTGCAAAAAGAAGTTGCTGAGAGGATTTGCGCAGGACCGGGTTCAAAAACATATGGAATACTTAGTGTATTATTGCAGGCGTTTTACAAAACAGAATATCTGTTTACTGTATCTGAACATGTTTTCTCCCCACCTCCTAAAGTTAAATCAGGTGTAATAAGGTTGGTAAGAAACAATGTGAAAAACCTTGAATGTGATGAGATACTTTTTTTCAGGGTTGTAAAAGCCTGCTTTAATCAGCGCAGAAAAACCTTAAGAAATTCAGTAAGAGCTGCTTTTGCTCTGAGTCGAGACGATTATAAAGAATTTGGCCTGAGGCCGGAACAGCTATCAGTTGATCAGTTTGTTCAACTGACAAGGTGGATAGACGAAAACAGAATATTATCAGAATGAAAAACCTATAGCTTCAACAGGATTCATTTTGGCTGCAGCATACGCCGGGGCATAACCGGCAACAACGCCGATGATTCCGGAAATGAATACAGCGAGAAACATATTGGCCATAGTCAGATAGATATTCAGATCGTAAAGGTAGTTTATTACCAGAGTGGCAATGAATATCATAAATACTCCCAGAAGACCACCTATGACTGAAAGGAGAATAGACTCAACAAGGAACTGCTGAAGAATAAAAAACCTCTTAGCTCCAAGAGCTTTCTGAATACCGATGATATTAGTTCTTTCCCTTACTGAAACAAACATAATATTTGCAATGCCAAAGCCACCAACCAGGATTGCAAATCCTCCTATTACCCAGCCTCCGATCTTTATGCCCATAAAAACACTGTCAAAGCTCTTCGTTATAAGGCTTGCCCTGTTTAAGTAAAAGTTATTTATCTCGTTTGGCTGAAGTCTCCTGGCAGCCCTGAGGATCATAGTTGCTTCGTCACTCAGTTCCTCTACTTTTACACCCTCTTTTGCCTTTATCATAAGGGTAGCATCCATAAAATTATTCTTCATATTGATGAAGGTCTTACCATAATTATATGGAACAATTGTTTCTTCATCAAGCCCGGGATCACTAAGTGCTCCTTTTCCTTCCTTCTTAAATAAACCGATAACATTTGTTCTTTTACCCTCAATCATAATCTGTTTTCCAACGGGATCTTCTTTTTCAAATAACCTTTCCGCAATCACAGCTCCCAGTATTGCAACATTTTTACCGGAGGCGGATTCTTCAGGTGAGAAATAACGTCCATTATCAATTTCAAATGATCTTATATTCTCAAATTCGTGAGAAACCGTCCCGATTACGACATCGCTGGCAATATTCTTTTTGTATTTTATTTGTCTCCCCTGCCTGATATACAGGCTGGCAGATTCTGTTTTTGTAGATTTGTTCAGAATTGCCTGATAATCATTATCGGAGATAGGCGGCCATTTTATAATATCCCACCATTTCAGATTGGGTTCAAATCCCCATGGCCATTTGGAAACATGGATGACGTTGTCTCCAAGGGTCGAAATACTTTCATGAATCGATTTTTGCATCCAGTCGAGTACGGTGAAAACCGAAATAATTGAGAATATGCCAATAGTAATCCCGAAGAGAGACAGGAATGTTCTTAATTTGTTAACAATAATAGAGTTGAAGGCAAAAATAAAACCCTCTTTTAAAAGTTTGAAAAACATATTATTATTTATTGAGGAACAAATATACGAAAATCATTGATTGCGGATATACTATGATCCTCTGAAATTCTTGTCATATTAAGAACTGAGTTGATTGAATTGTGATCTGAATGGAAGCTATATTTCATTATTGTACTTTGCTTAAATAAAAATCAAAGATATTCATAAGTATAATGTATTGAGGTTAATAAAAAAATATCTATTTTTAAGCGCCTCAAAGGGGATATCCAAAGATGATCGTAATTATCAGATAATGAGTGATAAAAGAATACACAGCGCTTTGATTTCAGTTTATTATAAGGATGGATTAGCCGACATTGTAACCATGCTTCACAAATTGAATGTAAAGATTTATTCCACCGGTGGTACTTTCAGCTTTATAAATGACCTTGGAATTTCAGCAGAAAAAGTTGAAGATCTTACATCTTATCCTTCCATTCTGGGAGGGAGAGTCAAGACTCTTCATCCCTCGGTATTCGGAGGAATACTTGCCAGACGGGGAAACACAGAAGATCTTGAGCAGCTTTCAAAATTCAAGATACCTGAAATTGATCTTGTGATAGTTGATTTATACCCATTTGAAGAAACAGTAATATCATCCGATGATGAGGAAGAGATCGTAGAAAAGATCGATATAGGGGGTATCTCACTCATAAGGGCAGCTGCCAAAAATTACAATGATGTTCTCATTATTTCAGGAAAAGAACAATATCCTGATCTTCTTGCTCTGTTAACTGAAAAAAAAGGATCTTCATCACTTTCAGAAAGAAGGCAATATGCTTCCAGAGCATTTCAGACCTCATCACATTACGATACGGCAATATTCAAATATTTCAACAGGCAATCCGGCATTCAGGCTTTCAGGGAGAGTATAAATACCTCTTATCCTTTGCGTTACGGCGAAAATCCACATCAGAAGGGGATATTTTATGGTGACCCGGACCAGATCTTCGAAAAACTACATGGGAAGGAGATATCTTATAATAATCTTCTGGATCTGGATGCGGCTCTGAACCTGATAGATGAGTTTACCACAACAACTTATGTAATAATTAAGCATAACAACGCTTGTGGTGTAGCTTCCCGGATAAATCCGGCTGATGCCTGGAAAGATGCTCTGGCATGCGATCCGGTCTCGGCTTATGGTGGTGTTATTGTAACTAATACACCTGTTGATGAGCTGACAGCTAAAGAAATTGATAAGATCTTTTTTGAGATTATTATTGCTCCTGAATTTTCTCCCTCAGCCCTGGGAATTCTGAAGCAAAAAAAGAACAGGATTATACTTCTCAGAAAAGAATACAGTTGGAGTGATTCCGGATTCAGATCTTTACTTAACGGAGTGCTATGGCAACAAAGGGATAAGAGTACTGAATCAGGGCATGAGATGAAACAGGTCACCAAAAGAGCACCTGAGTCATCAGAAATTGAAGATCTCATTTTTGCCAATATCATTGTTAAGCACAGCAAATCGAATGCTATTGTGATTGCAAAGAATCGTCAACTGTGTGCCAGCGGTATAGGCCAAACATCGCGGGTAGATGCCTTGAAGCAGGCTATTGAAAAGGCACATTCATTCGGGTTCGACCTGGAAGGATCGGTACTTGCCTCTGATGCTTATTTTCCGTTTGCCGACAGTGTTGAGATTGCCCATAAAGCAGGAATCACTGCTATCATACAACCGGGGGGATCAATAAGAGATCAGGATTCAATTGACTACTGTTCATCAAACGGCATAGCCATGGTATTTACAGGAATCAGGCATTTTAAGCATTAACTAATAATTAATTATTATACATAATGGGTCTATTTTCATTCTTAACGCAGGAGATTGCAATTGATCTGGGTACAGCAAACACTATCATCATTCATGATGATAAAATAGTTGTTGATGAACCATCAATTGTAGCAATCGACAAAAATACAGGCAAACTTATAGCGATAGGAGAACAAGCGAGGCAAATGCATGGGAAGACGCATGAAAACATTAAGACAATAAGGCCATTACGTGATGGGGTAATTGCCGATTTCAATGCTGCCGAACTAATGATAAGGGGTATGATCAAATTGATTAACAAGGGTCCGCGTCTGTTTGCCCCATCTCTGAAAATGGTCGTATGTATACCCTCGGGCAGTACCGAAGTGGAAATACGTGCTGTACGTGATTCTTCGGAGCATGCCGGTGGACGTGATGTTTATATGATCTATGAACCAATGGCCGCTGCAATTGGCATTGGTCTTGATGTTGAAGCTCCCGAAGGTTGCATGGTTGTTGATATCGGAGGAGGAACAACCGAAATAGCAGTGATTGCTCTGGGAGGTATAGTTTGTAATAAATCGATCAGAATCGCAGGAGACGGATTTACTGCAGACATTCAGGCATATATGCGCCATCAGCATAATATTAAAATTGGAGAACGGACAGCTGAGGATATTAAGATCGGTGTTGGCGCCGCTCTTCCCGATATAGAAAATCCACCTGCTGATTTTGTTGTAAGAGGACCAAATATTATGACAGCACTGCCGATCGAAATCCCTATATCTTATCAGGAAATAGCTTATTGTCTCGATAAATCATTATCAAAAGTGGAAGCTGCATTGCTTAGTGTACTTGAGCAAACACCACCTGAGCTATACGCTGATATTGTTAATAAAGGGATCTATCTTGCCGGAGGTGGAGCTTTACTCAGAGGACTTGACAAAAGATTAACAGATAAGCTTAATATTAATTTTAATGTTGTTGAAGATCCTTTGCATGCAGTTGCTCGTGGTACCGGTGTTGCACTGAAAAATGTCGATAAGTTTCAATTCCTGATGAGATAATTCAAATGGGTGAATGAGGAGTCTTCTGAATTTTCTGGGGAAATACAATAACCTGATCATCTTTCTGCTTCTTGAAGGAATAGCAATTTATTTACTTACTACCGGGAATAGTTATCATAACTCCAAAGTAGTGAATGGAATCAAAGGTTTGAAACATGGGATTGATGAGAGAATTAATAATACCCGCACATATCTGAATCTCCGTGAGATTAATGAGAATCTTGCAGCAGAAAACATTGCTCTCAGGAACAGCATAGGACGATTAATAAAAAGGGATAATTCACTCTTTGTTTCTGTTACTGACTCAGTTCACAAACAACAATATATACACTCTTCTGCCGCGGTAATAGATAATTCAGTAAACCGGCAGAAGAATTATTTTACTATAAACAAGGGATCGCTTCAGGGTATAAATGTTGGAATGGCTGTTTCTTCAGAAAATAGCGTTGCTGGAGTAATTGTTGGTTGTTCTGAAAACTATTCAGTTGCAATGTCTCTTCTTAACCTCGATTTCAAATTAAGCACCAGGTTAAAATCCAATGGATATTTTGGCTCACTAAGTTGGGATGGAAGAGATTACAGGAATGCGGTATTAAGTGAGATTCCTCAACATGTTACAGTAAATGTGGGTGATACAGTTGAGACTACTGGGTATTCTGCAATCTTCCCTGAAGGAGTGTTGGTAGGTACCGTGAAAGATTTTGAGAAAAGGGGAGGTGATTTCTATAAAATAAATGTATCGTTGATAACCGACTTCAAGAAATTACAATTTGTTGATATTATCGGTAATATGAAGAAAACCGAACTACTTGAACTTGAAAAACCGTTCCAATGATCAACTCAATTCTAAGATTTGGTCTTATTTTTATTTTACTGATCCTCCTACAGGTCATATTATTTAACAATATCCAGTTCAGCGGATATGTTAATCCATATGTCTATATTATGTTTATTCTTCTTTTACCAGTTGAAATACCCTCATGGTTATTGCTCATTTTATCTTTTCTTACGGGGCTAACTATTGATTTCTTCTCAGGTTCGCCTGGAATGCACTCTTCGGCCACGTTGCTTGCAGGATTCGTTCGTCCAGCTATCCTGAGGATTGTATCTCCAAGAGATGGTTATAATCCAGGTTCTGATCCGTCAATGATGACCTATGGTTTTACATGGTTTTTTAGCTATACCTTACTAATAGTCCTGGTTCATCATACAACTCTTTTTTATCTTGAGGTTTTCAGGTTTGCAGACTTCTTCAGAACTTTTTTAAGAGTTTTATTAAGTTCGTTCTTTTCCATAACTTTTATACTTCTTATTGAATATTACAGAAAGGGAAAATAATTGATCCGGTTTTGAAAAGAAATTGGATTTTCAAAGGGAATTATCGTACAATAACATATTTAAATTTATACAAGTTATAGCTGAGCTGTGAAAAATAAAATTTAGAGAGATGAAAGATGCATTCATTAACAGGAAATATGTTATTATGGCATTTATTATACTGGCATCTTTGGGTTTGCTGATAAGGTTATTCATAATTCAGGTAGTTAAGGATTCATACAGACTCTCAGCCGATAATAATGTTCTTAGATATGTGACACAATATCCTGCCCGCGGACTTATTTATGACAGGAACGGGAAATTAATGGTATTTAACCAGGCGGCATATGACCTTATGGTTGTACCTGCTCAGACCACAAGATTTGATACTTCCGGATTTTGTAGCCTTCTGGGTATTTCAAATGAACATTTCCGTGAGCGGATGAAAGCCGCTGTAACATATTCAAGACGGGCTCCTTCAGTGTTTCTGAAGCAGATTTCCGATGCTACATATGCCCGGTTACAGGAAAAGATGTTTAGTTATCCGGGGTTTTATGTTCAGCCAAGAACACTTCGAAAGTATCTAAGACCTGTTGCAGCTCATGTTCTTGGATATGTAAGTGAAGTTGATGAGAGCATAACAAGGAAATTCCCCTATTATAAACCGGGAGATTATATTGGTAAAAGCGGAATAGAAGAGGCTTATGAAAAAGAATTACGTGGTAAACGTGGTGTCAAAATATTTCTTGTTGACGTATTCAGCCGGTTAAAGGGATCTTATGCTGATGGAAGAATGGACACTGTTGCAGTTCAGGGAGAAGATATCATATCAGGTATTGATCTAAATCTTCAGGAGTATGCAGAACTTCTTATGAAGAATAAGAGAGGCAGTGTAGTTGCCATTGAACCAAAAACAGGTGAAGTTCTTACTCTAGTCTCATCACCCAATTATGATCCCGGCTTACTTGTCGGGAGGGTAAGATCAGATAACTTTACTAAACTGTCAGATGATACATTAAAGCCGCTGTTTAACAGGGCATTGATGGCTTCATATCCCCCTGGTTCCACTTTCAAGCCGATAAATGGCCTGATAGCTCTTCAGGAACACGTAATTACTCCCTCTACTTTATTCGGTTGCGCTAGTGGTTATCTTTTTGTAGGATGTCATTCACATGAGTCTCCATTAAATCTCGAAGGCGCTATTATGCACTCTTGCAATTCATATTTTTGCCAGGCTTACCGGAGAGTACTTGAAAACCCGGAATATCTTTCTATTTCGGCTGCTTATGAAAAATGGAAAGAATACCTTACTGAGTTTGGTCTTGGCAATAAACTGGGTACTGATTTTGTTAATGAACTGCCAGGTTTTATACCCGCCGGAAGTTATTTTGATAAATACTATGGAAAAAACAGATGGAAAGCACTCACGGTTATTTCAATGGCGATAGGGCAGGGTGAAGTTGGCACTACACCTCTCCAGTTGGCCAATATGACTGCAGCCATAGCAAACAGAGGCTATTTCTATACCCCTCATATTGTAAAATCAGTTGGAGCAGAAGGCAAAATTGATCCACGGTTCACAACCAAACATCTGATTAATATTGATTCGGCAAATTTTGAAGAGATCATTCTGGGAATGGATGCAGCAGTAAACGGAGGCTCAGGGAAAACTGCAGGAATTGCTGCCCTGAAAGATATTATTGTATGCGGTAAAACAGGTACTGCGCAGAATCCCCACGGGAAAGAGCATTCTGTATTTGTTGCATTTGCTCCGAAAGACGATCCGAAAATCGCCATTATGGTTTTTGTAGAGAATGCAGGCTTTGGAGCAACCTATGCTGCCCCGATGGCAAGTCTGATGATTGAAAAATATCTTACAGGTGAGATATCAAATAAGGAGAGGGAACAAAGTATGATCAACCTTAATCTGATGCTGCAATGAAACGCAACATAAATATATGGACCGGGATTGACAAGATTTCGATTCTCCTCTTTTTACTTATGATTATAATGGGATGGTTCAATATTTATGCGGCAGTTTACAATGAGGAACGATCCGGATTGCTTGACATGACACAACGCTATGGAAAACAGTTTATCTGGATCATAGCATCGCTCGTTCTGGCAGTTTTTGTGGTAATTATAGACAACCGGTTTTATTTCTTCTTTACCTGGTTTATTTATGGAGCACTTATGTTTCTTCTTATACTGGTTCTCATTTTTGGAAAGGAAATAAATGGTGCAAAATCGTGGTTTGAATTTGGAGGCTTAACTCTGCAACCTTCAGAGTTTGCCAAGTTTGGAACTGCTCTTGCCCTCGCCGGTTATTTAAATACAAGACGGCACGATCTGGCCAGATTTAATGTTATTTTAATTGCAACAGGAATTATTCTTTTTCCTGCCCTTCTGACAGCCATCCAGCCTGATATGGGGTCAACAATTGTCTATTTTGCCCTTTTTATTGTTCTCTTCAGGGAAGGAATGAGCCCATATGTTTTTATTTCAGGACTGCTAATGATTATTCTATTCGTCCTGACTCTTCTTGTGAACAATCTCTACCTCACATTCGCATTAATTGCAATTTCTTTTTGTATTGTATGGTTCACAACAAGAAAATGGAAATTGTGCATTATTGGAGCCGGAATTTTTATACTTATTGCCGGAACATTATATACTCTTGACCATTATATACTAAAAATCCTTGGTACAGAACTGGTTATATCAATTTCAATCGTGCTTTCAGGAATTAGTTATACATATTATATTTATACCAAGAAAGCAGCATCTGTATTGATAGTATTTCTTTTCCTTATTGGAAGCATTTTATTTGTTAATTCCGTTGATTATACCTTTAATAATATCCTTCCGACTCATCAGAAAGACAGAGTTAACATACTGCTTGGCATAAAATCAGATCCACAGGGTACAGGATATAATGTCAACCAGTCGATAATCTCCATTGGTTCAGGAGGTTTCAGTGGCAAGGGCTTTTTGCAGGGCACTCAGACTAAATTTAAATTTGTTCCCAAACAAAGTTCGGATTTTATTTTCTGTACAATTGGAGAAGAATGGGGCTTTCTTGGTTCTTTTCTGGTTATCGGGATGTACCTGGTTCTGCTTTTAAGATTAATTTTTCTTGCTGAAAGGCAGAGATCTGACTTTTCCAGGATTTATGGCTATGGTGTAGTTTCAATTTTGTTTATACATTTCTTTGTTAATATTGGTATGGCCATCGGTCTTGTACCTGTTATAGGAATACCATTACCATTTTTCAGCTATGGTGGCAGCTCATTATGGGGATTTACTATACTTCTTTTTATTTTTCTGAGGCTGGATGCCAGCCGTACCGAGTATCTTGTTTGATCAGAATGGGATTGTGATCCTGTGGGAGATCTCTACTCCGAAATCCTTTTCAACATAATCAATAAGCTGTGGAAAGAATTCCATAAAATCATCCTGAAGTGAATAATAGTTTTTCTTGAGAGCATGCATTGCAAATCTTGTTTCATTAGGGAGCGTAGAATGTTTGCTTAATGTATTCAATACATGACGAATCCCGTTTTTAGTCTGATATGATTCGATCCAGTTATTTATTATGAAGAAAGGCATCATTTCCCTTACATTCTCCGGCATAATTTCGTAATTGTTTACCAGAGCCCTGTAAAAATTGTAAGTTACACTTTCCAGGGGCCTCCTTGAAAAGAAATCCCATTCCTTTGTCAGGAAATGATCATAGATTATGTCAGTAATTACTCCTGAATATTTATGATATTTTCTTGTGAAGAATATCTTACTGCGATGTACTACTGGGTGCCTGTCTGTAAATCCGTCAATATGGCGATGAAGGATAATCCCTTTTCTGATAAGATCGGGATACTTAAGGTAATCGCGTCCTTTTACATAATCACCAATGTAATTACCGATGATTATTTTATCAGAATCACCTGAAAGATATATGTGTGCCAGCACATTCATATTATGACATAATAGTACAAAGAATTTGCCATATACATTATCTAAGTGAAAACATTTTATTTAACATGTTTTCAGATACATTATTAATTAGTATTAAAAGATTATCAGTCAGAAAGTTAAAGCATAAAAACGGTATTTTAAAAAATACCTTAAAATGCTCGGAATTTCAGTACGCAAATTATACATTTGTTGGGTCATTTTAAAATGAAAATTCTTTCGAATCAAATAAATTTCATAAAAAATCAAGGAGGATTTATGACTAAGAAGAATGTCATCATAATTGGTGCTGCAGGCCGTGATTTCCATAATTTCAATACCTGCTTCAGAGATAATGAGTTTTATAATGTTGTGGCATTTACAGCTGCTCAGATACCTGATATTGACGGGAGAAAATACCCGAAAGAACTTGCCGGAAAATTATACCCTGACGGAATACCAATATATGCTGAGGAGAATCTTCATGACCTGATCAAAAAACATAAAGTTGCTGATTGTGTCTTTTCATACAGCGATGTTGCATACCAGAAAGTAATGTCGGTAAGTGCTATTGTAAACGCTGCAGGTGCAAACTTTGTATTGCTAGGTCCCGCAGATACAATGGTAAAAAGTACAAAACCTGTTATCGCTGTTGGTGCAATAAGAACAGGCTGTGGTAAGAGCCAGACATCCAGAAAGGTTATAGAACTTCTTATGGAAAAAGGTTTAAAAGTGGTTGCAGTCAGGCATCCAATGCCTTATGGTGACCTTAACAAGCAGAAAGTTCAGCGCTTTGCTGTGGTAAAAGATCTTGAAGAACATAAGTGTACAGTCGAGGAGATGGAAGAATACGAGCCACATGTTGTGAGAGGAAATGTCATCTACGCCGGTGTCGATTATGAGGCAATACTTCGCGCAGCTGAAAAAGATCCTTCAGGTTGCGATATTATACTCTGGGACGGTGGTAATAATGATTTTCCATTTTATAAACCTGATCTCATGATCACAGTTGCTGATCCACATCGGGCTGGTCATGAATTAAAATACTATCCCGGTGAAGTAACTTTACGGATTGCTGATGTCGTAGTGATTAATAAAATGGACAGTGCGGCACCTGAAGCAATTCAGATTGTACGGGAAAGCATCGAAAAGGTTAATCCAAAAGCAATTGTTATCGATGGCGCGTCACCTATTAAGGTTGATGACTCTTCGCTGATAAGAGGTAAACGGGTCCTGGTAGTTGAGGACGGACCGACACTTACACATGGGGAAATGAAGCTTGGCGCAGGAGTAGTTGCTGCACGTAAGTTTGGAGCAACGGAACTGGTTGATCCCAGACCCTTTACAGTGGGAAGACTGAGTGATACATTCAGATTATATCCGAATATAGGTACACTGCTTCCGGCAATGGGATATGGAGCACAACAGTTGAAGGACCTTGAAACTACAATAAATAATACCGATTGCGATAGTGTGATAATTGCCACGCCAATCGATCTGAACAGGATTATTAAAATTAAGAAACCAAATACCAGGGTCTATTATGATCTTCAGGAGATCGGCGATCCGAATCTTTCACAGGTTATTGATGAGTTTGTGAAACAGCATAAACTCAACTAATATTACCCCCCAAATGGGGGGCTTTTATCTGGGGATAAGCATTTAACCTCCCATTTATGGTCCAGGTGGGTAAGAAGGTAGGAGATAAAGATTAATACCCAAAATAAAAAAGGAAGCCATAAGCCTCCTTTTTTTATTTCAGATAGTTTGCATCGGATCAGAATAGACCTGATAATTTAAAACAAACCATATTCATTCTTGCATCTGCCCCATCTTGAAAAACAATCACAGGTGCAAGGTACCGGTTGTAGTTAATTGAAATATCAATTTCAGAAAAGAATGTCATTTTGATGCCTGTTCCTACTCCGACAGTAAAATAAGGAACATAACCTTTATAAGACAATCCTGAGAGATAATTTTCTGCTCCCTTTCCAACAATATTGAAAGAATTTCCCAGCCCTGCAACACCATATGGTAAAAATTTCGAAGCATCATCGAAAGCTGAGAATCTTCCTGCAACTATCAGGTCAATAAATTGTCCTTTAATCTGATCATTCACTCCTCCTGGTGTGGTTGTGGTTTTCATCTGGCTGAAAGAATACATAAGAGAGGATTTTAATGAAAACCAGTAGTTGATTTCATTCTGCATAGTGACTCCAAATGAGGGACATATTCCGCCTTTAATGTCCAGATCTTTAGTAGTCTTATCAAAAAAAGAGTATCCAAGGGAAAGGGACGGACCAAATTTCGTCTGGCTGAATATCAGCACCGGGAATAGACTAATTAACAATAACAGAGTGATTTTCCTGCACATATTTTTAGTTTTTATCAATGAATTATCCAGTTTACATCATATATAGTCTGTGGCTGGTTATTGCCCCATGCTACTCCAATCTCACGCATGGCATTTATACGCTGACTTTCCAGGCTGACATTGTCATCCCAAACTTTCAGCATAAAATTCCAGTTGCGATTTTCATCTGCGAGGATTTTCTTTCCAATTACTCCGATAAGTTTCTGTGCATCTCCATAGCATGAAGCATCGGGGTAGATATCAGCAAGATAACCTGCGACAGCATTTGCTCCGTCTGAATTTGGGTTAGCTGTCCATACTGCTTTTGCCGCAGCCAGGTTCTTGTTACACACGTAGTTTATAAATCTTTTATAAACATCAGGTACCTCATTCATTGCTTTATCATAACACTCTTTGCAAACATCGGGTATCGACATCAGATTATATATAGCCTGGCGGTATTGATCAGTTGATGCCATCGTAAGAGCCTCTTTAATAATGAAATCGCACTTCGAGTTGTAATATTCAATTATTTTTTGTTTCCCTTTTTCAACAAAAGATTTGAATTGAGGTGAATTGATATTGATATTGTTTATACCATTAATATAGGCTTTGTTTTCGTTAGTGCCCACCCCTTTTGCTGATATTGTGGTTGTTGCAAACACATTCTTCGAAAAATAGTCAGCAATATAAAGTGTTACATCCATATTGTAGGCATGCATAGGCGGTGGTCCTGGTATTATATCTTTTGTAATCAGAACAACTTTGCAGGTAATAATAAACCTTGTGTTGAAACTAATTCCTCCTAATCCATTTGAGGTTGCAATCTGCTGGAGTTTATTATCAAGAACGCTAAGTGCATTTTCAGGCATCCCGTCCATCTGTTCGGGAACAACAGGGGTCAGAGAAATCCTTGCCAGGTCGTCAGACTTGGGCAGCGTGTTTTGTGCAGCTGAATTGAAGGAGAACACTCCTGCAACAAGGCATATTAGCAATATTTTTTTCATATAATTCCTGTTATTTTATTTTTCACCAATTACAAGAGTTGCACGGCCAAGTCCCTGTACCATTACTTTACAGGTGATATTGAAAGGAGCGGCATTAAGGAATTTTTTGAGTTCGGTGACAAACTGGCGGGTGTCCATGGATTTACCTGTTTCAGTATAAAGAGGGATCCGTACCTGTTCGAACAAAATAAAGTTCTCGGATCCATCACTGTTGCTGTATCGTCCATGCATTGTATTTTTTGCCATCCAGTCATCAATAATTTCACTGAGCTCTTTCCCGTTATATTCATTCGAAAGATCTATCGGAGAACCATTAAAGACCCGTACTCTCACTGTTACCTCACGACCGTTTGTCAACAGATCGTCGAAGTGTTTCTGCAGCTGAGCATTAAAATTGTCGATATGAGATAATACAGCTTCTTCAAGTAGAATAGGAGGATCGGCTGAAAATGAAGGCTGACCGCTGCCCTGGTCGCCGGCAATCTGTTTGTCGGTGTAAGCATCAAGTCCCTGAAGTATAAATGTAATATATTTCTTTGGACCCTGGGTATTGATTGTATAGGTGAGCTGCATAATTATATCGCATTTTGCGGTATTCTTGAGTATATCCAAAGGACTCTCAGCGAGTCCTGCTCCACTTGTTTTGCTTGCAGTCATATTGTCTTCTGCCCTTTGTCTTTCTATATCTTTAAGAACAGTCTCAAGGTTTTTAAGAGGGAAACCTCTGTCAGCCATCATTGTATTAATCTTTGATATTACAAGCAAAAGATTGGGATCGCTTTGCAAGGCATTTTTATAGTCAGGGATCCTCACCTCAGTACCCTGGTTATCAAACTTTGACATGAAGTTATTCTGTGTACACCATACATCGCTTGGGACCACCATAATTGTAGGTTTCTTAGCCTGACTAAAGGAAGCGGCAGAGATGAGCACAAATGAAATTGTTATAAGTAGCTTTTTCATCATATTATAGTTATTAAATAATTAAAAGCCCTGCCCGAGCGCTTTAATGATTCCGGCGGCTTCAAGTTCTTTACGCAAAGCAGCATGAGAAACAGAAACAATTACACCTATTTTAAACTCTTTGCCTGCTTTAAGACGGTCCTTTGGATCAATACTGCCATCATTGCTGACACTTACAAAATTCAGATACTTCCCTTTTTCTTTGAAGAAGGCAACAAAATAGTCCTGATGCTGCTGTTCTGCCCCCGGATCGGTTATTAAAGGCCGCATCATACAACCAGGTTGTCCCGTGGTAATCCCTTTGAACATTACAGCCTGTACGGCATTCTTTTTTGCCTGTTCAATTGCATCGTTGGGTTTTTTGCCATATCCCCAGGCTTTTATCAACTGGGTACCATCCATTCCTGTTCCCATACATTCAACCTCATAACTATAGTAGGCTGCCGGATTTTTTTTCCTTTGGCCGAAACCCTGAACAGCATAGAGGACAAAGATACAGATGAACATAGTGATTTTTAAAGTTTTCATAGCTGATAGTATTTTGGTTTTATATTAAAATTCAATTCTTAAACCCAGAGTAACTGCAGAGCCGCCTCTTTCGAATGCAGAACCCCAGTCTTTTAAACCGCCAATGGTGTAATCTGTTTTATTCTCGTCAGTAATTTTACCTCCCATAAAATAATAGTTGTAGGTACCGGTAAGCTGAATATTATGAATAAGATTGATGCCTGCCATTAGCCCTGCACGTTCATAAAGAGATGAAAAGCTCAACTTACTGTCATCTTTATTTGTAAATTGCTCAAGACCGATACCAGCAAATGGCTGAAGACGGAAATTCCGAAGAAAACAAAACTCTTTTCCCAAACCCAATTCAAATCTCGTATAATCTTTATAATTCTGTGTTATAGAATTGATAATAATTTTCATCTCCTTTGACTCATAACCTCCTTCAAGATATATTTTTATCATTGAGGGAGCTTTCTTTTTAAAGAATGAAGAAGTATTGATCTCAAGACGGGCGGTGAAGCCATTTACCCCACCACCATTTGCGCCAAACCCGAGGGCTAGTCCAATATCACTCCGTTGTTGAAGTAACATCCCATTGTCGAGCTTTTTTCCTGCAACCTGGTAAAAGACAGAAGGTTCGGTTTGTCCGGCTGACACCTTCCTGTTATCAACAATTTTATTTGTTGCTCTGATTACTCCCTGCCGGTGTGCCTTGATATCTCCATTATTCTGTTGCCTCATCTCGTATACAAAATAACGCTGGTCAATTTTTAAATTCTCTTTCATACCGATTTTAGCACGTAACGGATTGGTTCCGAAAAGAACTGTTTTAACCCTGAAATCTTCAAGATTCCGGTCCAGAACCATAAGTGCATTATTAATTCCGGTGTTTAAAAAATTAGTCATTAACTGGTCATTGGTCAATTGAACTTTTGATGCAGCAGATTCTCCCGGATTATATTGACTTGCTTCAGCACTGGTTGTAACTCTTGTAATATATTTAACAGGAAAGGAGAAGTTATCAAACGATGTCTTTTTCGCTTTCAGCTTTGGGTCACCCTGATCAGCCCATAATTGTTGCCAGAATACTGCATTTATTGAATCATTGAAATCGATTCTATAAATATATGCATTCACATTTCCCTGGAACCCATTCATATCTCTTTTAACCGGTTTATCAGGCGTTTTATTTTTTTTATCGAGCCTGTTATAATACTCCTCTTTAGAAATCATGTCGCTGACATCAAACACAATAATATAACTTTTATTAAGAAGCTTTTCTCCTGAATCCATAAGCTTGGCAATCCCAAGCTTGCTGGAATTAGCTGCTTTGACATCTGCATCAGTTGCATTGTATAAACCCCGGGCCTGTAAAAGTTCAACACTGAATGAACCATCCGGACGTCTTGAAAACCATTTTGCTACAACATCATTTGAATATCGGCCACTCACCAGTCCATTACCAATTCTGGTTGTGATATCAGTTCCTTTAACAGGAGAGATGAAGATCGACTTAAGAATCTCCTCACGGGTAACAGGAGGATTAATAAAGCGACGATCGGTGGTATTATCATCAAATTTGTCATTCACCTTAATTGACTGGAAGGACTTCTTAAGCAAATCGTTAAAACTATTATCCCCATAATCGAGTAAAAGGTAATCCAATGAATTGCGATCATATTCTGTTACGACCTGTTGATTTTTTGTCTTTTCTCCGGCACTTGTAGCGTTCTGAGAAATTGCAGGAATCGAAAAGATAATTACAGACAGAAGCATCAATTGTTTCTTCATAATAGTGATTTTATTTATTGCCAGGTTAATCCCAAACCGATAGAAGATGGAAGGTGGAAGTCAAAAATAATAAAAAATGAAATATAGAAAATAATTAGTGTATTTATTTTCAAAAACATATTATAAATCATTACTAAACGGATAATACGTGAAATTAGCAGGAGATTACTTTCGGTGAGCTCATCCACCTAATGGTGTACTCGGTTCTTCACTCCACCTCGTTGCACTCAGAATCTAATATTTTTAAACCTACAGTAATGATTTGAAATAATTATGGTTAATATGAGCTATCAGCAATATAAATTGATATTCACACAGGAACTTTTTTTATTCACCTCCAATAAATTTCAGATAGACTTATATTGTGCTTGTAGAGACGTTCCATGCAATATCTCTACAAATGATCTGCACATTTTGCATAAATTATTTTAACCGTTCACGAATCTTCTTACCTGCCTCTTCATATCCGGGTTTATTAAGCAGCGCAAACATATTTTTTTTATAGGCTTCAACTCCAGGCTGATCGAACGGATTGACATCAAGTATGTATCCGCTTATTGCGCAGGCCATTTCAAAGAAGTAAATCATCTGCCCGGTATAATATTCATCCAGGTCAGGAATCGAAATTGTAATTATAGGCACATTACCATCATTATGTGCAAGAGCGGTTCCTGTTTCAGCATTATGGTTTACTTCTGAAAGTCTTTTCCCTGCAAGGTAATTAAGCTGATCGGAATCATCTTTTTCCGGTGGAATGATTAGGTTTTTGGTAGAGTTTCTTACAGAGATCATTGTTTCAAAAAGGATTCTCTGACCATCCTGAATATATTGGCCTAAGGAATGCAGATCTGTCGTCATGTCAACGGAGGCCGGAAAAATTCCTTTTCCCTCTTTTCCCTCACTCTCCCCATATAATTGTTTCCACCATTCAGCAAAAAAATGCAGTTTAGGTGTAAACCCGACCATGATCTCTATTGATTTACCACTCTGAAGGATCAGGTTTCTTGCAGCCGCATACATAAGAGATGGATTGGAGGAAGCATTTTTGTTTTTTCGGGTTAGTTCCTCCATAGATTTAGCTCCCTTGATAAGCATTCTTATATCCAGTCCGCTGACAGCGATTGGAAGCAATCCGACAGGAGACAGAACTGAATAACGTCCTCCGATATTATCTGGTATTATAAATGTTTCATATCCGTTTGTTTCAGCCATCGACCGCAGGGCTCCTTTTTTTTCATCAGTAATTGCAATGATCCTGGAAGCAGAGCCAAGCTTACCAACTTTCCTTTCCAGATGATCCTTCAGTATCCTGAAAGCAATAGCAGGTTCAGTTGTAGTTCCTGATTTTGAAATTGCTATGATTGAATAATCTCTTCCGTCAAGAATTTCAAGAAGATCAGACAAATAATCCTCACAAATATTCTGACCTGCATAAATCACTTCATGGTGCTTTGTCTTCCTCAGAGAAGTAAAGGAATGAGAGAGTGCTTCGATCACAGCTCTGGCTCCAAGATATGATCCCCCAATTCCTATTACAACAGTAGTGTCGGAAACAGATCTTAAATGTTTTGCTGTCTTTTCTATTTTGTCTAGCTGAGGAAGAATATCATCGGGAAGTGAAAGCCACCCCAGAAAATCATTTCCCTGACCTGTGCCGGAATTAAGAGCATCAATATGTCTTAACGACAGTTGTGCCAGAGAAATTACCTCTTCAATGGAGATGAAGCTACTGGCATTTTTCAGACTTATACTAAGATTTTCCTTCATATTATTTATCCATTTTAATCAATTATTTATTCCAATTGCTTTAACTCTTCTACAAAGTTAAGAAAAAAGCCGTCGGAAGGAAACCGACGGCTTTTAATAATGGATGGAATATATATTGATTTGAAACTATCTTTTATGAATGCCTCCTGCACTTGAAGAGTGCGCATCGACATATTTGGGATCACCCTTGTAATTGATATCTCCGGCACTGGATGCTCTTGCTATAATTTTTTCAGAAACATTAATATCGGCATCTCCTGCACTCGACACTGAAACATCTGCCTCTTTGACCTTCAAATCATAAGCATTCAGATCACCGGCACTGCTAAGATCAGCATCAAGCTTTTCAGCTTCCCCTGTAATTGTTAGATCCCCTGAGCTGCTTATATCTGCATTGATCTCTTCTGCAAAGACTTCCAGCTTTATGTTTCCTGCACTGCTGGCTGATAATTCAAGTCTGTCAGTTTTAACCGGAGTTTCTCCATAAACATCACCTGCACTACTTGTCTTTATTGAGTTTATTTCCTTCATAGTAACATGTACCCTTTTTCTTTCAGCATCACGGATATTGGCATCAGTATAAACATTTAGCACTCCACCTCTCACTTCAGTAAGGATATACTCATGAAGATTTTCATCCGCTTCAACTGAGATTTTCTCATTATTCCCCTGTGTAAGATAAACGTCAATTCCTGAACTTACCCGTATTCCGGTAAAATGTTCCGCACTTCTCTCTTTTGTTACTACATTATTATTCCCGTGTACTGTTTTCCGGATCTGACCCTGACTGCAGGCTGAAATACCCAGGATGGCTACTGCAACTGTTAATAACCTCAGAATTTTCATATTTCTTCTTTATTAAATTTTTAACTCAATACCGGAATAAAGACAGAAAGAAAAATCATTCGTTGCATTGTAATGAAAAAAAATCAGAATTATATTGAAACTATTTTAGAAATAATGCTAAGTTACAATCTTCGGACAACGGACGGGGAAATCAACGGATTACACGAAGGGTCACCAGGTTAATGAATAAATCAGACTAAAAATATTAATGCCACTTAAAAATTTTTAGTCCGGCAGTAAAAAAGAGAATCCCAGTAGCTGTCAGTATCAGGATTGGAATTGCTACTTCATGATAACCCGCTCCTTCATTGAAAATGCTTCTGATGCCATCAGTCAGCATTGTCAGGGGAAGGTTTTTAATTACTGGTAAACTCCAGTCGGGGAAGTTCTGGTAACTGAAGAAAATGCCTGAAAGTACCATCATAGGAAACACAACAAAGTTGATGAGTCCATTACCAACTTCAGTGTTTGAGGTATGAGATGAGACAAAAACAGCCAATCCTGCAAAAGCAATATTTCCTGAAAGGAACATCAAAATAAGCGCCGAGATATTACCTTGTATTGTCATCTTAAATGCAAACAGAGCGAATAGAAAAAGAACCAGAGATTCAATGAAATTCATTGTAATTCTGACAGTTATAAGTGCTATTAGGAAATGTGACTTCTTCATAGGAGTAGCCACTAGTCTTCGGAGCAGCTTCTTTGACCTCTTCTCAATTATTCCATAACTGATTCCCCACATACATGACATCATTACACCCATGGAAATCAGACCTGGAACAAGAAAATCGATATATCGGGTACCTGTAATTGTGAGAGGTTTTATCTCCGAGTTACTCTTAACCTGTAAAATATTGCCTTCGCCGATAATGTTGATGAGTTTCAGATAGGTCAGTTGCGCGTCAGGGTTCAAGGGATCAAAATGATATTCAACGGTGCCGTTCATTCCAATAATAAGCACATTGATTGTGCCTCTTTTAAGAAGTTTCATTGCGTCGTCCCATTTCATCCCGTAGAATAGGAATATTGAGTTTCCAAGCTTTTCATCTTTAATAATGTATTTCCATTGCCATGTCCCATTTTCAATATTGAGATTCTTTTCACAGTTGTTCTGAAGAAAATGAGATATAACTGTACTATCTGTTTCAACATTTATACTTCCGGAATTATTTATTACAGCAACTTTCCTGATAACATCAGTTTTTTTTGTAAAAGCCAGTCCCAGGCCGAGAGACATCAGAATAGGGAAAAGGATTCCCCAAAAAAGGACTCCCGGTTCACGGATTATTTCCCTGAACAAGGCAGATATAAGCTGCCACATCTGGTTAAATCGGAATAACCTATTCATTTATTTTTCTTCCGGTTAATGAAACAAACAGATCATCAAGTGTTTTACGGCGACACTCCAGGTGTTTGAGCGTGATATTCCTTGATTTCAGATATGCCATAAATGCAGGCAGTTCGGTTTCAAAATTATTAAGTGTGATAATTCCTTTTTCCTTTGATTCCCCGGGATGTATAATAAATGGCAATCCAGATGAGTTGATATCATCAAAAGCCAGATAACTTTCTGCTGTGAATTCAACAACCTTTTCATTGTTCTCTTCTTCAAGTAATTGTGGCAAAGTACCCTCTTTAAGAATTACTCCATTATCCATTATCACAATATAATCGCACAGGTTTTCTGCCTCTTCCATATAATGCGTAGTCAGAATCATGGAAGTTCCGGATTTTTTTTTCAGGTCACTTAGAATTTCCCAAATTTCTCTTCTGGCATTTGGATCGAGACCAGTTGTCGGTTCATCAAGAAGCAGAATAGCAGGTTTATTGATAAGTGAAATTCCAATTGCCAGCCGCTGCCTTTGTCCGCCTGAAAGATTTACTACATATGATTTTCTTTTCTCTTCGAGACCTACAATATTTATTATCTCGTTTACCCTTTCTTTCCCCAGATTAAAAAAGGAGGCAAAAAGCTGCAATGTTTCTGTAACCCTAAGTTTATCTATGAATCTTGTTTCCTGGAGGGAGAGACCTATTATGCGGTGAAGTTCATCTTCATTTCCCTTCCACCTCTTCCCCATAATAGTAATTTCTCCTTTATCAGGTTTCTGAATTCCTTCAATCATCTCAACGAGAGTGGTTTTTCCTGCTCCATTCGGACCAAGCAAGGCAACAAACTGACCTTTAGGGATTTTAAGATCGATTCCTTTAACAGCCTGGACTGTTTTAAACGATTTCCAGACACTCTTTACTTCAATAACAAAATCAATTATCATTCTAAAATTAAAGGTGTAATTTAATTTTTTTTTGAATAGAAAAGGAGCAGAACATTTTTTTCATAAGAATTTTATCTGATACTCATTGTGAATGATGGATTAGGAAGAATCATAAGGATACGTTTTAAGAGTTTTTACTACTTTAACCTAATCTTAACAAAATTGATGGGGTTATATTATCTTAAGGAGAATAATTGATGTAAATTTGTTAAATAATAAAGAATTGTCGCAACAGGTTAAAATTTGAAATGATGGCAAATTCGAAAACTACAGTAAAAAGCAAGACAAAGAAGACTTCAGGAACCGGGAAAACAGTAAAGAGCAGGAAGGTGACTGTCCCTAAATCATCACCCAGTGAAGAAGAAATTCGCATAAAAGCGAAAGAAATTTATCATGAAAGGGTAGCAAAGGGAGTGCATGGGACTGCCGAAGAAGACTGGCTTAACGCGGAGCATTTATTGACTGGTTCAAAGAAAAAAAAGTAATCAGCTGGGATATTTCATTACCTGAAGTAAGGTTATTTTGTCCCGAATAATCTGTCGCCGGCATCACCAAGCCCCGGTACAATATATCCATGTTCATTAAGTTTTTCATCAATACCTGCGAGATAGATCTGGACATCAGGATGATCTTTCATTATACGTTCCACACCTTCAGGAGCTCCAACCACACATACCAGTTTTATGGTCTTTGCCCCATGATTTTTAAGAACCTGTATAGCATCAGTTGAGCTGCCTCCGGTGGCCAGCATAGGATCAAGAACCATAACAACAGCATCAGGAAGGTTATCGGGGAATTTGGAATAGTATGTCATCGGCTTGAGAGTGACATGGTCCCGGTACATACCAATATGTCCGATTCTTGCAGTTGGGATAAGATTTGAAATTCCGTCAACCATTCCTAATCCTGCTCTTAAAACAGGAACAAGAACTACATCCATTGCAAGTTCCTGGGTATTACATATTCCAAGTGGTGTCTCAATTGTGATGTTTTTTACCGGAAGATCGCGTGTTATTTCATAAGCCATAAGCCCTGCTATTTCTTCAAGTGTTTTCCGGAAATCTTTCGTATCGGTTTCCTTACGGCGCAAAAGAGTGAGCTTATGTGTAAGCAACGGGTGTTTAAGCAAGTTAAGCATAGCCTTAATTATAAATGTACTTAATACAGAATACAACCTGTTTTTTGTGCGTTACATAATGTGAAATATGGTATAATCCTGATAGCTGTACAAAAGGTGAATTTATACAACAGGCTTATATCCAACATAAACCAGATATTGTTGTCTTTTATGTAAAAAATAAATATTCAGCCTGGCATTAATTACATAGAATATTCTGAAAGCAATATTCTGGAAAAATGCTTTCCTTTTGATTTCCGGAAGCCAGTTCCTGTAAATACTCCATCCTTTTCTAACCTGGTTAGTAATATCCTCACTGTTATCAGTTACAAGTTCAGACTTTTCAAATTCCTCATCATAACGTTTTTGGTTCCAGAAATGGTGAACCATTGGTTTGCCCCATATTTTCATTATTCCCTCTCTTTTTTTACGGGTGGATAAAATATCCGCAATAAGAAATTGGCCACCGGGTTTCAGAACACGATGTACCTCCAGAAGAAATAAAGCTTTATCAGGATAATGAAATGCACTCTCAATATTCAAAAGAACATCTACAGATTCTGAAGGGATCTTTGTAAGGTTCTGTGCATCATCTACCAGAAAGCGCACATTATCAGCATTAGCGAGTTCTCTTTCACTATTTGCAATTTCAATGTTGGCTTTGTTCAGATCAATACCTGTTATTCTCGAGGGTTTGTAATTGGCATAAATATAGAGTGACTGAACCCCGTTTCCGCATCCGATTTCCAATATATCTTTATCGGCAAGCGGTTTAAGTAATGAAATACAATAATCTGTCAGGTTTTTCTGTGCCTGGAAAAAACTATCCGATTCATTAACATAAAGTGGATAATGAAGCATTGTATATCCATTATTTAACCTCCTGAGAGCCAGATTCATAGATTCATAATATTGCCCATGGGTAAAGCCTGTCCCTGACAGCTTCAGTATTTTTCGTATGAAATTCATAATTAATGCTGATTAAAATTCAATAACTCTAATTTGTCTAAACAGATTTTCAGGATTTTATATCAGGTTAAGCCATGCTTTAACCTCATCCTGAGAAGGATTTTGCAGTCCAAGCTTATTTTTTTTATTATATCCGCAAAGATCCTGGTGTAGTTTAGTATATTTTTCAACTTCCTTAAGCTTTGCTATGGTTGTGAAACCTAATTTTTTCAATGGTTCAATCCAGACCTCAGGAACTCCAATTCCCAGATATTCTTCATTTTGACTTTCGACTTTCGATTTCTGGCTCTCAGGTTTCATTTGTGGAAACAGAAGTACATCCTGTATTGAAGGTTGGTTGGTAAGAAGCATTGTAAGTCTGTCGATACCAATACCCATGCCGGATGTGGGTGGCATCCCGTATTCAAGTGCTCTTACAAAATCGAGATCGATAAACATTGCTTCATCGTCGCCTTTCTCTGTCAGCTTCAACTGATCCTTAAACCGCTCCATCTGGTCGATCGGATCATTCAATTCAGAATAGGCATTGGCAATCTCCTTACCGTTAATCATAAGCTCGAACCTTTCGGTGACTCCCGGCTTACTGCGGTGCATCTTGGTGAGTGGTGAAGTCTCAGTCGGGTAATCAATAATAAAAGTAGGCTGTATATAATTATGTTCGCACTTTTCTCCGAACAACTCATCGATAAGCTTCCCTTTACCCATTGTTGCAGTATTGGGAACATTGAGTTTATCACAAACCGCTCTCAGTTCGGCTTCATCCATTCCTGAAATATCAATACCGGTATTTTCCTTAATTGCATCAGTCATGCTGATCCTTTTAAAAGGAGGGTTAAGATTCAGAATCTTATCTCCATAAATAATTTCCGTTTTACCATGCAGATCGAGTGCAGCCTTTTTAACGATCTCTTCGGTAAAGCTCATCATCCAGTTATAATCTTTGTAAGCAATATATATTTCCATAACTGTAAATTCAGGATTATGGGTACGGTCCATTCCTTCGTTACGGAAATCTTTTGCAAATTCATACACTCCTTCAAAGCCACCAACTATAAGCCTCTTAAGATAAAGTTCATTTGCAACTCTCAGATATAGAGGCATATCTAGAGTGTTGTGATGAGTAACAAAAGGTCTGGCAGATGCCCCTCCCGGAATTGGCTGAAGAATAGGAGTTTCAACCTCAAGATAACCTCTTGAGTTAAACAGTTCACGCATTGATTGGATTATTTGTGTCCTTTTTCTGAACACATCGCGTACATGAGGATTTACAATAAGATCTACATATCTCTGCCGATATCGCATCTCAGGATCGGTGACTGCATCAAATAGAATGCCATCTTTCTCTTTAACCACAGGAAGGGGTCTGACCGATTTGCTGAGAATCGTAAACTCATCAACATGAATGGTTGTCTCACCCATCTGGGTTGTAAAAACATGACCCCTTACACCTATAATATCACCAATATCCAGAAGACGTTTAAATACCGTATTATACATGGTTTTATCTTCTCCCGGGCAAACATCATCGCGTCGCACATAAATCTGGATTCTGCCGGAAGAGTCCATAAGCTCTGCAAATGAGGCGTTCCCCATTATGCGTCTGCTCATAATGCGACCGGCAAGGCAAACTTCAGGGAAATTGTTTTTTTCAGGAGAATAATTATCGAGAATATCTTTCGCAAAAACATTGGTTTTATATTCGGGAGCAGGGTAGGGGTTAATTCCAAGCTTTCTTAATTCATCGAGAGATTCCCTTCTGATTTGCTCTTGTTCACTTAAATTTATGTTACTCATAAGGATTTGAAAATTTTTGCAAAGATAAAAAAAATCAGACTCCTGCGAATTCAGGACTATCAGTCTTTTAAAGCAATTGTCTCATAAATGAATTTTTCATGTATGATTTTTGTCAGAGGACCGGGTACTCCATCGCCGACAATATTACCACCTATCTCAATCACAGGTGTTACTTCTGCCGATGTATTTGTAATAAATGCCTCCTGCACAAACCGGAGCCTGTTCTCCTGTACAGCTTCTTCCCTGATATTGATGCCTGCCTCCTGAGCAACTCTTAATACATTTTTCCGTGTTATGCCGGAGAGCACATGGTTTGTTTCCGGATGTGTAAACAGAGTACCGTTAATTATAAAAAAAATATTTGAGTGAGATCCTTCCGTTATTATCCCGTTACGGACAAAGATACATTCCTTCAGTCCATTTTCACATGCTTCCTGAAAACTTAAAGTATTGGCAAGCAGTGCTACGGATTTGATATCACACCGGTTCCATCTGATATCTTCCTTTAACATGACTTTTATCCCGGTTTCCTTAGCGACAGTGTCCGGTATGAAACTCCAGACATATGCATAAACTGTGGGAGGGATATCCGAAGGAGGGAAATAATGGGAACGTCTTGCAACACCTCTTGTTACCTGAAGATAAACCATTGCCGGTTGGTCTTCAAGCTTATTAAGTTTTATCAGATCATTTGCAACAGATGGAAACAGATCTGCATCTGTCCAGTTAATTCTCAGTTCCCTCATGCTTCTTTTGAGTCTTGTAACATGGCTGTTCATATCGTAGAAAAATCCATTATACCATCTGACTACTTCATATATACCATCGGCAAAAAGGAAACCCCGGTCATCAGGACTGATCTTTACCTCCTCTTTAGGAATAAATTTTCCGTTGAAATATGTTGTTTCCATGAGTTTCTAATTTATGATGTATATATATTATTTTCTTATCTCGCTTTCTCCACCCCCAAATGGGGGGCTTTTGGTACTCCTGATCACTGAGGACCCCCAGATGGGGAGCAGGAGGGTTATTTCACGGGCTCAATGATACTTGTATTATATTTTATTGCTGATCTGGCCTCCTCCGCAGACACAGCATTTCCGCATGCTGCCTGGACGAATAATGATGCACCAAGAACGGTTGATTCTTTCTGATCAATTATTTTCAGAGGAACTCCTGTATAATTGGCTCTTAACTGGTTCCAGAGTCTGTTTTTTGATCCCCCTCCAACACAAATAATACTTTCGGTTTTAAAGCCTCCGGCATTTTCGAGTGCTTTTTTCCCTTGTGCAAGTCTTTCCGAAAGTGCTTCAAGCATTGCACGGAAAATATCATCACGTGTTGATTCCATCGTCAGACCTAAAATCTCTCCACCGGGTTTACCTTTTAACTCTTCATAGAATTTTGGGTTTACCCTTACTCCATTACTACCTGATGGAACTTTTTCAGCTCCGGAGATCATTGCTTCAAAAACATCATCTTTAATATCACTATATAGATTTCTGCGCGCCCATTCTAGCACTCCGGATGCAATCCACTGATTGCCAATGTCGTAAAGTCCTTTTATGGAATCAAGCTCAGTTGTTATACCCATTTCAAGCTGTTCCTTGCCTGACCTGAACCCCTCTGCACGAACCATCAGAATTTCCCAGGTTCCTGAACTGAGTACAGGCTGATTTTTTTCGGCTCCTGAACCGAAAACTGCAAATTGGGTGTCATGACCCGTTGCTACAACAGGAATACCCTTAGGAATCGCAGTTTCTGAAGAGGCTTTAATACTGATCTTACCTGTAATTGTTCCGGCTTCAACAGGTGTTCCAAATTTTTCAAGAGGAAAGTTGATTTTATTGAGAATATTTTCTGAAAAACCTCTGGATGATAGATTTGTAAACATTGATGTTCCCGCCATGGTTATATCATTTACCATCTCACCGGTAAGATAGTACGAGAATATTGACGGCATGAAAAGAAACATGTAGCTTCTTTCGATTATTTCCGGTTTTTTTTCGATAAACCAGATAAGTTTATTAATGGTATTGAAAGTGAAAGGTAATACTCCGCTTTCACCATATAGTTTAATGAGAGGTAAGTATTTGTCAATATTAGCCATGATTGGGATAGTCCTCTCACAATGCCACGAAATGACAGGGTAAAGCATTTTCCCTGAACTGTTGAAAAGGGTTCCGTCAACACCAAAAGTCGTGACGGTAACACCTGCAATCTGTTCTTTAGGGATCTGGCTTACAACTTTCAGAGATGCCTTGCACATCTTTTGCCATATCTCATTCACATCCCAGATCCGGTATGCAGGATTAAAAGGATCGGGTCGTGTATTATTGGGAGATGTTTCAGATGCAAGTATTTCCCCTTTGCTGTTGATTGCAATTACTCTGACATTTGTTGCCCCGCAATCGAAAACAATTATAATATCACCTTTTGGCATAAGCAAATAGTTAAGCTAAAATGAAAACAGGATTTAGGTTTCCGAATATCACAAACCTTTTAGAAATGCCATTGATGTTCCTGCAATTAATAATACGGCAGCATATAAAAGTAAAACTATTATTATCATTACTCCTATATATATAAAATACGATTTAAGATTTTTAAATGCTTTGTTTATTTCAACTTTTTCAAGAGTAGAAACTGCATTAGCCATATGTTTTGAAAAACGGAAAAGGAATAGGATTGGGAAGAAGTAGACTGCAGCAAGAACCAGAAGAATTATGAAAATAAATGCATCGGGAATTGCAAATCCTTTATCTCCGGTATTAAAAGCGGATAGAAATGTTCCTGCAATAACTCCTATAACTACAAACAAACCAAGGAATATGAATCCGATGATCGCAAGGAACATGGTCCATTTTCTTGTGGTACTGAGATAGTTGAGAGATTCCTGATCGATTTCTATTTTCCTGGTTTCAGAAATTGTTTCCATCATTAAAATGTTAATTCTTATTTAGGTTGGGTCATAAAAACTGAAAGTTACAGTTTTTTCCGAAACCGGGAGAGTTTTTGATTGAATATTGTCTGAAATCCATAAAGACTCTAAAAGCAAAAGAGGCATTAGAGACTTAAATGGCTCCGCAATTTCTACAGTCTCTTATGCCTATGATGTCTCTAATGCCCTGGCTCTTCTATAGCCTTCTTAATTACTATTCTTCCATGTGTAAGCATGGGGCCAGCCTCCTGTGTTTGATGGCACCGATGTGTGGCAGGCTCTGCAACCTATAGATTTTTCAGGATTTGTGCCTCCGTGTGTTTCAGCAAATTCTCCAATATCTCCCTCCTGGCCTCTTGAACTATTATGGCATACTCCGCAGCTTCCGATAGTTTTTATTGTGGATGTGAATCCCTGATATTGTTTCGACTGATAGTTATCGGTTACCTCTCGTGAAGGGTACATTGCATGCGGACTTCCGTGGCAGGCTGTGCAATACATATTACCGTGTCCTTTTGCATTTCTGTAAAGCGTTGACCCGGTACTTACCCCGGTAACTCCTGTATGACATGTAACACATTGGGGTTCCGACGCCCATGGAATTCGTCCTGTTGCAATTGTTGAGGCAACATTTGCCATATCTCCGTGACAAGCGGTACAATTGCCATTATCTGCAGTATGTGCAAGGCTCCGGTTGCATTTTGTTGTTGCTCCAGGATGGCAGTCATAACAGGTAATGCCCGTTTTGGTTGCATGCGATCCATGAAGAACCTGAGATAAAAACTTCTGGGGTCCGGTTGTAATACCAAGCGCCGGACTTGGATGGCAACTTGCACATAATACTGGCTTACTTGAAGCCGCAGAGAGATTAGTAGCATGCCTGGAATCGTGTTTTGCAAGGATATCGTCAAATGCATTGACCGTCGAACTACCATGACATTTAGCACAGTTAATTTCATCAGAAGTCGGAACAGTAGCCTGTGTCTGGGCAAGAACAGTTCCGCTAACATTTTTAACGGTTATCTCGGCTATCTGAAAAGGATTCCAGGTACCGTCATCATTTACAGGAACTACCGGAATTCCTTCCGCAGTATAATGATCCCCTGAAACTGTCATATCCCCTGAAAGACCGTTGCCTTTCAACCCTATATCATGTACCAGGGTAGATCCGAAAAGTTTAAGTGCGTTGTCCCAGAATCCGCCATAAGACCTTTTATTGTAAGAGGTAGTATTGTTTGTCAGTTTGTATGAAACAGTAATACCTGTGGTAACAATTGTTGGTGGATTACCTCTCTTGACAACCTGGACCAAAACATTATTATATGGAGGAAGAATAACCAGCTTATCGTAAGATGGATTCAGACAATGCATTCCCAGATCATTCCATGCAAAAACTGAATAATCTCCTGTTATACCCGGAGGGATAATTGTGGTATCTTGTTTTTTTGTACAGGATAGAAATCCTGCTGCTGAGACTATCAGGATAAATGCCGAACTAATCAAAAGTTTTTTCATAGAAATATTTTAAAAGTGTAATAGGTTTTCATAAACTTCTGTATAAAAGGGAGAAGATTTTATTTTTTAACTGGATTTAAACAGAGTAAAGGTTACTATTTTGCATTTATAGATCCTTACATAAAAAAATAAATATGTTATATAATTCACATAATAGTTAAGTGTTGTTAGTTGAAAATTATGATATATATCCTGATTTTATTTAAAAATGTCTATCCTGTTAATCTTTTTATTAAACAGGAAATGTGCCGGTATATTGTGCAGCATTATCTTCATAATGACTGAAAGATATGAATCCGAACCCTTTGTATTTTTCTTTGTTTAAAAAAAGTCCTGTCACAAAGTTCAATGACTTCAAAGTACCTTAAAAAGTCTCTTTTTGATCCTCCTTTTAGTACCTTTGACATTTTATTAGTTTGGGAATTACGGATGAAAAAAAGCAGGCGTTTGCCAGTTTGGCTTAAGATGCAAAGAGCCAGCGGAGAAAATTATTCGATGGTCAGGCATGTAGTTGTTGAGAATCATCTTCATACAATTTGCACAAGCGGGAATTGCCCTAATATTGGTGAATGCTGGAATCTGGGAACTGCTACTTTTATGATCCTGGGTGATATATGCACCAGGGCCTGTAAATTCTGTGCTACAAAAACCGGAAAGCCACTCCCTCCGGATCATGAGGAACCATTAAGACTTGCCGGGTCCATAAAAAAAATGCGGCTTAAACATTGCGTCATCACTTCTGTTGATCGCGATGATCTGCCTGACGGTGGGGCGTCAATCTGGGCTGAAACGATAAAAATGGTAAAAGAGATTAACCCTGAAATAACCATGGAGACTCTTATCCCTGATTTTGACGGAAGACAGGATGACATCCAAAAAATCATAGATGCAGGACCGGATGTCATATCTCATAATCTAGAGACTGTAAAACGTCTCACTCCTGTAATCAGGACAAAAGCAAAATATGAGAGGAGTCTTGATGTTATAAGGTATATATCAGGTAAAGGCAAAATTGCCAAATCGGGAATTATGCTGGGGCTCGGTGAAAACGAGAATGAAGTATTTCAGACTATCAGGGATCTACATGAGGCTGGGTGCAAAGTACTTACTATCGGTCAATATCTTAAACCCGGATCAGGTTACATGGAAGTAGTAAAATATGTTACTCCTGAAAAGTTTGAAGAATACCGGATTATCTCCCTGGAAATGGGCTTTTCTTTCGTGGAAAGCAGTCCACTTGTCAGGTCTTCATTTCATGCAGAAAATCATATTAATGCTCGATAATATTAATTATATTGGTCTCACTTAACTTTTAAAATTCAATTGAGCTATAGGGTTGTATATAAAGATATTGGTCGGCAGGATTATAAAGAAACCTGGGATTTTCAGGCGGATATATTTGCAAAGCTTGTTGACAGCAAAAAACAGGGTTATCAGGTAGATAATTCCGGGGAAAAAGCTCCGCCCGGAACCCTGATATTTGTTGAGCATCCTCATGTCTATACACTTGGCAAGAGCGGATCAGAAAATAATCTGCTTCTTGACTATATTCAGCTTCAGGCAAAAGATGCTGCTTTTTATAAAATAGACAGGGGAGGAGATATTACCTATCATGGTCCGGGTCAGATTGTTGGTTATCCTATTTTTGATCTGGATATCATCGGAATAGGTCTAAAGGAGTATATTTTCAAGCTTGAAGAGGCCATAATAATAACTGTCAGTGAATATGGGCTTTCTGCCTCAAGGCTTGAAGGAGGAACTGGTGTATGGCTCGATCCTGAAGTAAGTGACAAGGCAAGAAAGATTTGTGCTATTGGAGTGAAAGCCAGCCGGTATGTAACCATGCATGGTTTTGCTTTCAATGTAAATACTGACCTGACTTACTTTAATTATATAAATCCTTGCGGTTTTACAGATAAGGGAGTTACTTCACTGGAAAAGGAGCTTAACGGCAGACAGGATTTTGATACTGTAAAAAGCAAAGTCAAAAAGAATCTTCAGCAGGTTTTTAATTTGGAATGGACTAATCAATATTAGGATGGAAAAAAGATGGGTTGTGAAAGATAAGGGAGATTCAGCAGTTGTCAGCCAACTCGCGAAGATTCTTGGAGTGTCGGAATCTCTGGCTAATCTTATGGTCCAACGCCATATTACCTCGCAGGCTGAAGCACTGGCTTTTTTTAATCCCAGCCTCGACTATCTTCATGATCCATTTCTGATGAAAGATATGAATATAGCTGTTGACAGGATTTCATCGGCAGTAAAGAAAAACGAAAGGATACTTGTTTATGGAGATTATGATGTAGATGGAACTACCGCAGTTGCGCTGATGTATTCATTTTTAAAAGATCAGTATTCAAATGTGGAATATTACATACCTGACAGATATAAAGAGGGTTACGGAGTTTCATTTGAGGGTTTGGATTATGCATACCAGAATAATTGCAAGGTTGTGATCACCCTCGATTGTGGAATTAAGGCAGTCGAAAAAGTCAAATATGCACGTACAAAAGGACTAGATGTAATTATCTGTGATCATCATTATCCTGGTGATGAAATACCTAAAGCACTTGCCGTCCTGGATCCGAAACAGCCCTCCTGCAATTATCCATACAAAGAACTATCCGGATGCGGAGTTGGTTTCAAGCTGATTCAGGCTTATTCAAGAGTACATGGAATTCCGTTTAGTGCAATATATCATTACCTCGACCTTGTTGCTGTCAGCATTGCATCGGATATTGTACCCATTACAGGTGAAAACAGGGTGATGGCTTATTTCGGGCTGAAACAGCTTAACGAATCTCCCCGTATGGGACTGAAAGAGATAATACGTGAATCTGAAGTCTCTAAGGCCCTGACAATTGAAGATGTAGTTTTCAAGATAGGACCAAGAATAAATGCTGCCGGAAGAATGGAGGCAGGCAGCAAGGCTGTTGACCTTCTTGTTTCCAGCGATACCGGTCTTGCAAGTGGAATAAGTAAGGAGATCAATAATTTCAATATTGAACGCAGAAGTGTCGATCGGATAATAACAACTGAAGCAATGCGGATGATCTCTGAAGATCAGAGGACTGTAAATTCGAGGACCACTGTGCTGTATAATCCATCATGGAAAAAGGGAGTAATTGGAATTGTTGCGTCAAGGCTTATCGAGACATATTACCGCCCGACAGTAATACTTACGGAATCAAATGGTTTTGCCACCGGTTCTGCGAGGTCAGTTCAGGGTTATGATCTGTACCAGGCAATTGAATCATGCAGTGATCTTCTTGAGAGTTTTGGAGGTCATATGTTTGCAGCAGGCTTAACTTTGAAAAAAGAGAATATCAAGCCTTTCATGGAGAGATTTGAGCAGTATGTAAACAGCACCATCACCGAAGAACAGCTGGTACCACGGATATTTATTGATACAGAACTCTCCTTTTCAGAGATTAATGAGGATTTCTTCAAAACGATGAGTCAGTTTCAGCCATTTGGTCCTGAGAACATGTCTCCTGTATTCGTTTCACAGAATGTATTTGATACAGGTGCAGGTCGTATGGTCGGATCAAGCGGTGAACATCTTAAGCTGGATCTTTGCCAGGAGTCAACCGGACAGAAAAGCTTCTCTGCAATAGCTTTTTCCCAGGCCAACCATTTTGAGTATATAAAGGGAGGAAATCCATTTAGTATATGTTATTCGCTTGAAATGAATGAGTTCAGGGGTAGAAGAAACCTGCAGCTAAATATCAAGGATATAAAAACTCCTGAAGGAAAATAGACTGCAGCTTCATCCTGCGGTTAGTTAAGAAAAGACCTGCACGACCTGCACGACTTGCATGACCTGCATGATCTGCACGACTTGCAAGACCCGCATGACAAGTCAGAACCAGGCTTTTAATTGAATCTTGAATTCATCCTTATTTACCGGAAATGTTCCACTTTCATTCAGTGAGGTTATACCATATTTGACTCTCAATTCCGCAAAATCAAAGATCTTCCAATTTGCCATGAAATAACTCCGGCTCCCTACTCCCGACAAGGCAGGGATACTGAAGCTGTACAGAAGATCATTTTCATAAGTATAAATCCTAGAATCCCAGTCGTTAGTGTTGTACAGGCAGTATCTGAGCCATATGGTGACCGGGATCTGCCTGAGACTGTAATTTAAGTCCTGCAGTATCAACATTCCGTTGCTTCCTGAAGGAGACACAATCTTATAATCGATCCGGGTACCCAGGGACAGATTCTCAGATATGGTATATCGGAAAGAGCCTTTCAGACTTCTGGTGACAGATTTTATCTGATCGGGGATTCCGTTGTTTTCCATATTATCAACCATCGACAACCTGTAGATATATGAGGCTTCTGTTGTTATTTTTTCGGATGGCAGAAATCTGACTCTTATTTCCTGCTTTACTCCCCATGAAGGAGCACTGCAACGATATCTTAACCATTGGAAGTGGTGAAAATCAGAACCACCACTTATGAACAGATGTTTCACTGCTTCAAAGGTAAAATTACCGAGAATACCCTGTTCATTTCCAGTAGATGAACTTATTCCCGGACTCTTACCATGAAAGCTGGTATAACCTGCATCATAGTTTCTGTATAAAAAATTTATAGTCAACCTGTCGGACGGCCTGAATGATGACCCTTGTACGAATGCATATTTATTGTTCTCGTTAACAGACAATTCGCCATAAAATAAAATTCTTTTAATGAGGCTGTTATAATAAAGTGTATAAAGATTATTTCTATCTCCGGAAAAACTAAAAATGTCTTCAGGATTTTGATCATCCTGAATAACCGGCAATGAGAACTTGTCTTCCGACCATAATAGCCCGGTCCTCAGATTTTTAAAATTGTATGAGAGATTTATTCCAATAACCTGTTCTGAAACTACATCTTTTTTCAGGAGAAGAGAGGAGGTATTATGAATTCCCGCCAGGTAAAAATTTTCAATATAATCTTTCTTTAAACCTGATAATGAACCAAGAGTTGCATCAATATTGTTATTCGAGAAGAAAAGGAATAATTCAAGATTTTTATGAGCAATTTCAGCGGCTATTCCCCTGAAAAAATTATTTTCATTTGTTGATGTATATGGTTTAATTTCGTCACTTGCCGACATATAACCAGATGCAGTAAGGGAAAGACCTGTCCGGATACCTGTATTTATGTTTGTGCCCTGCCCAAAACGTGCTGAAAAATCACCAATAATAAGTTTCCTGATCAACCCGTTTCCACTATAGGTAAGGTTAGCTGAGAGGAAATCAGGCAGGGGAGGAGTCCCGTTTAAAAACTTCTCTCCCGGATCTTTTTCAGAGGTAAAACCTCCTGAGATACTGCCAGCAGTAAATTTGTATTTTGTGAGTATTTTCCATTGCGACCCTGATAACGTTGTATCACTATTGCCTGATCTTATTGAGACATTTGACAGAAAAGTGTTTCTCAGGTTTACAGAATCTGAGTTTAAGTTCAGATTACTATCAAGTGATATAAACGGAATCATCATCTCAGTTACTTCTCTGTCAAACCCGGGGATGTTTGCCAATTCATACACGGAAACAATCCTGCCTGAAGAATGAATATAGTCGGCCAGTGCTTTTACCTGGAAATCGGAAAGAAAGAACAACCTTGAAATTTCATCTTCCGGAGATGAATTCATTTTAACAGGATTTTCAGCCAGTTCGGAGAGCCTTTCAATATAAGTCGAAGCAGCTTCAGGATCTGCCTCATCGTTTGCAAGATCTTCTGCTATTTCAATAATTTTTTCTGATAATTTTTCAGTCTGCCCATAAGCATGAACAGGAATTAAACTTAGTACTACTAATAATACTGAAATTATTTTTAATTCTTTATTAACCGCAAAGGACGCAAAGGTTTGCGCAAAGATCTCAAAGAATTCTTTATTTGTTAAATCGCTCCTCATACCTATTGAGGATTATTCTAAAATCTATTTACTATTCTTCTTATTCCATCTTTTAGCAACGAAACATTAAAGTTGATTAGGAGCCCAAGTTTATATCCACCAAGTTTCATATAGGTTAAAGTTTGTGCCAAATGAACCTCATTTAGTGCTTCAACACTTTTAATCTCAATAACTACCTTGTTCTCAGTTAGAATATCAATTCTATAACCACATTCAAGTTTCACTTCTTCAAAGATCAGGGGCATCGGTTTTTCTTTCTCAGAGAAAAGTCCTGATTTTTGGAGCTTATAATACAAGCATTCCTTGTATGCACTTTCAAGTAATCCCGGTCCAAGGGATTTATGAACCTCAATTGCTAATCCTATAATTTTATTTGAGATATCGTTTTCAGTCATATTCATTTTATTTGAAGAATTTTATTCTTTGCGTCCTTCGCGCCTTCTTTGGGAAGCCTGACAACCGGCAGGCAGGTTTGCGGTTAAGGAACTTTTTATTCGGTTAATGGATTTTAAATATTAATGATACAGAGGAGGTTACTCCAAGTAGCTCGTGAGTTTGAAATCCAAAATCCATCTGTGCTGTTTTTAAAAGGTATCCCAGACCGAAACTGAATGAATTATTATCAGTGGAGAATCCGCTCCTCAGCCAAAGTTTTTTGGCTGCTTCATATTCAAAACCTGTTCTTAAAATTAATCTGCTCCATGAACTCATTTCCACTTCAATCCCTGCAAAAAGTAACTTATTCAATTCAGTTCCGGCTCCAACCCTGAGCGATGTTGGCAGGCAGGTTTTCCTTATTGAATTGGGTACCGGATTAAAGAGATGGATCCCGAAGGTGATATTTTCAGAAGGTGTCAGAAACAATCCAGCTTCACAAGTAACGGATTGACTATGGTCATACTCTCCGGAGGCTTTTTCTGAAAAATAATCAACCTGAACTCCGGCTGATATTACCTCCGATAATTTCATTCCACATGATAGTCCGGTCATCTGCCTTTTAAAATCAGTATACCCGAAGTGAGAATAAACAACTCCAATTGAAGCTTTTCCGGCAGGAATAGTTATCCCGATTGAACGTGTCCCAAGTTCTTTGATATTGAACCGGTTCTGATAGTTTAATCCGAAAGAAACAGAGTTGTTTTTTGCCAGCGATGCCTGATTCTGGAATGAAGTCCAGAATCCGTTCTTCATTATACAAACGTATCCCATTCCTGCTTCCCCGGCTCCGGCTGATGGACGATAAAGATCTCCACCGGAAGTGGCTAAAGAAAGAAAAATAAAAAATGCAGAAACAGATATTTTCAGCAGCGAGCTCAACTGTTTCAAAAAATGATTTCAATCCTAAGATATAGGATTTCTTCAAAAACTCAAAATAAAAGAGAAGAATTTTACCGCAAAGGGCACAAAGATTTTTCGCAAAGGGCGCAAAGAGTTATCTGATGCAATCTTCTTTGCGTTCTTTGCGTATTTTAATGAAAGGCATTTGCAGCGTGAGCCTTAGAGAACTTTGCGGTTAAAAAAAATCTGATTAGTTTGTTTTGTACTTATATTTTACTGCTTTTAGCTCCTCATTGGCCTGAACGATTTTCTTTTTAAGGGATTCCTTATAATTCAGGACCTTTTTCATAACCACATCATCGCCTGTAGCAATAATCTGTGCAGCCAGGATTGCTGCATTTTGCGATGCATTTAAGCCAACAGTTGCCACTGGTATTCCAGGAGGCATCTGGAGTATGGATAAGATGGAATCAAGTCCTTCCAACGACGCTTTTATAGGCACGCCGATGACAGGTAGTGGCGTCATGGCAGCTATTACCCCGGGAAGATGTGCTGCCATCCCTGCTGCTGCAATAATTACTTTTAATCCACGTGCCGAAGCGTTTTTTGCAAATATTTCAACCTCTTCTGGCGTTCTGTGTGCCGACAGGGCATTCATCTCAAAAGGTATCTGGAAATCGTTAAGTATCTCTGCTGCTTTCTCCATTACAGGCAGGTCAGATGTACTTCCCATTATGATGCTAACAACTGGTTCCATTTAAAATAAATTAATTTAACTTGCTGATAAGGACAAAAATAAGCTATTATTTTCATATTTTCGCACCGGCTAACAGTTCAATAATTGCCATCATGAAAGAAATCCGGATACTCGATAAAGTTTTCAAAGAATTGATCACCGAAAAGGCAATACAGGAGAGGATAAAAGAACTTGCCCGCAGGGTTACTACTGATCTTGCAGGAAAAGATGTGGTCTTCCTTGGAATTCTGAACGGAGCATTTCTTTTCGCAGCAGATCTCTTCAGACATATAGACCTTCAGGCGAGGATATCTTTTGTTAAGCTTGCATCGTATGAAGGAACAAGCTCTTCCGGGACAATAAAGGAACTAATCGGTTGGAATGAAGACATAAAAAACAAAACGATTGTCGTAATTGAGGATATAGTTGATACTGGCAATACCCTGGAACGCATTGTGGATGAGCTGGTTATTAGAAAAGTTAGCGAAGTAAGGATAGCAACAATGCTTTATAAGCCAGGCGCATATACAAAGGATATCCCTCTTGATTATGTCGGATTTGAGATCCCAAATGATTTTGTGGTTGGTTACGGCCTCGATTATGATGGTTATGGACGTAACCTGCCATCTGTTTATACTTTAATTAAATAATTCAAAATTCATAATTAAAAATGTCCTATGGTTAATTTTCTGATTTTTGGCCCTCCCGGTTCAGGAAAGGGAACCCAGTCGGTAAGACTGGCTGAGAAATTCAATCTTATTCATCTGTCAACAGGTGACATGCTGCGAGCTGAGATTGCAGCAGGTACTGAGCTTGGCAAAAAGATGAGCCTTATTATGTCGAAGGGTGAGCTTGTTCCTGATGAAGTAGTGATTGAGATGATTGCATATAAGATAGATCACAGCAAAGGTTCAGCCGGATTTCTTTTCGACGGCTTCCCGCGAACGGTGGCCCAGACAGTTGTTCTCGAGAAGATGCTTAATGATCGTGGCATGAAGATCGACAGTATGCTTGTGCTTGATGTGGATCATGATGAGCTTGTAAAGAGGCTCATAGCAAGAGCAGAACTATCCGGGCGACCTGATGATAAAGATCCTGCAGTTATTGAAAACAGGATAGAAGTCTATAAAGAAAAAACAGAGCCTATTATTAATTATTGCAGGGAGAACGGTATCTATCAACCGGTTAACGGTATGGGATCGATTGATGATATCTTCAGGAGACTTTCTGATTATATGAAGAAGTTAGTTTGATAACCTCTGTGTCCCGATAGCTATCGGGACTCTGTGTCTACTCTGTGGCTCTCTGTGTAACAAATTAATAAGAACTTACACAGAGTTTCACAGAGGGAACACAGAGCCACACTGAGAAAATAAAGAGATATGTCCGGATCAAATTTTGTTGACTATGTGAAAATTTTCTGCCGTTCCGGAAACGGAGGTGCAGGATCGGCTCATTTCCGCAGGGAGAAATTTGAGCCTAAAGGCGGACCAGATGGTGGAGATGGAGGCAGAGGCGGACATATTATTCTGAGAGGGAATGCTCAAATGTGGACCCTCCTGCATTTAAAATACCAGCGCCACATATTCGCAGGGAATGGAGTGGGAGGCAGCAAGCAGACATCGACTGGTGCTGATGGGAAAGATGTTACAATTCAGGTTCCCCTGGGAACAATAGCAAAAAAAAATGAAACAGGAGAAACTCTTTTTGAGATTACTGTCGACGGTGAAGAAAAAATATTAACAAAAGGTGGAAGAGGAGGGCAGGGCAATACTCACTTTAAGTCCCCTACAAATCAGACTCCCAGATATGCCCAACCAGGGGAACCAGGTGTTGAGGAAGAGTATATACTTGAACTTAAGATTCTTGCAGATGTTGGACTTGTTGGTTTCCCCAATGCAGGAAAATCAACTCTGCTTTCCGTTGTGTCAGCTGCAAAACCCAAAATTGCTGATTATGCTTTTACTACTCTTGTCCCGAATCTTGGGATTGTAAGCTACAGGGATGAAAAATCGTTTGTGATGGCTGATATTCCGGGGATTATTGAAGGTGCACATGAAGGAAAAGGACTCGGGATCAGATTTTTAAGGCATATTGAAAGAAATTCGATGCTTCTTTTTATGGTTCCCTCTGACAGCAAAAATATTAAGGATGAATATGAAATCCTGATTAATGAACTAAAAATGTACAATCCTGAATTGCTGGATAAAAAGCGTGTTCTAGCAATCTCAAAATCTGACATGCTGGATGAGGAGCTGATGAATGAGATAAGGAAGGATCTGCCTGAGGTACCCAGGGTATTTATCTCATCTCTTACAGGTCAGGGCATTACCACTCTGAAGGATATGATCTGGAAAGTGCTTAACAATGAATGAATAATTAAGTATGCTTGAGCGATTGGATCAACAGCTTTTCCTTTTTCTGAACTCAATAAACTCCCCTTTTTGGGACCAGGTTATGTATGCAGTCAGCGGGAAAGTAATCTGGGCTCCGCTTTATCTATCTATTCTGATCTATCTTGGTATAAAATATAAGAGGAAATTTCTGATCATTCTTTTATTCATAATTGTTGCTGTTGCACTCGCTGATCAGACCTCAGTACAGCTTTTCAAAAATATTGTTCAGAGGTTGAGGCCATGTCATGAACCTTCCCTGGAGGGTCTGGTTCATTTGGTAAAGGGTGAATGCGGTGGAAAATTCAGTTTCGTCTCTTCACACGCAACAAATTCATTCAATATAGCTCTTATAAGCCTTCTTTTTATAAAAAAGAGATGGTATACAATAAGCATAATTCTTTGGGCTGCAATTATTGGATACAGTAGAATATACCTTGGAGTCCACTATCCTGGTGATGTTATTTGCGGATCTCTTCTCGGAGCATTTATTGGTTGGGGCATTTATCAGCTTTATATGTTGATTGACAATAATATACTGAAGCATAAACCGTTTTTTAATTCTACTTTAATTCGCCCCCCAATCCCNCAAAAGCGGGACTAGTCCCCGAAGATTAAGAAAATTTTGTTTAGAGATCGAATTTATCCCGCTTAAGCGGGAGCANGGGGGCAATGGATATGAGAGAAAAGAGAATGTTCATTGCTAATTTACTTGAANATCAATGTTTTGCATAAGCCTGGATACTAACGACCCCTGCTTCAATCTTGCAGTAGAAGAAGTGCTTTTAACTAATAGTAAGGAAGAGTATGTCATCCTTGGTATAAATATGCCATCTGTGATTATTGGAAAACACCAGTCAGCTCACAAAGAGGTAAATACTAAATTTATCAGGGAAAACAATATTCCCCTGATCAGAAGGATATCAGGTGGAGGAACCGTATTCCACGACATGGGGAATCTCAATTTTACCTTTATAAGACAAAGTGAGGAAGGCAAACAGGTTGACTTCAGGAAATACACACGACCGGTTATTGATTTTCTGTTATCACTTGGGATTGAAGCTAAATTTGAAGACAAAAATGATCTCAGAGTTCATGGGTTTAAAATATCCGGAAACGCAGAACATATTCATCGAAACAGGGTACTTCATCATGGTACGATATTATTCAGCACTTCACTTGATATTCTGAGAAAAGTTTTAAGGAAAGATACTTCATGTTACATATCCAGAGCCGTTGAATCCAACCCATCATCAGTTATGAACCTGAACGAAAAAGTGATTGGATTTCAGGATATTTTTGCCTTCAGATCAGAAATGATGCATTATTTTCTGAATAACCTGCCGGAAATGATTATTCATGAAATTTCTCAAACTGATAAAGAAAAAGCTGAATTGCTTGCTGCATCTAAATACAAAACATGGGAATGGAATTATGCCTACGGTCCGGAGTATACCTTTAAGAATAGCTTTAAATTCGCAGGAAAACAGGTATCATGCAGACTATTTGTTGAGGATGGAATAATTAAAGAATGTGATATTTCAGGTTCAGAGGAACTTAAAGCAGTAAGTAAAAAAATTCCGGGTTGCAGGCATATGGTTACAGATCTTTTGGAGAATTTTAAAGCTGAAAATATTTTATTTGCAGATGAAGAGATATATAATTTCTTTTAATTTGTTACTTTACTCTGGCCTTTATTTTAACATCTCTGTGTAACTCTCCCGCAATTGCGGGACAAGTTGTGTTCCTTCTGTGGCTCACTGTGTAACAAATAATTAAGAACTAACACAGAGGTTCATAGGAAGCACAAAGTCCCGATAGCTTTCGGGACACAGAGGAAGAACGAATTATTATGAATATTCTGAAGTCGATAACTGTCTGGATCATTGGTATATGCTTCATGACAGTTACATTCCCTTTAACTTTGATTATCTGGCTGTTTGTTCTTCCATTTGATAGGGACAGGAAAATACTACACTGGCTCCTTGTACACGAGAGCTACCTGTTATCTTTCATGATTCCCATCTGGAAGATCCAGATTGAAGGGCGGGAAAAGGCTGTTAAAGGAGCTACATACGTTATTATTTCTAACCATCAGTCGATACTTGATATACTGATCATCAACTGTCTCCGTTATAAATTCAAATGGATATCGAAAATTGAAAATTTTAATGTCCCCATTATTGGCTGGTACCTAAGGATGGCAGATTATATAATAGTCAACAGGGGGAATGAGGATAGCAAAATAGAAATGCTCAACAGGTCATTTAAATGCCTTATGAAAGGAATCTCCATCATGATTTTTCCTGAAGGAACCCGTTCAGCTGACAACGAGATCGGATTTTTTAAGAGAGGGGCCTTCCAGCTTGCTTTACAGGCAAATGTGGCCATTTTACCGATCCTTATCGACGGAACAGGAGGCATTCTGCCAAAACACGGTCTGATTTTCGGAACCGGTCACAAAATTAGGATCAGAGTACTGGATCCAATTCTTCCGGATTCTTTTAATTCTGATACTCCTGAAGCTCTTGCTCTGGAGTTAAGTTCGTATATGAGATCTTGCTTCAATGAGTTAAAAGCTGAAAAACAACACCATGACGCATAGTTTATTGTACCGGCAGCTCCTTACAAGAATGGGTTATTATAACTACCAGAAAGGGTTGATATATCGTAACCTGGGTCAGGAAGGAGGTTGGGACAATCATCTTGAACGATGCAGGAGTTTTATTCTCAAGGCGATTGAGTTTTATAAACCTTCCAGGTTAACAGTTATCGGAAGCGGATGGCTTCTTGAGGTTCCCCTGGCGGAGATGGTAGAAAAATGTGCTAAAATAAACCTTGTAGATATTATTCATCCTCCTGATGTTGTCAGTCAGTCAGCCGATCTTCTTAATGTTGAGCTTATCGAGCAGGATGTAACAGGGGGATTAATAGAAGAGGTGTATAAAAAATCAGGGAAATTTTCCCTCTTCAGGAAGCTTCGGACTCTCGAAAGTATTATTGTCCCTGAGTATAAACCGGCATTTGATCCGGGAATGGTAATTTCGATGAATATTCTTACCCAACTTGAATCATTACTGATAGATTTTTTAAAAAAGAGATCAAAAATCAAGGAAAATGAATATTCCCGTTTAAGAAGTGATATACAGAAAAAACATATTGATTTTCTCATGAAGTACAATTCAGTTATTGTTACAGATTATGCTGAGGTTATCACGAACATGTCGGGTAGTATTAAGACAATTCCTACGTTGATGGCTGATCTTCCTCCGGGTAAATTTAGAGAAGAATGGACATGGAATTTTGATCAGACAGGAGCTGATCTTTACAACAGCAGAAGCCTGTTCAAAGTAGTTGCCATAATACTCTGATGAAATGAATAGAAAGCAGATTACAGAAAAATATCTAAGTTCCGTTGCATATTACAAATCTCTTGAAAAAAAGNAGGAAAAACTCCTGGTAATTCTATCATTATTAAGACTTTTTACTTTCGTTGGCGGTTTAATCCTCTCATGGATAGGATTTACGAAAAGTATTCTGGTCGGGGTTATATTTATCCTGATAATGACTGTTTTTTTTCTCTATCTGTTGAAGCTTTTTTCATATCATTCAGCCAGGAAAGAATTCATTGGCAGACTTGCTGTTATAAATCAGGATGAAGCAGATGCACTTTCCGGAAATCTGTCAGCATTTGAAACCGGCAGTTCTTACACAGATATAAAGCATGATTTTTCTTTTGATGTGGATATTTTCGGAACTTCTTCACTTTTTCAATACATAAACAGAACAGTAACTGATTATGGAATGGACATTCTTGCTGGCTGGTTATCAGACCCATTCAGTATCTCCGGCGAAATAATATCCCGTCAGGAAGCTATTAAAGAACTTGCTGTGAAAGACAAGTGGAGACAGGAGTTTCTGGCATCTGGGATGAAGATACCTCTCGGAAAGAACGAAATATCAGGTCTGATCAGATGGAGTGAAGAACAGGCAGTTATTAAATCTTCATCATTAAGAAAATTCCTGATTTTTTCGCTTCCTGCAGCAGCACTTTTTTCACTTTTGCTTATGGCAATCGGAATATTGCCATACACTATATTCGTGCTTATATTTCTGATCAATCTTATTTATGTAGCATCAGGAATAAAAAAAACAAATGAGATTCATCGTGCTCTATCCAGGAAATATGACTTCTTATCCTCTCTGACCGGATTGCTTAAAGCATTTGAAGAAGAGACCTTTACTTCAGAAGTTTTAAATAGAATTAAATTGAATATTTCCGGAGGAAGAGTTTCTGCAGCTGTTTCAGTCAGAAAACTTTGCAGGATAATTCAGGCTTTTGACAGCAGAATGAATATGATTGCAGGATTTGTACTGAACGGATTATTCTTATGGGATTATCATAGTATTTACAGGCTTGAAAAATGGAAATCGGAGTACAGGAACATGCTTACTATATGGCTGGAAATGGTAGGACAGGTTGATGCTTACATAAGCCTTGGAAACTATGCATTTAATAATCCTGACTTTATTTACCCGCTCACATCTGATAGTCTCAGTATGTTTTCAGCGAAAAATCTTGGTCATCAGCTGATTGAGGAAAATAAAAGAGTTTGTAACGATTTTGTACTTGGGAAAAAGGGAACAGTATGCATTATCTCAGGCGCAAATATGGCTGGTAAAAGTACTTTTTTACGTACTATAGCTATTAATTATATTCTTGGAATGATTGGTGCTCCGGTGTGTGCTACTGAAATGAATTTCACTCCTGTAAAACTCTTCACAAGCATGCGTACAACTGACTCACTCTCAGATAATGAATCATATTTTTACGCAGAACTAAGAAGACTTAATACATTGAAATCCAGAATTGAAAATGGAGAACCATTATTCTTCATACTGGATGAAATTCTCAAGGGTACCAATTCGGCGGACAAAAGTACCGGATCAAAACTATTTCTCCGAAGAATAGTCGAAAAGGGAGGGACAGGTTTAATTGCTACTCATGACACTTCACTGGCAGAAATGAAATCTGATTTTCCTGATGAGATAATCAACAAATGCTTTGAAATTGAAATTGATGGAGAAAGTATTAGATTTGATTATAAGATTCAGGACGGGATTACACAAAAGATGAATGCAGTATTTCTTATGAAAAAGATGGGAATTCTGGATTGATAGCAACTTATAAGGTTGAATATTTGTTAAGCAATATTAAGAAATGTATTTATGAGAAAGATCACAGAAGCTAAAGATTCAGGTAAAATTGAACTAAAGAGGGATCTAGGTCTTGCCGCAGCAGTTGCAATTGTTGTCGGGAACTGTATTGGTTCCGGTATCTTCACATCTGCAGCATCTTTAGCCGCTGCATCAAATCCTAAAACTGCGATAATAGCCTGGATAGTTACAGCTGCCGGATCATTGTTGATTGCCTTAAGTTTTGCCAGTCTCGGAACTGCCCTGCCCAGAACCGGGGGGCCCATAGTATATACAAGGGCTGCCTTTGGGGATTTTGCAGGATTCTTAATTGCCTGGACTTACTGGATAGGTGCATGGGTTGGGAATGCCGCCATCATCACTGCATTTATGCTTTATTTCACCTACTTTGTCCCGGGTGCAGCCACTCCTTTGCTTGCTTTTTTAATTACTTCCGGTGTATTATGGTTTTTCACAATTGTAAATATTCTTGGCGTAAAAGGAGCAGGCAGGGTAAGTATTATAACAACAGTTCTAAAAGTTGGTGCCCTGGTGGTATTTGTGGTAATTGCTGCATTGCATTTTAATCCTGCAATGCTTAACTCTGTATCGAGTGTTAAGGTTTCAGGCATGAGTACTTTACCCGCAGCAATAGCAATTGCACTCTGGGCTTTCGTTGGAATTGAAAGTGCTACGGTTCCTGCCGGTGAAATTAAAAATCCACATGTAAACATAAGAAGAAGCACAATATATGGCACTTTATTAGCGGCTGCAGTA
>JGI20214J51088_10000087_pt1 | contig 60405 bp, 49 predicted proteins | sample WetSurMetagenome_FD_51088 | JGI IMG/M metagenome (IMG submission 51088) | reverse complement strand
TTACCGTTGTACTGGTTATCGGGCGAGGTTCCCGAGTCGCAGAAGTGGCCGGGTCCGGTTACTTCCAGCTTGGTGCCTGGGTTGGTGGGGCCAATGCCGACCGCTCCCGCGAAATACCCGTTTCCGTTAAAATCCACCCTCATCTTGTCCCCGGCGTTGTTAATCAGCAGCGCGAAATTGGTCGCGGCAATGCCGTTGCGGATAATGACCACGCCGTCCGTGGCGTTTGCTCCGCAATTCACTTCGATCCCGCGCGTTCCGGGACCGGAATGAACGATGTCGAGCTTGGCGCTGGGGCTGGTCTCGCCGATGCCGACGTTGCCGGCAGAGTCAATTGTCATGCGAATATTACCGGTTCCGCCAGTTTTGAACTGCATTTTCGCGCCGGCGTTCTTGGAGGTGATGGTAAGTCCGTTGGCGGAATCGGCTAAAATATCATTGGAACCGTCCAGCCCGACCCGGAGGCCGTTAAACCCGGCGTATCCGCTGACATTCAGCTTTAACTGTTGTCCGTCAATGTACCCCGTCAAGGCCGTTCCTATTCCCACGTTACCATCACTATCCATTCTTATTCCCTTTGGGGAATTACTCCACGGCCCGATTACCAGCGCGCCCGATTCGATTGTTCCGTTTGAAAAAATCGCCGCTTTATCTCCGGCTTGGACCAGGGAGTTATAACTCCCAGCGGAAGCGTTCGGGTTTACCAACAGGTAACCGTTGGCACCGCCGCCCAGAATGAGAGCTGGCGCCGCGTCCTGCGTCGGTTTGGAAACATCGAGCTTCGCTCCAGGGGTCGGCGTGTTGATCCCGACCGAACCACTTGGATCTACAACTAAATAAGTGCTTGAACCTTCATTAAGCAGAAGCAATGGATGCTTAAAGGTAAAACCATACCCACTGCCACCACTATACCAATCGACGGCTTCACCTACCGTCGCGTTATAATCATCCGAAATGGCAACCAGATACCGTGATAAAGAATTTGCCGTAATTTGAATCCCTGTTGCCAATCCATTGAAAATTGGTTGCTGATAATCAAACTCGTATCCGTTACCCGCGTTATCCCAATTTACCGGATGATCAACATGGATTTCGTTGGATGGAGATGCGTGTTTCCATACTACTATGCGGGAAACTCCATTTGCGATTATCCTTGTTCCAACATATACAGGATTAAATGCTCCATCGGTCGTCGTCACGATCGTGCTGCTGCCGGATGTATGAAGATGGGTTGTCACATGATGATAGGGCGCAAAAACATTAGTTCCGCCACCATTGGCCGTTGCTATGTTGTCGGAACCGTTTACAGGCGCAGTGACAATTCGCATACCCATATTGATATTGTTTTGTATCGGATAATTTCCGTTGCCCCAAGAGCAATAATTACAGGACAAAACAGTTCCGCTGAAAAACGCAGAATCGGTACATGTTATTGCTTTGCTCGCGGTCATGTCAAAATAGTTCCCCGAAATTGTATTCCCTCGGTTCGCTATCCTAATGCCGGTTGCATTTACACAGCTTGTTTCAAGGTAATTTCCGACGACATAATTTCCAGCGCCACTATTCAAGTTTATTCCGATCCCATTTGAAGCAAAACCTCCTATGTTACAACCAATCACCTGGTTGTAATAGCCATTTATCCTTATGCCGGTCGTCATTGTAGTGGAATTGTCCCCCCAAACATTGCAATGCAAGATGGTTGTGCTGTTTGTTGCACCAGCACCGGGATAGTTTAAATCGATTCCCGTTGCACAATCTCGAATAAAACAGTTGTGGAGTTCCGTCCACCAACTCATAACTTGAACACCAACCGAGGCGCATCGCTCAATTCTCACGTTTTCAACCAGGGCAGGCTGGGGGCCGACCTCACTTGAATTCGACTGAAGATTAATACCGGTAATATTCGTTTGATTGTTGCCGTCGATGAATAAATCTTTTATCACGAATGTGAGAAAAACTTGGTTTGGAGGTGCTGGAGGATTCTCGGCAAAAATTACGCTTATGTTCCCGGTGCCGTTCGCCACCCGAATTCTCGTTCCGAGCATTGACGCGCCCACCAAATGTACCCCGTTCCTGATAAGAATTGCATAACCGCCGATAGCGACGTTTTCGTTGACTTCATAAATGCCTTTTTGCAAGACCACTGTTCCGCCGCCATTGTTTGCCGCGAGATCGATAGCAGCTTGGATGTTGTTCCGGTTATCAGTGGCTAACGTTGCACCGGTCATCACCGGAGACGGAACCATGATAATCGCTGGGCCGGGATTGGACGCCGCGTTATCCCAGCCAAGCCTGACATCGCCTCGAACCTCCAATGATGCGGCAGGGTCGGTTGTGGCAGAAATACCTGCCCCAATTCTTCCGCCGGTAACCACATTACCCGGATTACTTGCCCCACTGCCAGTTATCCATGTACTAGCCATTGTTTACCTCCAATTTTGAAAATGATTATTATTACAACGTAACCCTCTTCTTGTGCCTTACTCGCACTTCCGACCGGCAAAGCTTTCCACCTCCTTTCCCTTGCCGGAACACATTTCCTACCGTTACCCCATCACGCGTAGAAGCCCATAACACCAGGAGGTAATATCGGCGAAAACGAAATACATGTCAAGACATCAGGCGGTTTTCCGTTTACCGCTGGAAAACACCTTCGTGCCAAGACTTGCGCCTTCCATGCCGCGTGCTCGGCTTTGGCCGCCGCGTCGTCTTCTTTCTGATAGGAATTTGCTTTCCCGGCGACGCCAAGTTTGATTGTCGCGGCTTCCATTACAACCGCTCACCTTTCGTTCTTTTGCCCGCGTCCCTTGTCCGCGCGGCGAACGGCCTCATGGGAGAATATAGGAATTTGGAGCATCGTTGTCAAACGCGGACATGATAATTGCGCGGCTGATGGTGGGGCTTGGAAAAAGACTGGGATTGTCAGGCGCAGGTGGTACTGAAGAACCCGTAATCGAGCCTCGGCTCCGTAAGGACGGGCGGGGCTGTGGGAGGCCTGACTCGTTCTCCGCGAAAAACCCGAGAAACGAATCAAGCACCGCGCCGGCGGGAGATCATCCTAAGCATGTCCCATGATTCCTTGCTCTGTGCCCTTTGCGACTTTGCGGTGATGTTTTTTCTTTATCCGCATGTGCCGCGCTTTATCGCCGGGCCGTAACGACCGCAAACGCCTGAATGCCGAGCCCCTTGCCGAACGCGGTGAGTCCTTCCCCGCTCGTGGCCGTTATACCCACACCGTCAAGAGACAGGGAGCAGAGTTTCGCTATGGAGGCGCGCATGGCCGGGATATGACGCGCAAGGTGGGGTCGTTTCGCCTCGATTGAAACCGAAACGTGCACGATGCGCCATGGGCCGAGCGTCTTGACGGCCTCGGCAAGATAGACGGCGCTGTCGCGGATTCCCCGGTCGAGGCACATGGCGTCGGCGACCACTCCAAGGACGTTCACGCCCGATATCCCCGACACCGCGTTGGTCACGGCATGCAGCACCACGTCGGCGTCGCTGTTGCCCGCAAGGCCGAGGCAACCCGGTATCGTGACGCCGCCGAGCACGAGCGGTTTTGAGGAGCCCTTCCGCTCGAACCGGTGCGAGTCCTGCCCTATCGCCGCGGCGAACCGCACGGCGTCCGACGGCCGCTCCATTTTCCGCTTCCTTGCCGAATTCATGCGTTACTCCTCGCTGTCGAGTTTGTTCTTGAGACTGCCCAGCTTGTTCATCATGCCTCGCACGCGCTGGTCCACGGCATCGAGATAGATGCCGAACCGCGCGTATACGCGCCTCAGATAGTCCAGAAGACTTTCGGTCTGCGCCGCGTTGAGGTTGAAATATTTGTATTTTTTCTTCTCCTCGGCCAGGAGCGTGACCGTCTGGCCCAGCGACTTGAGCGAATCGTTTTCGGCAAGGAACGCCAGAAGGCCCTCCAGGCTTTCCGCAAGGCCGCGGTACTCCTCCTCGATGCCGCTTTTCAAATCGGCCCGCGCCTTTTTCCCGAGCCCCTTCTTGAGGCCCGCAAGCTGCTCCCTCACCGCAGATGCGTATTTCTCCTCGATGTTTTTGCGGATTGTCTGCACCGTTTCCAGGTAGATTTCCGACTTTACCGACTCCCGTATGCCATCCAGTTCCTCGTTCCGTATTTTTCTCCGAATCTCTTCGCGCAAGGAGGGGGCCTCTTCGGAAAGGAGGCGGCCGCGCTCGGCCTCCGCAATCGCCGCACGTTCCTCCGATTCGATACGCGCACGTTCTTCGCCCCTTACTTTCTCCAAGAGATCGGCCCTGATTTTTTCCCTTTGGGTACCCGATATTTCCTCGCGCAGATCGCCTTCAATCTTTGCGAGCCGTTCGGCTCGAAGTTCGTCGTTTTCGGCGAAACGGAGCAATTCGCGCTGCGTTTCGGCCGGCGAGGCCCGGTTGTTCTCGGCCGTTTCGCGCTTCACCTCGGCGGTAAGCGCATCAAGCTCCTTCTTGTAAATAGCTTCCCGCTCGGTCTTTTCCAGTTCGGCGCGAACCGAAGCGGCAAGCTCGGCGCGTATTTCGTCCCTGAGGGATTTTATCTCCTCGACGCGAATTTTCCCGGCATACTCTTCCTCTGCGCGTTTCCTCACCTCGTTTCGTATCCGCACCTGGCCTTCCACGCCGAGAATCCGCTCCACGTCGCCGCCGCCGGATCGCGGCGCATCGGATTCGTTTTTCGCGCCGCCCACGGCCGTGGAAACGCCGCTCGGCAAACCGGGCGAACGTTCCGCCGGTACGGCGGGGCCGATTGTAATGATCTCTTGAATCTCGTCACCCGCGTGGGGGGTAGCCTCCTGCGCGGCTGGAGCAGCGGACGGCAAAGCGTCGTCCGTCCGGAAGCGCGCCCTTTTCCTGACGGCGCGCCCGCGGCGGCCCCTGTCGACCAGAAGCACGGCGCCGAACAGCACCGCGACAAGAAGCGCGGCCGCCGCGAACCACAGCCACACGTTCCCCGACGCGCCGCCTTGCGTATCGGCCGCGCCCTCACGAGACGTATCGCCGTCCTCTTCCGGTTTTACCGACGAATCCGCGTCGTCGTCGCGGGGGGCCGCGTTTTCCTTCCGTAGGTCGGCCTGCGGCCGGATTTGAACGCCGGTTTTGGGAAGACGGAGCCAGAATGCAATGCCGCCGGAAACCGTTATCTTCGTTTCGTCGAACGGAATGGTATCGGACCAGGAAAGGTAGTAGAAGCTCTTGTTGTCAAGCAGAATCTCGAAGGGGCCGTTTACGCGGGCGGCAAAGTCCTTGAAGCAGGTGAACACGTCTATGGTGAACGCCACCACGCCGTCAAATTTGTTTTTCCCGACGGCCGAACGGACAAACACGGGCCTGCTCCAGATCAGGTAAGGACGTCTACCCTCCATCCTAAGCGGCCCGTGCCACGGAGCAAGCGTCCTTGCCGGATTCGCGTGCCAGGCGCTGTCCGAAGCCCGTATGCGCTGACCCGCCGCCGACCTTCCGCGCCCGCCGGTTTCGTCGATTATCAGGCCCTTCGAATCGGTGCGCCGGACGTTGGTAATTTCGGGATATCTATCGAGTAACTTGCGGAACACGCCGTCGGCCGACTCGTTTCCTTTTGACCGGGCTCCAAAAAACACGGCGGTGCGGGACAGGACGGAATCGATTTCATCAAAGCGTTTCTGAATATATCCTCCGCCGCCGTCACCCCACGAACAGCCCAACGCGAAACAGAGCGCGATCCAAACCGCCAAGCGGACCGGATTCCCGTGGAATCGTGCTTCGCATCGCCGCAGGTACGGCCGGGCCGGAAATGGCGTCATGGGATATGCCTTGCTGGCGTTTGGCGGCCTTGCCGCAAAGAAAGAAAATGCGTATTTCGTAGTAAAATATGAAATGCTCGGCCGTAAATGGAAGACACGGAAAGATAAAAAAAATGCCGTACCGGAAGGTACGGCATTCGGCGATAGTATTTTATCTTTTATCAAACGCGACTCAGCGGGACTATCCGACCACCTTCACGTCTTTTGCGTTGGGTCCCTTCTGGTTCACAACGATTTCGAACTCAACCTTTTCGCCTTCCTTGAGATCCTTTACGCCTTCTCCGATGATGGCCGAAAAATGAACAAAGACATCCTTCGAACCGTCGTCGGGTTTGATGAAGCCGTAACCTTTGGACCTGTTGAACCACTTTACAACTCCTGTCGCCATAAACAACAACCTTTCTGAAAATTTAATTGTAAAATAAAACAGGATATCGTACCGATATCCATGCCTAAATATTGTTTTTTCTCCATGCTCCGGTCAAGTGAAAACGGATTTTGATGTGAAAATTCCGACGACGGCGCTCGATCCGGAGAGGCAACAATTGCTGGCGAACCAACGGCGAACCAAGTATCTTCCTTGCAGGAATACATCAACAGCGTAGCCAGGATCATTCAAACAATAAAAAACTTCACCGCAAAGATTCAAAGGCCGCAAAGAATGTTTTTTACGCAAGACCGCGTGCCGAATAAACCTACTTTTTCCCCTTTGCGTCTTTGCGGTGAATGTATGAATACGTCGGGTTAGGCGGAAAAGGAAAACGGCCATGTCGGCACGGCTCTGGCGATACCTCGCGGAATCCTACCTCGTTGAAAAGGATTTTCTTCGCGAAATGGAATCGATGGACTCGACCATCCAGATCGACGACATGGAAGACCACGACGACCTCACGCAATTCTGCGCCCTGTTCGTGACCGTCGGCAAGCGCGACGACTTCGTGTTCGAGGCGCTGGGCGGCATTCCGCTCTCGCAGGAACTCGTGGATCTCGTTGAGATTTACGGCGGGACCGTTGAACGGGAACCGTGCCGCGTCGTCGTATCTCTTACTACCGCCCAGATAGAAGTACTCACCGACTTTGCCGGTCACATAAAAAAGACATCCCGCGCGGCCGGCATCATCGAAAACCGCAATTGGCAGCACATCTCGGCCAGAACGATAAGTTCGATTTACCGATTCGTGAGAATCATCAAGGAATATTCCTTAACAAGGCCGCCGATACGGGGCAGCAGATATACAAACGGGCAGGAAGCCACACCGTAGTAACGGCACGCCGGGAACGCGGCGTTGAAGGTTCGCCGCCGGGTCTTCTACTTCTTCACCTCCGCCGAAAACAAGTCTTCGGGGCAGTCGAACCCTGAAAAAACGGGATCGGCGAACGGATTGTCTGCGCCGGACACCTGTACCCTGCAATCCAGGACGATCACGTACATATTCTGCACGTTCACCTGCCAGCGGGCGTTGAACGTCGAGGCGTTAAGCTTGTTCACGCGCGCCGCCTTCATGAGCCTGAGGAACCCCCATGTCCCGCCGAACGAAATGTCCTGGGTAAAATCGGAACTCACGTTGACTTTGAGCGCCGCGCCGGACTGGGCCGCGTCGAGCGGCCACGACACCGTGACCGGCCGCCCGCCGGGCGCGAGATCGAACGACTGCCCTCCCACCTCGATTTTCGCCGAATTTTTATTGGATGCGCCCGGCGTGAGGGTGATTGACATCGGCCTCACCGTGCCGTCGGGCTTGAAGAAAATATCGCGTACGCGTTCGGCGCTCATCAGCGACGGTGCGAGCTGAGAATTGAAGGCGAGCGAGAGGCTCCCCACCGGCCGCACCATCCATCCCGAGGCGGTCTTTACCAGATAGGGAGTGAGATTGCGGTCGTAAAATCCCCAGAACGCGCCGGTCTGCGGCCGGAAAAAGTCCATGACGTCGGAAAACGGCGCGTCGTCGCCCCGGGCGGTGAACGGATATTTTCCCGAAAACTTCGCGGTGAAGGGCTTTACAATCTCGGAATGCCATCGCGCCGTGAGCGTCCTGGTGAGCGCGGCCGCGGCGGCCGCCGCCGCGTAGTCGACGGGCTGCATGAGCACGCCCTTGAGCGACGCGGCAAGGTTTTCGGGCATGTTGGCGAGCGCCGACTGGGAAAACTTCCAGCAGTCGAGAAGTGGGTCGTCGTCCTTGCCCGTAAAGACGGCGGGAGCGTTGTCCTCGCCCTGCGTTTCGAGCGCCGCGATTTTCGACGCGAGGGTCTGGATTTTGTCGCGGTATCCCTCGTAACCGGCGAGGGCGCCGCCGGTCGAGCGCGCGAACGAGCGCAGCGGATCGAACGCGGCGTTGAGATCGTCGAACGGCGATTTTTGGCCCAGCGCGAGCGCAAGCGCGCCTTCGGCCTTGTCGGCCGCGTTCCGCGCCTTCTCCGCGGCCGCCGCCGCGGCCTGGGCCCCCTTGATTTTCGAAGCCGCGGCGAGCGCCGCGCCGCCGGCCGCGTCGGCCATGCTTTCCTTCTTGAGCACGGTATAATCGGCGACCGTGGACAGCAGCACCGCGAGTTCCGATTTGTCGGCCGTAAGCTTTACCAGGATGCGCTGGGCCCTAGCGAGGTCGCCGAACGGTTCCATCTTTACGGAGGAGAGGAAACCGAGCCACTGGGAGGTGAAGTCGGCGAGATAGGCCGCGGTCATGTCGGCGGAGAGTTTTTTCTTGTCGAGGGCTTCCCCGGGAACCTGATCGGCCGAAAGCCCTATCACCCAGTCGAGCTTAAACGGATCGCTCGCGGCCTTGCCGATTGCGTCCGAAACGAATTTCTCCCATCCGTCCTGCGTGTAAAGAACGCTGATGGCGCGGCCCGCCGTGAGGATGCCCTCCTCCTTGCGGCCCAGCATCTGGTCGAGAGAAATGGAAGGCGCGTCCTGGCTCAGGCGGTTTATCACCGACTCGTACAACACCTGGGCGCTCGGCAGGCGGCGGAGTTTCGCGCGGGCGAGCGACACCAGCCGCTGGTTTCCCTGGATCGGCGTGATGGCCTGCCGCTTGAGGTACAGGAGGTATGTCCCCATGTTTTCGTTGAGGATTGACTCCACCTGCGCCGGGAGCCGCGCTTGGGCGTTCTGCGTCGAAAGGAACGACTGCTTCACCGCGTCGAGCAGCACGCCGCGCAGAAACACCGTATCGATGTCCTTGGAACGACCGGACATGGCCTCCGACATCGAGAGATAGGCCTTGAGCGTCGCATACAGGTTGTCGTAGTCCTCGCCGGAGAGTTCGCCGTACCCCTGCACCTTCTCCCACAGCCGGTATTCGAGGTACTTGACGGCGGGGACGACGACGAGATCGTTGATTCTGGCGAAATAGGCGGCCGTGAGTCCGGCGAGCGCGTCGCGGCCCCGGTAAAATCCGAACAGCCGGGCAAACGGCGGCGCCCCGCGATCCTCGTATCCCTGGAGACGGGCCACCGCTTTTCCCATCGCATCAAGCGATCCGTACTGCGCCGGCAAGTCCGTTCCGGTCGACGCCGGCGCGGCGGCGAGGTCGACGCGCACCGATTCGAGCAGATCACGCGACGTGCCCAGGCCCGACGCCATGAGCGCCGCGACGACGCACCCGGCGGCCGCGATTCCCGCGGTGATTGCGTAATGCCGGACATACTCGCGTCTCGTGCGTTTCTGGGTCGCGGTCACGAGATCCTTGCCGCGCACCATGATCTCGCGGAACAAGGGCAGCACGAACAGGGACTTCACCTCCGACTTTTTTTCGGCCTTTTGCCGCTGCGGCGTTTCGGACGCAAATATCCTGCGCGGATTGAGCGGGTGATTCACGATGGTCTGCCCCGCCGATGTCCCGGCGACGGGCTCGTCGCGAATCTCGCGCGAGGCCGCCTCGATGCAACTGGTGAAATAGAACCCGCGGAACAGCGGCTTGCCCTCGTAGCTGCTCGGCTTGAACAGCTCGGTCACGAAGGCCCCGAGTTTTTCCTGTATCCCCTCAAAATGGATGACGAACCGGCATATCATCCTCCGGCGCGCCTCGTCCTTCTCCTTGTAGAGCTTGTCGACGCGCAGATCGGTGAGCGACCGGGAAAGCAGGGAGAATTCCTGGGCAAAGGCCATCCTGGGGAGCATCTTGTCGAGATCGGCCGAGAGCGTCGCGCCGAATATCTGTTCGCGAGCCCGCTCGATCTGGTCCCCGAAATATTCGCCGAACCCCGGAATTTTATCGGAATGATTGAAAAGAAGGTATACGGGAAATTCGATTCCCCAGGCGGCTATGAGTTCGTCTATTCTCCGGCGCAGCGTCGACGCGATGTCCTTCATCGCGCGGTCATCGGCGTCGAGCACCTCCTTCGCGCTCACCACGAGCGCCACGCCGTCGACGGGTCGCTCCGGCCTCACGTGCGACAGCGACGCGACGAACGCCTGCCACGCGTCCTTGCCGTCGTCGGACATGAGCGCGCCGGGCGTATCCATCCACACGGCCTCGTTCGCGAAGTGCCAGGTGACCTGCGCGGGGCCGTCGAGCACCAGGCCGTCTTTTTCGGAGGGATACCGCAGCGGAAAATTGAGCCCCGCGCCCTTGAGGAGCGACGTCTTTCCCGCTTTTTCCGCGCCGCACAAAAGGAACCACGGCCGCTCGTACAGCGCGCTTTTCCTCATGATGCCCTTCCGCGTCACGGCGCCGAGGTAACGGCTCACCGCCTCGTTCGTCTCCCGCGAGACCCGCGCGAAAACGGTCTGATTTCCGGAAAAGAAATCCGCGGATTTCTTCCGCGGCCTGCCGAGCGCGAACCGGAGCGTTATCCAGACGGCGTCGCCGGCGATGAGCAGGCCGCCGGGCAGCCATTGGAGGAGAGTGGGGAACTTTACAAGCCCTCCCACGACGATTATCGCCACGCCGCACGCCGCGCACGCGCACCATACCGCCACGAGCCAAACCGGCGGCTTCTTCATGGCGCTCACCGCCCCGCCAGTGAATGGATGGAAGAAAGGAGCGTCCGCGCGGCGGCATTATTAATGATGAACAGCACCGTCCAGCAGGCGATGACCGCCGCGGCCGCGATTGCGCCGGAAAGCCAGAGGGGAAAGAAAAACGTCTTTGCCCGTTTTTCGCCCGTGAATTCGGGCCGCTTGCCGTGCGGCGACAGCTCTGAGGAAACGCGTATCCGCGTCCGCCTGAGTTTGCGCCCAAGGTCTTCCATGATGGCCACGCGCTCCTCCGGGTTGAACAACTTGTACTTTCCCTCGAACCCGAGCGCGAGGCACAGGAAATACACTTCCAGAACGTGTTTCTTGTTTTCAGGCGTGGCAAGCATCTTTTCCAGCTTGCTAAAAAATTCCTGGCCCGCGATATTGTCGCCGAAGTAATCGAGCTGCATGGGGCGCGACAGCCAGTAGTCCCTGCACGCGCCCGGAACGCTGAGCACGGTCTCGTCCATGAGCGCGATCACGGCGTATTTCGCCTCGGCGGTGGAGTCGGCGTCCATGCCGATGGCCTTGCAGTTCTTTTCGAACAGGCCGATATAATAGGTAATAAGCTTGCGGAGCGCGGCGGGATCGCCCAAGTCTTCGGCCTCGCGCATGCGGATGATGATGAGGAACAAATCGGTGCACAAGGCGCTCACGTCGCGCTTGACGCCGAGCGTCTTCGTGACGTCGAGGTTCATGGTCTGGCCGGCGAGCGTTTGAGTGAATGATGCTGTCACAAGGCGGTTCCTTCCCGATGCCGACGGCTTCTCGTGAACGTCACTGCTTCTTCTTCCCGTCTTCCTGGCCCTTGTACACGACCGCCCCGGACGGCACCGAACGCGTGATCCACGTGTTGCCGCCGATGATCGCCCCCTTGCCGATGACGGTCTTGCCGCCGAGGATGGTGGCGTTCGCGTAGATTATAACTTCGTCGCGGATGGTGGGATGGCGCTTCTCTCCCCGCCGCGGATTCCCTTGCTTGTCGAACGGAGAAAGCGCGCCCAGCGTGACGCCCTGGTACAAACGGACGTTCCTGCCGATCTCGGTGGTCTCGCCTATCACCACGCCCGTACCGTGGTCGATAAAAAACCTCGGCGCGATGGAGGCGCCGGGATGAATGTCGATGCCCGTCTTGGAATGGGCGTGCTCCGACATGATCCTGGGCACGAAGGGAACGTCCAACTTGTAAAGGAGATGGGCGACGCGGTGCGTGGCTATCGCCTCGATGCACGGATAGCTCAGGAGTATCTCCTCGAGGCAGGTGGCGGCCGGGTCTCCGTCGTAGGCGGCCTTGATGTCCTCGACGAGCGTCGCGCGTATCGACGGCAGCGATCCGACGAGCGACGCAAGTATCTTCTGCGCGCGTGTCTCGCACGCGCATTCCTTGCAATCCTTCCTTTTCTTGCAGTGGTACGTGAGGATTTCGGTGAGCACGCGGACGAAGCGCAGGCTGATGTGGCGAAGCAGGTCGCCGAGGTAGAAATTCATCTCGCTTTTCGGCACCCTGTCCTTACTGTAAAAACCGGGGAACAGTACGCCGAGAATGTCGTTGAGAATATCGTAGATGACGGTTCTTCCGGAGAGATCGAGGCCTTCCTCCTCCCCGGCGGAAAGGCCGCCCCGCACGGCGCGCTCAAGCTTTCCGGCGATGGCGGGAATGTGCTTGTTGACCCAGTCGATCGTTTCCATGACGGACTCCCTCTATCCTCCCCTTTTCATAAATTAACCGCAAAGACGCGGAGAACGCAAAGGGAAAGAATGGGTTCTTTAGATTTATTTCAAGACAACTTCTTCTTCGCGCCCTTCCACCCTGCGCTGGCGGGCCAGTACGGCGAGGCGTTTCATTGTTGCGAAAAATCCGGACTAATACTGCGTCATGTCGTGGACGAACTTTATCCATTGCGAGAAAAATTCGTTCCCGTGCGCGCGCCAGACGTTGACGGGAGCGTCGACGTTCACGTTCTTGGGCGGCTCAACGTCGTTTCTTCCGGCGCTCATGTCGCGCCGGTATTCGTCGATGAGCCTGCCCGGCTCGTACTCGAGGTGCCCCAGATGCATGAGAAACCGCTGATCCGCGCTCTCGAAAATCACGTAACCGGCGTCCTTGGAATACGCAAGGAGGTGTATCAAGCCCTTGTCGCGCTGCTCCTCCAGGACTTTATCCGGGATGCCGGAGTGCCTGCTTTGCGGACACCAGAACACGTCGTCCAAGTCGCCGGTAATGCGATTGGCGCGGTCGAGATTGACGGTCTCGAACACGCCGAACAGCTTGCGCGGGTAATTCACCTTCTCCATTCCCAGGAACTTGGCGATGGCGAGCGCGCCCCAGCACAGCCCAAGCGTGGAGGCGACGTTTCGCTGCGCGTAGCGCAAAATACGAAGGATTTCCCGCCAATAGGTGACCTGCTCGAAGGGAATTTCCTCGACCGGAGCGCCGGTGACGATAAGGCCGTCGAGCTTGCGGCGGGCCACCGCGTCTTCGAACGTGACGTACAGCTTGTCGAGATGCGACTGGTCGGTGCTCGCGTAGGCGTGGGTCTCCAGCCGTATCCAGACCGGCTCGATCTGGAGCACCGATCTGCCGAGCGGATAGAGCAGGCTCAGCTCGTAACGCTCGGCCTGGGGCATGATGTTGAGTATGCCGATGCGCAGGGCCCGGATGTCTTCCTTGAGCGCCTGGTCGGTATCCACGACGAGGACTCGCCGTTGTTCGAGCGCATCCTTGGCATGATAGTCCCTGGGAAGAACGATGGTCATTCCGCGCGCCTCTTTCTCTTGTCAATGTCTTTCGCCGCGGCTGAAACGGAGAAGAATGTAAAAAATACTATTTTGCGGCCGGGCTCAAAAGGATTTGGTCCGGCCGGGATGCTCGCGGGCGTGATGAAAAACCGTGGGAAGAGAAATACAGGCTTACGATGTGATGCCGCCGACGGCGTTTCGGCGGAAAAACGAACCGCGACCGTCCACGAGTCTTACAATCCGCTCCCCGCCGCCCTCATTCCGTGAATCCACGACATGGTAACGCCGAGCACGAGCATGAGGCCGAAATACAATACGGCGAAGGTGAGGCGCGTGGCGCCGGAAACCGCGAAGTACTGCTTGTCCGGCGACTTCCAGAGCCGGTAGGCCTGGAACGCGCCCAGAATGACGAACAGGATCACGATGGGGTTAGGATATCGCAAGGCGATGTAGACCAGAACGGGGATTCCCACAAGCCACATGAGCGGCGAGATGGCGGTAACGATTCTCCCGCCGTCGAGAGGGCTCACCGGAACGAGGTTGAAGAGGTTGAGAAAACACCCGGTGTAGGCGAGCGCGAGGAACAAATCGCTTTTATACGCGATGCCGATCCCGAGGCAGATAAACGCGCCGATGCTTCCCAGCACCGGCCCGCCCGCGGCGATAATCGCCTCGGTCCGCGCGTTGGTAGGCTGCTGCTTCATCGAAATGAACGCGCCGATAAAGGGGATAAAAATCGGCATGGAGACCTTGAGTCCGGCCCCGCGCGCGGCAAGTACGTGCCCGCTTTCGTGCACGGCGATGAGCAGGACGAACCCGGCCGCATACCACCAACCGAACTGCGTGGCGTACACCCATATCATCACGAGCATCGAGATGATGGTACCCGCGAACTTCCCGAACTTGAGCGCGATGAGAAGCGACTTGAACTTGAGGAGAATTACGCCGATGGCCGCGAGTACCGCCCATACGCCGCCGCGTTTCTTCTTGGGAGCGGACGCGCCCGGTCCGGCCGGCCCAACCGAAGGTTGCGGCCTGAACGTGGTGAACCGACGGTTGTGCGACGCGGAGGGTGTCTCCAAGGAAGTATCATCGTTGTGAATATCGTTCATACGTCCTGCTTTTTTCCACGAAATTACTCCCTTGCCGCGCGTATCGCTTCGTAACACTACGTGAGACTTTGGGCATTATTTTACCCGGACATTTTTCGCGACGCGTAAAAAGAAGCCTCGCGTCGTTCCGGAACGCCGCAAGCGGCGATGCCGGAGTTTTTTTCCGGAGCGGATTTTCCATCATGTTTCTTCGTCAACCCAAGCAACCGTATCATCTCGTCATCGGCCGCGACGCCGTTTCCGCTGGTGGTGAGATAGTTCCCGGAGACGTAGCCGTTCGCCCCCGCGCTGAAAATGAGCGCCTGCATCGCGCCGAGATTTTTTTCGCGCCCTCCGCACACCTTGATGGTCCTGCGTGGGTGCGCGAGGCGGAACAGCGAAACGATTTTAAGGAACTCAAGCGGCGACTCGCGCGGCGGCTCCACGCGGGTACCGGGGATCGGAATGAAAAAATTGATGGGTATGGTGTCGACGTCGAGCGCGCGCAGTTCGAGACACAAATCCTTCCTGTCTTCCCACGTCTCTCCCATGCCGAAAATTCCACCGCAGCAGACCTTGAGACCGGCCTTCTTTGCCGCCCGTACCGTTTGCACGCGGTGATCGTAGGAATGCGTGGAGACGATGAAAGGATAATAGCGGCGGCTCGTTTCGAGGTTGTGGTTGTAGCACACCACGCCGGCCTCGCGGAGAAGGCCGAACTCCTCCTCGGAAAGGATCCCGAGCGATGCGTGTTTTTCCCCTTCGAACCGTTTGAGCGCCTCCGCTATTCGCCCGAGCTCGTCGCGCGAAACGCGTCTGCCGCTCGAAACGACGCAGAAGTCAAGATTTTTTCCCGCCGCGTCCCGACCGGCCGCGACGATCTCGTCTTCACCGACAAACCCCCACACCGCCACGTTCGTCCCGTTGTGGGACGACTGGCCGCAAAAGGCGCAGTCCTCGGAACAGTTGCCGGATTTGACGTTGAGCAGCGCGCACGGCTCCACCGAATTCCGGAAGAACGTCCGCCGCACCCGGTCGGCGCAGGCGAACAGCAGCGAAAGCTCGTCCGTGGGCCAGGCGATGACGGCGTCGATATCCGCCGGCGAAACGGCATCGTCGAGCGATTTCTCGTACAGGCGCCGCGCTTCTTCGAAGACATTCATATCGTTCGGAAAAAATAGCAGGGGGAAGGGATATTGTCAAACCCGCCGGCTCCAGAGTGCTCCCAACCGGACACGACGGCGGTAAGGATATGCACGACAGAGAGACCGGCAGGGGCTCTACTCCGTCACTGTGTTGCTTTGTACTTGGTTACGGCGAATTCCTTGCTCCGGACGCTCACAGGGACGAACCGTCGGCCTTGACGGCGAAATGGAAAGTGGTCGACGGCGTATTTTCCTCGCTTTCCACCCAGATCCTTCCGCCCATGGCCTCGACCGCCATTTTGCAAAAGGTGAGGCCCAGGCCGTAATTGCCGGTTCCCGAACCCTGTCTCGTGAGGTACACGCTGGCGAACTTGTCGAAGATGTCCTCCCGGTGGTTGACGTCCACGTACGATCCGGGGTTGTGGATCGATATCCGCACTTCCCCGTCGTCACGCAGCGCGAATTTCGCCGTGATTTTTTCGCCGTGCGGCGTGTACCGGATGGCGTTGACGATGATGTTGAACAGCACCCGGCCGAACAACTCCCGATCGGCTACCACCAAAAATTCCCGGTCGGGCGAAAACCCGGCGTCGATGGTCCTTCCCGACGAGGCAATCTGGAGCCTCACGGGCGCGAGAACCTCGTCGGCCACACGGTTCACCGAAAACTCTTCCTTGGCTATCGGGAACGTACCCGCTTCGAGCTTCGCCACGCTGAGCATGTTGTCGATCATGCACCGCAGTTGCACGATTCCGGCGTCGCCCGCCGAAAGCACGCGTTGCTGGGTTTCGGTAAGCGTCGCGGACAGGTACATTTTCGAAAGCTCCCACGCCCCGACGATGGACTGGAGCGGGCTCTTAAGGTCGTGGATGAGGATGCCGAAATACAACTCGTTGAGCCGCGCCATGTTTTTCTTGGCGATCACCTCGGGGAGCTTCTTGAGGAAGTCCTTTTCGTCAAAGGGCTTGGTGAGGTAGTCGGCCGCGCCCTTCTTCATGCACTCGAGCCCCATGCTGAGCGAATCGTGCGAGGTGAACATCATCACCTGGACGTGTTTGAACCTGTCGCGGATTTCCGGCAGGAGTTCCATGCCGGACTTTCCCGACCCGAGGTTGATGTCGAGGAGGACGACGTCGGTTTCCGGATGGTTTTCGAGGAACCGCATCCCTTCCTCGCCGTCCAGCGCGTAGGACGCGGTAAACCCGATGGTCTCAAGCAGACCCGCAACGGCGAGACATATCGGCATTTCGTCGTCGATGAGCAGAATGTTTGCGCGGGGCGCTTCACCGGCGGAGGTCATTGCGTTAATCCTGTCTGGGGAATGCGTGGGGACATGTTCTCAATGCTTGCGCGTTCCGGGCTTTTTCATGTCCATACTTGTTAAAGTACGATGTGCTGTGCCGCAGTTCAAGTGTCGGGACGCTCGACCTCGACGTCCGGCCGTGAACGGCCGCATGCGCGCGACCAATCACCGTATTGACATCGGCCGCCCGGAATACTAAAATAAATAGTCCGCGTTTTGTTTTACGGCTGGCACGCGACGCAACTTCACCCATGTCAATAATTTACGAGCGCAAGAAACATGAAAAAGCTTCTCATAGTCGATGACAACAAGGATATACGGGAACTCGTCACCGCAACGGTCGACCAGTCCGAATACCGCGTGTTCGAAGCGGCCGACGGCATGCGGGCAATCGCCATCGCGACGGTGGAAAAACCGGACTTCATCATCATGGACGTTTCGCTTCAGGGCAGCATCAACGGAATCGAGGCGACGCGAACCATAAAGAGCAATCCCCTTACGAAAGACTGCAAGGTAATCATCCTCACCGGGTCCGACGAAAAGCCCGTCCAGCAGGAAGCCGTCAAGGCGGGAGCGGAATTTTTCTTCGTCAAGCCTTTCAGCCCGCTCGATCTGCTCCAGCGCATCGAGAACAACTCGATCTGCGACGCATAGGAAAAGGAGTTCCGCATGCTGCTCGGTTCGTCCAGGACGCAGACGCTGCGGAAGGAACTCGAACTCGCCTCCCTCCAGTCCCTCAAGTACGCACGTGATTTCGCCCGCCTGTACCGAGAAACCAAGCAGCGCCGTAACGAACTTGCGGCGACCAACCGGCAGCTCAAAAAATACGCCGAGGATTTACGGAAAAACAACGCAACTCTCAAGTCGGTGAACCGCGAACTGCAGGAGGCATACTACGATACGGTATACCGGCTGATGCGTGCGGTGGAATACAAGGACGAATTCACCGGACAGCACATCGTGCGCATGAGCAGGTACAGCGCGGTCATCGCGGGAAAAATGGGGCTTCCCGAACGCGATGTCCTCACCATTCTGTACGCCGCCCCAATGCACGACGTCGGCAAGATAGGAATCCCCGACCATATCATTTCCGCCCCGCGAAAACTGACGGACGAAGAATTCAACGTCATGAAGCGCCACACTCTCATCGGCGCGGAAATTCTCGCCGACTCAAAATCGCACATTCTCACCGTCGCCGGGCAAATCGCGCTCACTCATCACGAGCGATGGAACGGCACCGGATATCCGTGCGGACTCGCGGGCGACGCCATCCCGCTTCCGGGAAGAATCGTGGCGCTCGCCGACACGTTCGACACCCTCATATCGAAGCGTTCCTATAAGGAACCCGTTTCCGTCGCGAAGGCCGTCGAGGTCATCAAACGGGAAAGGGGCGTCCAATTCGACCCTCGCGTAGTGGACGCCTTCCTTGAAAGCCTTGACAAGATAGTAAAGATAAACGGCGGACTGCTTCAGGCGGCGTAGCCCGCCCGAGAGCCGGAAACCTATGGACTTCCCCTTGAGGGAAAAGACGCGGGGAGATTCCATCAGATTGTTCCCATCCTTGGGCCGGACTCAACGATGCGAAATTTTACGATGGTGCGGCACCGGTTCTTGTCGTCAGTCTAATTACTTCTCGACATGATTGGACTCAAGGCGGACAAACTCCAAAGCCGACGAATACCATGTGCCGCATGCTCGCGCATGCGGTACCCCTGCCCGACCTTTTCAGGGAAACACGAACCGTACGATGCCGACGCCGTTTGCGCGGCGGCCGAGAAAGACCGCGCCGTTTCGCGCGCCGACGTCGATCTGAATCCTCTGCAACAGCCGGCCGGACGGCGAGAATATTTCAACGGCCCTGGCCCCCAACGGCGGTGTAAGGCGCAACCCGTCAAGAACGGCGCAACGGGCGTTATGTGAGGCCATAGGGTCACCTTTTGCACCCCGCGCGGGAACTGGCTCGTTCGTCCCGGTAATCCCTTCCGTGAGAAAATGATACAGCTCGTTTCCGGCCATGAGGAAGGCGCCGTCGGTGTATTCGTTGTGGCCCGTGGCGCTGATGTTGTTGGACGGGCCGCCGCCTATCGCCTGGGACCAGCCGAGCATGTTGGGGTTCGCCGGATCCGCGCCGACGCATCCGACAAGCCCAGACCATGCCTTTTTAGCGGAGCCGAGGTAGGTGGCCGTGTCGACTATTCCGTGCCTGAGCGCGTAGAAAAGTTCGTAGCAGAAGAAGCCGGTACCGCTTGATTCCTTGAGCCAGCCGGGCGTGAACAGCTCGCTCCTCCACATTCCGTCGGTCTGGTCCTGGAGCGTTATGAGTTTCGCGCACGTTTCCCGAATCCTTTGCTCGCACCAGGTCCGTCCCGGATGGCCCGCGGGCAGATACTGGTGAAGCCTGCACGTGCCGCAGACTCCCCAGCCGCATCCCCGGCTCCACCATTGGCGCGTGGCGTTGGTGTCCCCGCAGTTGGAATTGAACAAGTGCGCCTTCACGTTGTAATGCCGCCGGCAGCTCTGGACCGCGAAATGGTACGCCGTGTCGAACATGACCGGATCGTTGAGTATCACGGCCGCTCGCGGGTAAATCGGCGCAGCCATGTGATACTGATCGACTATGGGCCAGGCGATGTCTTTGCATGTGTTCGGACAGGTGTCGTAGGTGTAGAACGTGATGTACCGGAGCGCCGCTTTGATGTTTTCCAGCCTCGCGGGCGACGGATCGGCCAGATACGTTTCCAGGTACGCCTGGTAACAGCAGACGTCGTCGAAGCTCACCGGAATAGTGTCCTGCTTTGCCGACGCGGAAAGCCATTTGTTGTAGCCCGCCCACGCGACGGTGCTGTCGAGGTACCGCTTGTCTTGTGTCAAGTCATACAGCGCCATGACTCCTTCGAAGAAGGTGCCGAACTGCCAGCCGTTGTACAGCGCCGCCTTGAGCCGTCCCGATGCGACGCGTTTACAGATGCTGCGGACGCTGTCCGGACCGAATTCAGGCTGGCTCAAAGCGGGAACGGCCGCCAGCGTGACAAGAAAAACACAGACGGATATTGTGCGGTTCATGTTCGTTCCTCCCGTACGATGGCACCGGCCATCGAGAAATTGGCGTCTAGCGTGAATATAACACCGAAAACGGCTCTCGGGGGTATTTGCCAATCAAAAAGTCCGTACCTGCCTCATTTCGATGAGAGGCCGGTACGGACTGTATGTGGCCGGCCCGGAGCGGAGATCAAACCATTTTGCAAGAATCGGAGAGGAACCCCTTCAAATCCGAGGCGAGACTTTCGGCACATTCTTCCTGAACCATGTGCCCGCATTCGTAGATTTTTTTCCGTGAGGACGGGATCATTTTCTCCAAGCGGTGGGCTATCGCTTCCGTTGCAACCGGATCTTTTCCGCCCCACGCGATAAACACGGGACACGCCAGATTGTGGGCGGTTCTTTCGATGCCTTCGAACGTCGACTCGAAATTTTTCAAATACAGCGACATCACCAGCCTGTGACTCACCATGCTTGTAGGGGTGACGGAAGCCATCAGTTCCGATAACGGGAAAGCCGACTTGTTGAATACCATTCTGGAATACCAGCCTTCGATACCTTTACGGGTGCTCAACATGTTTTTTTGCAGCGGAGCGGTCAGGAACATCAGCAATTTGACCAGCGGGGGCAAACGTTGAAACGTGTCTTTAAACACGAGCGCGTTGGAAATCATGACCCCGTTTATCTTCAGATCGTGGAACGATCTTATAAGCGTCAGCGCGACCGGAACGCCGATATCGTGGCCGGCGACGAACACGTTGTCAACGCGAAGCTTTTTCAAAAGCGCGTTGACCTTTTGCGCCGCGTACTCGAACGAAAAAGATTCCGGCGGCGGTTCGGACTCGCCGAAGCCGGGAAGGTCGGGCGCGATAACCGTATAATGCCGCGAAAGGGCCGTGCCGACCTTTCTCCATCGTTCGGACGATCCGGGCTGGCCGTGAAGAAACAGCACGGCGGGACCGTTGCCTCCGATGAGATAACTTGTCCCGTTTTCCTTTTTTCTTAAAAGTATCGATTCCAATCGAACCTCCTGCGAATGGTTTGTGATAAAGCGGTTCCGGTCTTTAGGGAGCGTTCGATTTCACGCAGCACGGCAATGGCTCCGCACAGCGAACGGAAATACAATTTCGCCCCTATGGATGGATATTCCCGCACCAGATTCCGTATTTGTTCCGACGCGGCGCGGAACACAATAGATTCCTCCACGGCGCGGGCGGTCGACGCGCATTTTTTCCCGTCGATTGCCGAATAATCGCTGAAATAACCGCCGGCTTTCACCGTCCCGCACCTCTTTCCCGATTTCAAAAATTCGATCGCGCCGGAATCCAGCAGGTACAATCCATTTTCTTGTCGCGCACCTTCCTTGAAAACGGCCCGGCCTTTTTTTACGGTTTCTTTCCTGAAGCATTGCATGAACAAGACTATTTCCGTGTTCGTAAAGTTCGAAAAAATCGGCGACTTTCTTATATTATCCTCGAGCCTGCTGCCCAGGAGCCAATCGACGCTGGTGCAGAGGAGCGAAGCGAGCGGAACGAGCAGGGCTATGTCCGGCGCGTTCTCCCCTCTTTCCCATTTCGACACGGCCTGGGGAGTCACGTACAACTTTTCCGCGATGCGGCCCTGAGACATTTTCGCCAGCTTTCTCTTTACCTTGATGCGTTCACCCAACTCCTGATAGAACATTCCATCGTCCTTTCTATAAATGTAACCCGGTTAAAACCGGAACACAATGGCGGTATGGTTGAAGGCCGTAAACGGCCGGTTGACCGATGTACGCGGAGATTCGAACATGCCCTGCGTCACGCGAAGGGATTCGGGGAAGCGATCATATACGGGTACGATCCGTTTTCGGACGACGGCCGAGACTATGGCTCGGGTGCCATGAAATCAACGCTTGACCAGTTCGGCAAGATATTCTCCCGATGGATTCTGCTCGACCAGGGAAAAGCCGAGCGCCGCCCCTTCACACGCGGCGGCGCACGCATCGGGGTCAAGCTGCACCCAATTGTACCACGGCGCGATATCACCTTCATATTCGAGCCTCAGCCGGATATCGCCCCGATACTTGCCTTTTTCAACAAGGTTTTTTTGATAGTCGAGATGAACCGGATCGTCGGTTCTGCGGACGTCGATGGCGGTCATGAGAATCCGGCCGCCGGGGTTTAATAGCGCGGAAAGTCCCTTAAGGAAATCGCCGGAGCCCTTTTCGGTTTCAGCGATCCCGATGCCGTGCATAAGAAGCAAAATCGTGTCATAGGATTGGTTGCGCAAGGAACGGACATCGACGCATTCGATTTGTTTTACGCCCCTTTTCCTCATGACGTCCACCGCGCCCGGGCATACGTCGACGGCGACGACTTCAAAGCCGCGGTTTTGAAGCTCAAGGCTGTGCCTCCCCGCTCCCGCGCCCACATCGAGAATCTTCCCGCGGCACATCGCGAGCGCGGCAACGTCAAGGCGCGAGAAACTACTTATATCGGAGAAAAAGATGCCTATGGGCAATTCGGATTCGAATCCATCGTCGCGGCGTAAAATAAGACGCGCGTCTGTTTCGCCGCCGGCAAAATCGGCCAAAGCGCGACCGAGAGGAAACATGCTGAGAGGCTCCACGACAATTTCTCCAAAATGATGTTACGACCCAAGCGCCCCGGCCGTGAATTCCATTCACGTTCGGGAGTTGGATTACATACGTTTTGCTTGACTTTTACGCAACTATTCTTTGCGACCTTTGCGTCTTTGCGGTAAGGTTTTTCTTTTTACGAACAATTCGGGTTACGTGAGCACCGCCGACCAGCTCAGCCCCAGCTTCGGCCCCGCCCCAGCCGTAAACCCCTTGCGTTCGGCGACACCGAGCGTCTCGGAAAACTCGCTCTTTGACACGTGGAACAGTTTGGGCTCAACGATGAGAAGCTTCCCGTTTTCGTTCAGGATTTTCCGGAGCTGTTCGAAGAACCGCTCCTTGTCCGGCACTTCATGGACCATGTAGAAAGTGAGGATGAAATCGACTTTGTCGGCCACGGGTATCCTATCAGTATCACACTTAACAAGTCGTATTCGATCCTCCAGTATCGTCCCCGATATTTTATCACGCAGTTTCTGAAGCATGCCTTCCTGAAGGTCCGCGGAAATCACCCCGCCGTTCTTGCCGACCAATTTCGCCATTTCAATCGAGAAAAAGCCCGGGCCGCAACCTACGTCGAGGGCCGTCATTCCTTCACGTAAGAAAGGCTCCAGAATCTTTTTCGGATTCTGCAACCAGCGCCGCACAATGCTGTCCAACCCTCCGGCAAGCTCCACGGGGCAGACGCGATTCTTATCTTCGGCCATGAATCCCCCTATATGTTTTGGATGGATAATCTGAAGTGGGAGCATCTCAATACGTTTGACGACCGGAGGTCAGGCGTGCGGTCTCTATTGGCCGATTCTTCAATTGCTGTTCGTCCGGGGGTTCGGTACGCTCAAGGGCGCACGGAAATACGACAATGGAACGCGCATGCGTTTGATTCCCGTTCCTACTTCCCCGTCTTCTCCTTCACGATCTTCGCCTCCGGCGAGTCCGGGCAGGTCGACAGTAGCTTCTGCCACACGAGTTTTCTCTTGTCGGGTTGTTTCTTGCCTTCGAAAACGAGGCCGAGGCCGTACAGCGCCGCGCAGACCTTCTTTCCGTTGCGAAACTTCCTGAGATAGTCCGACAGGAGCTGTTCGGCCTTGTCGTATTCCTTCTTGCTCGCGAAGCATTCGGCGTACCAGTATGACGACTCGTCGGCGAGGGGCGACTCGGGATACTGGTTGATGAGGTCTTGGAACCCGTTGGCGGCGAGGTCCCAGCGGGACGCGTTGTAGTCGCCGCATGCAATCTGGTAAAGCTTTTCCACCTGCGCGTTTTTCTGCGCGGCCGCGGCGGAGTCGGCAGCGGCCTTGGCCTTCACCTGGTCCTGTATTTCCTGGGTCTTCTTGTCGATGAGCGACAGCTTGTACTTGTTTTCCGACAAGGCCCCTTCCAGGGACGTTATTTTTTGCCCCAGCTCCTCGAACCGCACTTGCATATCGGCCCTGATGAGCCGGAGCAACTCGTTCTGGCTCTTCTCCTCGCTGCGAAGCGCCGCCTGCTGTGAGTCGACCATGGCCTTCAGCGAGTCGACGTGCGCCTCGACCTGCTTGAGTTCCTGGATGCGGAGCAGGGTTATTGAGGAACAGGAGGAGAGGACGGTACAAAGGAGAAGGGACGACGCCGCGAAAACGATGGGTCTTGCATTCATGATGACCTGCCCCGGATGGAAGTGCGAAACGATCTTTCAGCCGTTGTCCGCCTGCGGTGTAAAATAAAGCCTGCCCGTTTCAAAACCGAGGCCTTTTGCTTTCTCCAGCAGCGAGTCCGACACGGCCTTTTCAAGAACCGGCTTCCTTGACAATATCCACAAGTATTTTCCGGTACTCGCCACCATCGCGTACCGGTAGTCCGAATCCAGGGCCACGATAACGTAGTCCGCGTAGAACGGCCCGAAGAACGACACCTTTAGCTTGCCCTGTTCCGCGCTTCCGGCGAGCTTCGCCTTTCCTATCGCCCTTTTGTGCCTGTCCGACCGGACGTCGACGCCCTCGTTTTCGACCCTCACCTTGCCGTCGCCGCGCAACGAATACGTTGCCGTCACTTCTTTAAGGTTGTTTTCGAACCACGCGGGCATGCGCGCGATTTCGTACCACCTGCCGAGGTACTTTTCCAGACTGAAATTGGTTACAGGTTCCATGCGCCCTCCCGGAATGTCCGTCTAATTTCCCCAATCCGGCATCTTGGCGTTGCCGAGACTGGTAAGTCTTGTTAGGTGTGAACCGTCGGCCCGTATTGCATACAAATCCGACGAGCCGCCGCGACCGCTCGCGAACGCGATGTGCTCCCCGTCGGCCGCCCAGGCCGGGTATTCGTTGTTACCGGAACAATTGGTGACCTGGAAAACGTTCGCGCCGTCGGTTTGCGCGGTGAAAATTTCGAACTTGCCGCCCGCCATGCACTGGTACGCGATTTTATCGCCTTTTGGGGACCAGGCGGGCGAGTCCTGGTACCCACCTTCATAGGCAAGCTGGTGCACGTTGGTGCCGTCGGCGTCCATGACGAAAATCCTCGGCGCGCCTATCCGATCCGAGGTGAAGGCGATCTGGTAGCCGTTGGGCGACCAGCACGGGGACGTCTCTATCGCCGCCGTCTTGGTGAGACGCGTTATGTTCGTGCCGTCGAGATCACAGGTGTAAATCTCCATGTTCCCGTCGCGCGACGAGGCGAACGCCACCTTTCCCGTAATCGGTGAATACGCGGGGGACGTTTGGATGAACCGGCTCGCCATTATCGCCCCCGCCTTCCCGCCGATTGTCGCCTTGTAAATGTCCGGGTGCCCGCGGATGAAGGAGGTCCAGAGAAAGGAGGCCGAATCGATGAACGTCGGGAAGATGTTCACGGTGGCGGAGGCCGTGAGCACGTGCATGTTGTCGCCGTCCCAATCCATGATCCAGATGTTCTTTTTTGCTCCCTCGTCCCGAACGAACAGGATCCTGCTCTCGAAGATACCCGGTACGTTGAACAGCATCTTCACGAGTTCGTTGGCGAACATATGGCCGGCGGGCTTGGGATGGCGTGCATCCATCTCGTATTTCTTTTCGGCCAAAAGGCTCCCCGACTTCGCGTCGCGCAGGGCGCAGTCGACGCGGACGTACTGCTGGCCGAACGTCTCGCAGGTCCCGTCGATGAGGAGCGGGATGTTTTTCTGGGCGAACAGCGCGCTGTCGGGCTTGGTAATCCTGTACACCGTAAACCTGCCGGAGAACTCCAGGTCGTTCGCGATCACCTTCCACGGCTCGTCCTTGGCCATGCGGCCGTCCCCGGCCAGAGAGAACGGAAGGATGGCGACCGAAACGCTGTCGAGGTTTCCCGCGTACGATTCGAGCGTGATACGCTCGGAGAAAGCGCTCGTGAAGAGGCACAGGCAGAACAGCGGAAACGAGAAAAATCTGGATGACACGGTGGAACGCCTTTCGGGATGTTACTGTTTGACGTAATGCAACACGTATTTGATGTCCAGCCTGTCCCCTTGAAAGCCGACGGGCAATTTGCCGAACGGCACGGCGGACTGCACCGCTTTCACGGCGAGGTTGTCGAGGGTCGGCACGCCGGACGACGCCGACACCGACACGCCCGAGATCTCGCCGGACGCGAAAATGGTGAATACCACCGTGGTCGACGCGTCCTTCCGTTCGGTGAGCCCCAAGGGCGGCTTCCAGTTTTCCTCAACTCTGGAAATCACGCTGTTGATGTACCAAGAATATTTGAACGACTGGCCGGCCGTCACGTTGGAAACCGACGCCGGAATCGCGTCGAGAAGCTCGTCGAGGTCGTCGTTCTTCTCCTCCGGCTTGTCCTGGCTTTTCGCGGCGCTTTTCGCGCGTTTCTTGGCCGGCACGGGTGTGGCTTCCTTGGGCTTTTTCTGCGCTACCCGCTGCACGGCCTGTGCGGGCATGTTTACAAGGGTGAATGTCTTGGGGCGCTCGTACGCGGTGGAGCGGTACAGCAGGCGCGCCGTGAGCGGAATGCCCACGAAAACCGCGACGTGAAGCAGGAGCGAGGCGACGACGACCGGCGTGAACGACGCCTCCCGCTGCGGCGGTGCCTGCGGCGCGCGGCGAGGTGCTGCGGCGGACAACGCCGTCACGATCCGCCGGCTCCCTCTTTGACCGGCAGGGTGAGGAACCCGAGCTTTACCACGCCGGCGTTCTGGATGTCGGCTATCACCCGAATAACCAGGCCGTAGGGCACCTTTTTGTCCGCGTTGATGAACACCGGGGTCTTGACGCGGCCGCGGAACACCTCCCGGAAACGTTTCTTGAAGTCGCCGAGGTTGATGCGTTCCTGATCGATGAAAATCTCGCTCCGGCCGTTGATGGACACCTGTATGTAGTCGTTCACCTCGACGTTCTCGGCCTCGGCCTTGGGCAGGTCCACCTGAACGCCCTGGGTCATCATGGGGGCGGTGATCATGAAGATGATGAGCAGCGTGAACACCACGTCCACGAGGTTGGTGATGTTCAGGTCGGCTATGGCCCTGAGCCTCTTGCGTGATTTCATACCGGCTTGGCGCCCTTGTCGTTGCGGTAGAGCACGTCCAGGACCTCGCGCTTCATGTGCGAAAACACCAGGCTCTTGAACTCGTCGATTTCGTTTTCGATGCGGTCGGCGCGGTGCACGAAATAGTTGTAGAAAAGAACCGCGGGTATGGCCACCGCCAGGCCCACGAGCGTCACCACGAGCGCCTCGGCTATCCCGGGCGCCACCACCGGCAGGCTCGCCGAGCCCTGGTTGCCTATCTCGTAAAACGAGTCCATGATTCCCCACACCGTGCCCAGCAGCCCCAGAAACGGGCACACCGACGCGGATATGGCGAGCAGGATGAGGCCCCTGTCGAGCTTTCTGGTAATCTCGGCGAAGGCCGAATCGATCCGCTCGAGGGCGATTGCGAACTGATTCTGGAGAAAAAACGCCGCGTCCGGTATCCCGGTGTGGGCCGCGTCGTCGAGAATTCGCCGCAGTTCCCTGGCCACCTTGAGCCCGAGCGCGCCCATGGGGGACGACAGGAGCGTCGCGTCGGTCTTTTCCATTTCGGAAACCGATTTCATCGAATTGTATTTGCGCAGGAAAAGCCTGTTGCGCTTGGAAGCCCTGCCCACGTAGTAGAACCTGTTGAATATCACCGCCCAGGTCACAACGGAGAAAATACCGAGGAGGACGAGAATACACCGTGCAACCCACCCCGAGCGGAGTATCATTTCGATAATTGGAATGTTCATTCATGTTCCTTTCGACGGAGATGATGGGATAAAATATAGTTTCTCGGCACAAAGGGACTATATACGGGCAATCAAATACGGCAAAGCCGGCATTACACGTTTATTGCTCTTTGCGCCCACATCTTGGCGCCGTCGAGGGCCCGCCTGCACAATTGCGCGTGCCTTTCCTTTTTAGGCCCCCTTCGAAGGGAAGCATCGAGCGGCGGGAGAAGCCCGAAATGGAAGCTGCTCGGAGAGAACGGCCGCACCGGTGAGGCGGTCACGTGACGCAGCAAACCGCCGAGCGCGGTGGCGGCGGGAGGGGCTTCCAACGTCCTTCCGGAGACGAACGCCGACGCGAACAGGGCCGCGAGCATGCCCGTCGCAATGCTTTCCACGTACCCTTCGTTGCCGCATAATTGCCCGGCCAGAAATACGCGGGGCATTTTCTTAAGGGAGAGGTTTCCTTCGAGCAGTTCCGGGGAATCGACGTATGTGTTGCGGTGGCACGAGCCCCAGCGGAGGAACTCGGCATGCTCAAGGCCCGGGATCATGCGAAAAACCCGCTCCTGCTCGCCCTGCAGCAGCCGCGACTGGCACGCCACCAAGCCCAAGGCGGCGCCGGCGGCGTCCTCGCGCCGAAGCTGGCACACGGCAAACGGCCTCGTTTTGGTGCGCGGGTCGTCGAAGCCGACGGGCTTGAAAGGACCGTATGCCATGGCGAGCCTGCCGCGGCGCGCGATAACGTCGAGCGGAAGGCACGCCTCGAAAAATCGTTCTTCCTCGAACGGACGCGGCGCCGCGGTGGCCGCGGCCGTTATCGCCCCGTAAAATGCCTCGTATTCTTCTTCGGTAAAGGGACAGTTGCAATAATCCTTCTCTTCCGGCCGCCACCGTGACCCGAGAAAGGCCTTGTTCATGTCCACCGAATCCGCGGAAACCACGGGCGCGATGGCGTCGTAGAAATGGAGCGCGCGCGCCGAGACCTCCCCCGAAAGCCACGCAACGATGGGATCGGACGACAGCGGGCCGGTCGCGATTATCACCGCGTCGTGGCAATCGGGCGGCCTCTCCATTTCCCCGATCTCGATAGGGACGCCCGCACGGCGCAATTCCAAAAGTACCGCCCCGGAAAAAGCCTTCCGGTCGACCGCCAGCGCTTTTCCGGCGGGAACGGCGCACTTTTTCGCGCACGACAGGAGCGGGCTCGACAGCAATTCGAGTTCTTCCTTGAGCAGGGCCTGGGCACCAGGAAGTTCGGCGGATTTTAGGGAATTCGAACAGACGAGTTCGGCGGGAAGATCGGTGACGTGGGCCGGCGTGGTCTTTGCCGGGCGCATTTCGTACAGGGTGACCGAGACTTCTTTTCGTGCGAGCACGAGCGCGGCCTCGCATCCGGCAAGTCCGGCGCCTATGATGCCTATGGAATTCATGGGACGGGATTTATCATTGATTGAAAAAAAACTCACCGCAAAGCCGCACGGGACGCGAAGAAGGAATCATAACGAGTACAAGGCGCATGGAACGCCTGCCGCGACCGTCATGCCTCTGCGGCCGCGGGTTCGGCGGCGGCGGAAATGGGAAACTCCGAACGGCACTTGGGGCAACGGTGATACGCGCCCTTGCGTTTTGTGTCTTTGTACACGAGTATCCCGAATCCGCAGTTGGGGCATTTCTGGGCGACGGGCCTGTCCCAGGTGGCGAAATTGCATTTCGGATAGGTGTTGCATCCGTAAAACAAACGGCCGCGCCTCGTCTTGCGTTCGATGAGCTGGCCCGTGCATCCCTCGCGGGGGCAGGCGACGCCCGTGGAAATCGACTTGGTGTTGCGGCATTCCGGGTACCGCGAGCAGCCGAGGAACCTGTTGCCGTTGATGTTGAGCACCACCATGGGCGCACCGCACTTGTCGCATATTTCTTCCGAATGCTGGGGGGCGATTTTTTCGAACGGCTCGGTGTAGCGGCACGACGGAAACCCCTGGCATGCCAGGAACTTGCCGTTGCGGCTCCACTTGACGACGAGGGGAAACTTCTTGCATTCCGGGCACATGCGGCCCGTCACGGTCTGGTTTGCGGCCTTGAGGCTGCGGATGTTGGCCTTGACCCCCTCGACGCGCTGCGAGAACGGCGCGTAAAAATCCCGCAATACCGAAACCCACTCGGCCTCCCCCACTTCCACCTTGTCCAGCGAATTTTCCATGGTGGCGGTGAACCCGACGTCGAACACGTTGGCGAATTCCTTCACAAGGATGTCCTTCACCATGAACCCCACTTCGGTGGGGATGAACCGTTTGTTGTCAACGTTCACGTATTTCCTGCGCTTGAGCGTGTCGATGATCTGCGCGTAGGTACTCGGCCTCCCGATGCCCTTGTCTTCCAGTTCACGAACCAGCGACGCCTCGGAATAGCGCGGCGGCGGCTGGGTGAAATGCTGCTTGTCGAGCAGTTTCTGCAGCGAGACGGCCGCGCCCGTGACGACCTCCGGGAGACGCACGTTCTCGTCATCCCCGTCCTCGGCGGCGGCTTCCTCGGTCGTTTCCTCGTAGAGGGTGAGAAAACCGTCGAACTTTTGGATGGAGCCGGTGGCGCGGAACGTGCACCCGGCCGAATCGATGTCGATGCGGGTGGAATCGTACAGGGCGTTTTCCATCTGCGAGGCGAGGAACCGTTTCCAGACCAGTTCGTACAGCCGCTGCTGGTCTTTGGTGAGGTAGGCGCGCACCTTGTCGGGAGCGAATTCCGGCAGCACCTGCGACGGCCGGATCGCCTCGTGCGCGTCCTGCGCGTTTTTGCTCCGCGCGTACACCCTCGGCTCACGCGGCAGGTATTTGTCGCCGTACTGCGAGGCTATGAGCTTGCGCGCTCCCGCCAGGGCTTCCTGCGCGATACGCGTGGAATCGGTTCTCATGTAGGTAATGAGTCCCATGCTGCCGAGGCTGCCCAGTTCGAGGCCTTCGTAGAGCTGCTGGGCTATGATCATGGTCTTGGTCGCCGAAAAATTGAGCTTGCGGGCGGCTTCCTGCTGGAGCGTGCTGGTGATGAACGGCGCATAGGGCCGCCGCACCTTCTCCACGCGCTGTACGTCGGACACCGCGAACGGGGCATTCTTGACTCGTGCGATTATCGCCTGCGCCGCCGCGCCGTCGGGAAGATCGGCTTTTTTCCCGTCGACCGACCAGAGCTTGGCCCAGAAGGCGATCCCGCCGTGCTCGAACTGGGCGTGGAGCGACCAGAACTCTTTCTTGACAAAGGCCTTTATTTCATCCTCGCGCTCGCAGATGAGCCGCAGCGCCACCGACTGCACGCGGCCCGCCGAAAGTCCCCGAAACACGGTACGCCAGAGTATGGGCGATATCTGGTACCCTACGATGCGGTCGAGTATCCTGCGGGCCTGCTGGGCGTTCACCTTGTTCATGTCGATGTCGCCCGGGTGGGCGATGGCGTCGAGCACCGCGGGCTTGGTGATCTCGTTGAATTGAACGCGCTTGACGTTCTCGTTCGACTTGGCGATGTGCTGGGCCACGTGCCAGGCGATGGCCTCCCCCTCGCGGTCGGGGTCGGGCGCAAGGTATACGATATCGGCGTGCGCGGCGTCGTCCTTGAGAGTCTTGAGGACGCGGTTCTTCCCCTTCGCCACGGTATATTTCGGCTTGAAGTCGTGCTCGATGTCGACGCCGAATTCCTTACCGGGCAGATCGATGATATGGCCCATGGTGGCCCTCACCGAGTAGTCCTTGCCCAGATACTTGGAAATGGTCTTGCATTTCGCGGGAGATTCGACGATTACCAGATGCTTCGGCATACCGGACGTGCTTCCTTGTCTAACAGGAACGGTGTAAACAAAACGCAGGCCCTTCGGCGGGCTCAGGGCGAGCGGCCGGGAAAACGGCCCCTAATATACATCGGTACGGTCTAGTGGCGAAAATGGCGCGTGCCGGTAAACACCATCGCGATTCCGTACTTGTCGCATGCGTCAATCACATCGGCGTCGCGTTTCGATCCGCCCGGCTCGACAATATACCGGATGCCCGCATTGTGCGCTTCCTCGATGTTGTCGGCGAACGGAAAAAACGCGTCGGAGGCGAGCACGCATTCGGAGAACAGCGCGGCGAAGTCCGGGGCGCCCTCCCGCTTCTCGGCCGCGAAGTTCTCCCGCGCCTTGGCGACCGACAGCTTTCTAAGCGAGTCCACGCGGTTGGGCTGACCCGCGCCCATGCCCGCGACGCGGAACACCCCCGGCGCGTATTCCTGAGCCACCACGATGGCGTTCGACTTGGTGTGCTTGCACGCCGCCCACGCGAAATGCGCGAGCGCCGTTTTACTTTTAGGGAATTGCGCCCTGGTGACCGTTTCCCATTTCTCGCATTCGATCATGTCGCGGTCCTGCCTGAGCATGGCGCCCGTCACGTGTTTGTAGACGAACCGCTCCTCTTTCTTGCGGCTCAGATCGCCTGTCTTAAGAATGCGAAGCTGCGAACTTTTTTCCTTGAGGAAACGAAGCGCGTCCTCGTCGAAATCCGGCGCGATGAGGATTTCCACGAACCTGCCGCCCAGCACCTTCGCGGCGGTGATATCCACGGTCCGCGTCACCGCTATAACGCTGCCGTACGCCGAAACCGTGTCGCCGGACCACGCGGCCTCCAGGGCCTCCGCGAGCGTCCCGCCGGTGGCGAAACCGCACGGGTTGGTGTGCTTGATGACCACCGCTCCCGGCGATGCCGCGATTTCCTTCACCGCCTCCACGGCCGCGTCACCGTCGACGATGTTGTTGTACGAGAGTTCCTTGCCGTGGAGCTGAACCGCCGTTGCCATGCACGGCTCGGTGCATTCCTTCGACTTGTAGAACATGGCCGACTGGTGAGGGTTCTCGCCGTAGCGGAGCTCGACGCCGTTCCGGAAACAGAGCCGCAAAACTTCTTCATGCAGATAGGTGCGGGAGAAATAGGCGTCGATTGCGGAGTCGTAATCCGCCGTATGGCCGAACGCCTTGACCGCGAAAGATTTCCTCATATCAAGCGGCATGCCGCCGCCCTTGACCGCGCGGGCCACGCTGGCGTAATCGGCCGGGTCGACCACCACGGTGACGTACGCGTGGTTCTTTGCCGCGCTGCGGATCATGGCGGGGCCGCCGATGTCTATGTTCTCCACGGCCTCCTCGACGGTCACGCCGGGTTTTTCGACGGTCGCCTTGAAAGGATACAGGTTCACCACCACGAGATCGATGGGCACGATGCCGTTTTTATCCATCTGTTCTATATGGGTTGGATTTTCACGCACCCCAAGGATGCCGCCGTGAACCTTGGGATGGAGCGTCTTTACCCGTCCGTCCATGATTTCGGGAAAACCGGTGAGGGAATCCACCGCGCGCACGGGCACCTTGTTTTCGGAAAGGAGCCGGCTGGTGCCGCCCGTCGACACTATCTCGACCCCGCATTCGACGAGGGTCCGCGCCAAGTCAACGATTCCGGTTTTGTCCGATACGCTCAAAAGCGCCCTGGTAATTTTTACCGTGTCGTCCATGTGCCTCCCGGTATTGCAATTTCGTTTTTGAAACCTTTGAAAATGCTTGATTGTAGGAGGAAATGCAAAAAAAGGGCGGAAAATGCGATGTACGACAAGAACCAACGGAACCGGAAATATACGGCAATCACAATGCGGCAATTCGCCTTCCGACGGGCGTTGCCGGCTATCTTCCGGTGATGACCGCGCCGCAGCCGGCGGCCCGTTCCATTTTGCCGCCGCTTTTGCGAAAAAGCGTCATCACGTAAAATCCGGGCGCGCAAACCCCGGCGCCGCCGGCCGCCGCGCGCAGATCGACCCGGTACGTTCCTTGGGAAAGCTGCCGGTCGAACACCGTGGCCGCCCTGCGTCCACGCGCGTCGTACAAGGCGAGCACCGCTTCGCATTTTTCCGGGACGGTAATCTCAGCCGCCGTCGATGCCGGCAGAGCCCGCAACGACCATGAATTCCTGACGATCGTCCGGCGGCCCTCGGCGGAGATGCGGTTGGCGGCGTTTTCGACAAAGACCAATTCGATGCCGTTGCCCGTACCCAAATTCCTCGAATACTTCCGGTCGACCGCATTGTCCCAGTGCTCAAAAACGCCGAGGCTCTTGAGCCTTGTCGTGGGCGTCGGATGGTCGGGGTCGTAAAATGTCCCGGAAGGCGGGTTATCGGCCTGCGCGGCCTCGTTTAGATAGTCTTGCGCCCCCGGCATCGCCGGATACTGGAAGGGATCGGCATCGAACCGAAAGATGTCGAAGAGCACGCTCTCTATGGCGACCGGGTCCTGCGAGGCGAAGAGGCTCGACGTCCAGCCGCCGTTGAACGGCGCGGCGCTCCACCGGTGGGGCACGGTGTCCTGGTTGTGGTTGCCGGCATAGAGCCCGTCCACGAGATAGAGCACCGTCTTGCCGCCCAGGTGTTTGTGCCCCATGATGTCGACGAGTGCGCGGTAGCTTCCCGTCTGGGGCGTCATGAAGGCGAGACTCTGGTGCAAATTGTAATAACCGCTGTCGGTGGGCAGGCGGATGAGCGAACCGTAATGGTTTTTCGCGCACGCCGTTATGCCGCCGCCCGCGTGCGATTTCATGTTCGCCAAACTTATAAGGTAGGTTGCCTCCGCGTAGTTGCGCGGCACGTAATCCTGCCGCACTGGCGAGGGACGGCAACTCCAGTACACCGGCGCGGCCGAAAACTCGGCCTTGGTGCGTCCGAATTTTCCCGCATGGTCTATGTACTGGACATCAGGGAATTCTGCGTGGCATGAATCGTAATACTCGTTTGCGTAATACGCCACGGGATCGCCCACCGAAATGTCGGCCTGCCCAACCCCCACCACGTACACCAACTGGCGCAGCAGTGCTCGCACCACCTGAGGGGCCGTGTTCATGTAGTCGAGCTTCCGGTAGAGGTAATACGTCATGCTGTCGACGCAGCAGTACTCCGGAAAGAAATTGCAGAAGGTCAGATTAATTTTGACGGCGATTTTCTCGCCCGCGTGGTACCCGACGGCTCCCCGGCCGTTGGCCGCGTTGAAATATCTGAAAAGGGTGTCCCACGCCGAAGCGTCGTCGGTTTTTCCGGCAACCGTCCGCACGGCATACGACAGCATCCGGTCCACCGCGCCCTGGCTGGTGTGCGAGTCCTGCCACCAATGGCCGTCGCCGAGGCCTTTCCAGCGGGTAGCGTTGGTATCGTGAGCCCAGACGACTCGGCCGGGATTCGCCCCTTTCGCGCTTCCAATCGGCGCATCGGCCCAGACTCCTGCGCCAATCGAGAGTCCGAACGCAAGCAGCAGGCAGGCGGCAATCCGGGCGACGCCCGGATTGCAAACAGAGAACACGTGTGGGACAACCGGCATTTCGAACAACCCGGTTCTTTTCATGCAAGGCCCTTTCATCAACGGCAATTGGAAAGCTCCCACGTCGAGCATAATATACACTTATTAGGCAAAGAACGGGGGCTCGATTGAAAAGTTTTGCATGTGAAATTTTCCTACGGTAAGGTAACACCCACCCTGTCCAGCCGCACCCCCGCATGTCCAAGGGACAAGTACACCTGCCTCGCCTTTCCGAGCACGTCGGCGAGGGGTACGGGGCCGTAATGGCGCGAATCGTCGGAATGTCCGGAATTGTCGCCGAGCACGAACACCTGGCCGTGCGGCACCGTCACCGGCCCGCGTTCGGCGTTGATGGTGTCTCCCGGCAGTCCCGCGATGCGCTTGATATACAGCTTGCTCCTGTCGTCGGGATAACGAAACAGGATAATGTCTCCCTTGCGCGGAGGATTGTGCCGGTAATAGGTCCTGTCGACAATCACGTAATCGCCGGGGAACACCGCCGGTTCCATGGAGCCGGTAACCACCCTGCAAAACTGGATGATGTTGTTTGACGTATAGGAAAACGCCGCGCTCATTGCGAAACCGGAGCACACCACGACCATCGCGGCATACATGTACCACCGGTTATACCATTTCGGCATGAATCCGCTCCCCCGCGAAGCCGCCGACCTCCACGCCTCGATGCCAAACCCTATGTAGAATGCCAGGGCCGCAACCAGCACCAATCCAATCCCCACAAGAAGCGCGGTGCCCGGCAGCGACACGACCAGGCGCAGTCCAAAGATGATTGAAGAGGCGAATATGACGAAAAAACACAGGCCCTTCCCAAGCTCGCCGTTGTAAATCTGTCCGAGACCCGGCTGGATGAGTCCGGCGATGAGGGCGAGGCCTTTTTTTCGATCCTTGATTTGCGTTAACGGTTCCATTGCGTCTCCTTTTCTATCGTGAAATAACGGGGGCGAACACCGCCTGATACAGCCGGATCGCATTGGCCAGCGCCATGCAGAAACCGGCGGCAACAACGCCGATTTTCACAAGCGCGGCGGCGAACGGTTCGGGATGACGAGCGCGTCCGTGAACAACGCCGGCGCGAATCGCCGTCATGGTCTTTTCAACGAACCCATCGGACGGAACAAATTCCTTCATGGCGCTATTCCTTTCGGCTGGAGATTGAGCAGCCTTCTGATTTTTTCCCGCGCCCGAAACAGGCGCGTTTTAACCGTATTGCGCGGCAGGCCTTCCTTTGCCGCTATTTCTTCGACGGAAAACCCATTCAGGCTGTCGAGAATCGCCGACCGGAACGGTTCTTCCAGAATGTGTAACGCGGCCTTTAGCGCCCGTCTTTGATGTGCATGTTCATCATGGGCCTCATGATGAACGATCTCATCATCGAACCGTTCTTCACGCCTCACCCTCAATCTGCGCAGTTCCGAAAAGCAGCGGTTTCTCGCCATTGCAAACAGCCAGGCGGAAAACGGCACTCCCCTCCCGGCGTCGAAATTGCCCAGCGATTGGTAGGCCGAAAGGAAAACCTCCTGGCCGATGTCTTCGACCACGTCCGGCTTCCGTACGATCCTGTGGATGAACGCAAGCAGGTTCTTGTGGTATTTCTCCACAAGAAATGCGAAAGCCTCGACGTCGCCGTTACGGACATTGGTGATTATTTCAAGATCTTCCACGGCCCTCCCCCCCGCAGCCAACGCACCAATCCTCGTCTGAACCATTAACGTCATAAAATACGCTACAATCTCGAAAAGGTTCCCGCCAACGCGGTGTATTTTTTTACCACCCGCAGAAGGTTTCATCTGCAAGCCATATTAAAACTTATGTATTTTATTTAAATTGAAACGAATCAGTATCCACCATAAAAAAGGATTCCGCAAGAATGATCGGCTGTCATTTCGGACGATTCTTTCAGGTAACCGTGGCGGGCGGTTCCTATCAGGAAGGCCTCACCGCCGTTATCCAGGGCGTACCGCCGGGCCTGCTTCTCACCGAGGATGAAATCTACTGCGACCTGCTTTTGCGCAAGCCGGGAGCCGATGAGCTTTCGTCGCCCCGCAAGGAACCCGACCTTCCTATTATATACACGGGCGTCAATCCGGCCGACACGATTGAGAACGCGGGTAACAAGAACCGCACCAACGGTACGCCGGTAACGATTCTCATACCCAACCTCGACCGCCATTTCATCCATATCAAGCAGTACCAGGACACCAACCGCACGCCGAGGCCGGGCCACGCGTCGTTCGCGTCGTTCGTCAAGTACGGTCCAAACGACGACGCGGTGGGCGCGGGCATTTTTTCCGGCCGTTACACCTCGACCATCGTCGCGGCCGGGTGCGTCGCCAAGAAAGTACTCGCCAAGTGCGGAATCAAAGTGTTTTCTTACGTCAAGGAAGCGGCGGGCGTACGGTGCCCCGAACTTCCGATAGAAACCATAGAACGCCGCACCGTCTCGTACAAGAAAATGCGGCGCGACCTCGACCCGTTCCACCACGACGTCTACGTACGGCAACGCATTACGTCCGACATGCGGTTCCTCGAAAAGGCGGCGGTCTTCGCCGAGATAGAAAAGGAAATAGACGCGATTCGTGAGCGGGGACCTGTCGCCAAGGCCTCGGATATCCGGAAAAAATACGACGTCCATCCCGTCATCAATTGTCCCGACCTCGACGCGGCCGACGCGATGGTCGCGGCCATCAACAAAATCACCGCCGAAGGCGATTCCAGCGGCGGCGTGGTGGAAGTCGTGGCCACCGGAATTCCGGCGGGCATGGGGGAACCGGTCTTCGACAAGCTCGACGCCGAACTCGGCAGGATGCTCGGCATCGGCGCGGTAAAGGCCGTCGAGGTGGGAGCGGGAATGGCGGTAAAAGACATGACCGGCATCCAGAGCAACGATCAGATGCACTCCGAAAACGGCCGTGTGGTATTCGATTCGAACAACGCGGGCGGAATCACCGGCGGCCTCGCTACCGGTGCGCCCATCGTCGTCAGGCTCGCGGTGAAACCGACGCCGACCATCGCCAAAAGACAGCACACCATCGACAAATACACGCTCGAAAACAAGGAGCTTGCGGCAATTACGCGCCGCGACCCCACCATCGTTGCGCGCGTGTGGCCGGTGGCCGAGAATTTCACGTCGATGATCCTCCTCGACCATCTCCTTCTCCACTACGGCTACCAGACATTAAAAACCATGGTGGAAAAGGCGTGACGACGACCGGCAGGGAGAGAAAAATGCGCGGAACAATCGCTTCGCTGTTCGCCGTCGCTTGCATGTCGTTTTCCGCATTCGCGTTCGACATCAAGGTGCCGGTAACCTACGACACGCTCGCAAACGGTCTGCGCATCATCGTGGTGCCCGACACGAACGTCGCCGTGGTATCGTGCCGGCTGTACTACTTCGTGGGCTCCATGTACGAGCAGTTCAGCCGCTCCGGCCTGTCGCACATGTACGAGCACATGATGTTCAAGGGGACGCACAGGCTCGGCACCTCGGACTTCGCCAAGGAATCGGCGTGGCTCGCCAAAATAGACTCCGTCGACAAAATCATCTATGCGATGAAAAACAGGGGCATACCCGACACGGCCGCGGAATGCAGGCGCCTGCGCGCTCAAATCCTCGGTTTCATCGACAAGGAGCGTGCATACATAAAAAAAGACGAAATCTGGAAATTGTACATGGGGAACGGCGGCACACACCTCAACGCGTGGACCGGCGAGGACATGACCGCCTATATAGTAACGCTTCCCAAGAACAAGGTCGAGTTGTTCTACTGGATAGAATCCGACCGCATGGCGAACCCGGTGTTCCGCGAATTCTACAGCGAACGGGACGTGGTTCTGGAAGAACGCCGCATGCGGTACGAAAACCGGCCGGCCCACAGATTCTATGAACACCTTAATTCCTTGTTCTACCTGGCGCATCCGTATCGGCTCCCCACCATCGGCTGGAAATCCGACATAGAGAATTACACCATCCAGGATCTTGCGGCCCACGTCAAGAAATTCTACACACCCGACGACGCCGTGATTGTTCTGGTGGGGAACATCGAACCCAAGAAGGCGATTGCCGACATCCGGCGGTATTTCGGCTCCATCCCGCGCGCCGCCGTTCCCAAACAGGAGGTGGTAACGCGCGAGCCGGATCCCATCGGCGAAACGCGTTTTACGGTACGCGACAACGCCACGCCGCAGATCGACATGATGTTCCACACGCCGGGATACGACAACGACGATCTCTACAAGCTGGACGTGCTCGAATCGATCCTTTCGGGCCGCAGCGGCAGGCTCTACGACCGTCTCGTCAACCGCGAAGACCTCTGCACCGACGCCGACGCGAGCAACGCTTTCCGGCTCCACGACGGCTACTTCGATGTATCGGTGAACCTCAAGAAAGGCACCGACCCGGCGCGGGTCGAAAAGATCATCAGGGAGGAAATCGCCGCGCTCGCGAAAACGCCGCCGTCGGCGCGCGAGATGGAGCGGATAAAAAACTCGATCCGCATGTCGTTCGTGTCGAACCTGAGAAGCCTGGAGGGGCTGTCCGACAGGCTCGCCTGGTTCGAACGGCTTGGCTCCTGGAAAAACTTGCTTTCCTATCCCGACAGAATAGCGGCCGTGCGACCTGAAGACGTCCCGGCGGCCGTGAAAAAATATTTCGATTTCGACAAGGCCACAATCGGCGTGCTGCTACAGAAATAGAAAACGCCTCCGGCGACAAGGAAACTTTTCGATGCGAACGAAACCTTTGTGTCTGTTGCTGACCACCATTGTCGGGCTTGCGGCGAGCGCGTGCGGCCAGGTACCGTCGCACCCGTCAAAAATCATCTACCCGCCGCTCGGCTGGAAAGTCCCGCTCGGCGAGCCCTACCGCAGCGTGTTGGACAACGGCCTCGTCGCCTACATCGCCGAAGATCATTCACTCCCCTATTTCCAGCTTTCCGGCATCGTCCGCTACGGCTCCGTCCGCGATCCCGCCGAAAAGGAAGGCATTTCTTCCCTCATGACGAGCCTCATGCGCCAGGGGGGAACCGCGGCCTATAACTCCGATACGCTCGACGCGATAATCGACCTGTATGCCCTCAACGTCTCGGTGTCGGCCTCCGATACGCGCGTGTCGTTCTCCTGTTCGTGTCTGTCGGAATATATCGATACGTGCCTGTATATCCTGTCTCAGGTTCTGTTTCATCCGGCGTTTGAGGAAAAGAAGCTCAAAAAACAGACATCGATTTTCCTCGAAGCCATCGCCCACCGGTTCGACAATCCGGATCCGGTTCTAAACGCGGCATACGAAAAGGCCATGTACAAAGACGGCCCCAACAGCCGCATCCCCTTCCCGGAAACCATCGGGAAAATAGGCCGGAAAGACCTCGTCGATTTGCACAAGAAGGTATTCAGGACCGAGAATATGATCGTCGCCGCGGCGGGCAACTTCGACCGCGCGGCGCTGGCGCGCAGGCTCGCCGGATTGTTTCCCAAGACGGCACCGGTTTCGTCCGACACCGCCTACCCAGTCATCGCGGTGAAACCGCTCTCAAAATGCGTGTTCGTCGAAAAGCCGGTGAGCCAGAGCTACGTCCGGATGGGCCTGCCACTGTTCAAGCGTCCCAACGACGATTTCTACGCCGTCCAGATTCTCAACGAGATTCTCGGCGGTGAGGGATTCACGTCGCGCCTGGGCACGAAGGTCAGATCGGACGAGGGGCTTGCGTACGTGGTATACTCGAGCGCCGGCTCCAATTACTTTTTTCCCGCCACCTTCTTTATCGAATTCCAGACGAAAAACGAAACCGCGAGCCGCGCAATGGCACTGTCGCTCGCGGAGGTGGGGCGTCTGCGCGAATCCGGCGTAACCGACGACGAGCTTGCGCACGCCAAAAAGGAACTCATCGACGGATTCCCGTCGATGTTCCGGTCGCCGGCCGACATCGTTTCCAACTACGCCGACAACGAGTTTCTCGGGCGGCCGCCCGATCAGTTCGCGAAATATCCCGAGAGAATCAACGCGCTCACGAAAGCCGACATTCTGGCAGCGGCAAAGAAATACCTCGACCCCGCCGGTTTCACGTTTACGGTGGTGGGCGACACCGCCGCGGTCTTCAAGGCCGACACCATTGCGGGGTTTTCGCTGCGTTCTCAAAAACCGCGGATCGTCGTCGGCGTCCCCGATTCCCTGTTTGGGCTCAAGTGACCAAGGAGAAGGCTTCCGCCATGAAAATCGGCATCTTCGTCCATTCGCAGACCGGCAACACGGCGAAATTAGGGCTCGCCATCACGCACGCCCTGCGCGAAAAGGGGCACGACGTCGCCATCGAACTGCTCCGTCCCATTGGAAAAGTCAAACTGGGCACGCGGAACGTCGAGTTCAGGAACCTTCCCGAGATTGGGGATTTGGATGCCGTGCTCATCGGCGGTCCGGTTTGGGGCGGGAACGCAACGCCGGTCGTGTGCTCGGCAATAGAACGGATGTCCGGTCTCAAAGGCAGGAAAACGCTTTACTTTCTCACCTCTTTTTTCCCCTCGTCCTTCTCCGGCTGGAAACGGGCGCAGGCAAAGGTTCGCGGCCTCCTCGAAGAAGCGGGCGCATCCGTTCTCGAAGGCGAAGCGCTTGCGTGGGGACTCTGGTGCGGCAAGAAGAAGATTGAGGCCGCCGCCGCCAGAATCTGCGAACGCGTCCAGAATGCCGCGCGCTGACGTCCCCGGTCTACAGAATATTCGCCGCCAGTTCCGAAAGAACCGACCGTTCCCCTTTTGAAAGCGTAACGTGCGCCGCGATTTCCTGCGACTTGAACTTCTCCACTACGTAGGTGAGCCCGTTGCTCGAAGAATCTATGTACGGGTTGTCGATCTGATACGGATCGCCCGTGAGCACTATCTTGGTCCCGTCGCCCACGCGGGTGATGATGGTCTTGATTTCATGCGGCGTCAGGTTCTGCGCCTCGTCGACGATGAGGTACTGGTTGTGAATGGATCTTCCGCGTATATACGTGAGCGGCTCAATGATGAGTATCCCCGTGTCCATGAGTTCCTTGAATCCGCGAATATGCCGCCGCGCTTTCGCTTCGCTTCGCAGGAGCAAATCGACGTTGTCGATGATGGGATACATCCAGGGCGTGAGTTTTTCCTCCACCGTTCCCGGAAGGAATCCGATGTCCTTGCCCATGGGCAGTGTGGGACGCGATACCAGAATCCTTGAAAACAGGTTTTCGTCTATCGTCTTGGTGAGGCTCGCCGCCACCGCGAGCAGAGTCTTGCCGGTTCCCGCCTTCCCCACCAGCGTCACGAGCTGGATGGAATCGTTGAGCAGGGCGTCCATGGTAAAGAGCTGTTCTGTGTTGCGGGGTTTGATGCGGAACATGCCTTCCCTGCCCTCCGAGATGAGGCGAACGATTTTCTTTTCCTTCGCATCGAACCTTCCGATTGCAAAATGAGCCGAATCCGCGCCGTCGGCGAGGGTGACGTACTGGTTCGGAAAAAGGGCTTCGCCCGCTTCGCACGAGCCTTTTTCGCGGAACGCGTCGACGCTCGCCGCGTCCACGGTGATGTGGGTCTGGCCGGAGTAAAGTTCATCTATGTCGACCTTGTCGGACTCGTAATCCTCCACCACCACGCCGAGCGCATCGGCCTTAATTCTGAGGTTTATGTCCTTGCTCACGAGGACGGTAGGCATGGAACCGGCCCGTTCCTTTACGGCTAGGGTGATGGCGAGAATGGAATTGTCCCTCGGTTTTTCCTGAAATTCACGGGGAATCCGGCGCACACCGTCCGCGTCGTTGAGCGTCACGAACAGCGTTCCGCCGTTGTCGAGCTTGACGCCTTTCGTCAAAGCCCCGCGCTGCCGTAGCGCGTCAAGATACCGCGAAGTCTGGCGGGCGTTTTTTCCGGTCTCGCTCAAATCCTTCTTGAAATGATCGACGTCCTCGATCACGGTGATCGGGATAAACACATTGTTTTCCTCAAAATTGAACAGCGCATGGGCATCGTAGAGCAGGACGGTCGTGTCGAGAATGAAGTTTTTCATGGAGTCTTTTTCCAAGGATAAGGTGCAAGGAACGGGACGAATCGACTGAAAACAAAAAATTAATGGCGTAATCGCTGATAAGATATTTTTTTCTGATGAGCGCTGGCGGCAGTGCTGTTTGCGTCCGCTGAGGCGCATAAACGCAACCATCCGACCTCCCGCCGGGGACCAAGAACCGACCGAACCATGACGTCGCCGGATTGTTTTTCACGCCGTAAGGCACCGACGCTTCCGGGATGGGTGATTCCCTATCGGAGAGTGACCCGGTATTTGCGAATCATCGTTTCGGGATGATAGGAAGACTTTGCCCGCCGAAGCCCCTCTATGCCGAGGTCTTGTTCGAAGTTAAGGGCCGTATAACGCGAAGGCATCACAGTCGCAAACTGCTGATACATGTACTGATAGATGCCGGAAAACTTCCGCACCCCTTTCGCGAAATGAAGCGCGAACGTCGAGGCGTTGAGTTCCTCGCCCATGATGAATCCGGCCGGCTCGGAGTCGGCATAATAGATTGCCCCGCAGAGGACCAGTTCGTCGTACAGGTCGATTGCCTCCCGGCAGGCATCGTAATCACTCTCCCCGCTTGACGTTCCCGCGTCACGTTGCCACGCATCGAGGATTTCTCGGGCGTGCGGAAGCCGGTCGTTTGTCAGCGGAAACGCATTGGAGCCGTAGCGCCGGATAAACTGGTTGGTAAGATTTCTTTGAGCGTGCAACTTATTGCTGGCATACACGGACAGCTTTGCCGTGTCGTGCAGATAATCGCTGTCCGCATCGGTCGATGAAACCGCGTATACGGAAGAATCAAAGGCCGAGAGCCATTCTTCCGGCACCGGGAACATCATTCTGAAGTTTCTCACCGCGTCCTCCGTGACGCCGGCGGATACCCGTCTTACGTCCCTGGCGGGCATTACATACGGGGTTCCGTCGCGCATTTTTCCGCGTATATACAGTTCCTCTCCATCGAGAACCCTGTAATCGTGTGCCCTGCGAAACAGATACAAATTCGCGAAACTGTATTCGGAAATCCGTGAGTCAATCGCGCGAAGCGATTCAAACAGAAGCGGCCGATGTATAAGGGAAAGCGGCGTCTCGTTCATAGTGATTGTAAAAAATACATGCATCGGATCGCGTTACAAAGTCGCTTCGACGTTTTTTTTCGACATCCGGTCGTGAGAACGCAACCGTCCGAATGCATTCGTAAAGGTAAACATTGCGAAACGCACGCGTTTTGCAAACGAGGCCGCGAAAACCCGCATGGCACGATACTTGTATCGTATGAAACCGAGCACGCGACCCGGGGAAAAAGCTTGAGCGTGCACACACCTGATAAACTGTTTTCTTTTTCTACCATTTCAATCAAAGGAGTAGTTTCATGAGTTCCGCTATTTTTACAAACGGTGTCAACGCATATCAGGTTTCCAGAATCATCTATGCCGGAACGGTCGCCGAAATTCCGGAAAGCCGGCGCCTGAACGGAAACACGCATTCGTTCAAGATCACCACGGGCCTCGGCTCCGTTTTCTGTTACTACAAAGACGAGGAAAGCGCGAAGAAGTCTCGCGGTGCATTGGCCGGAATGCTTGACGCGACGAAGCCGAAGGCATTCAAACACGGGTTTGAATTCCTGGATCCTTCGCGCGTCATTTCTTTCGGCAGCGTTTTCCAGTTCAAGAAGCCGCAGGGCGTGTACACGCATGGATTTGTGGTGACCGTGGAGACGGTGAATGAAAAAAGCCAGGACGTCTGGTTCAGGTACAAATCGGAAGACCACGCCAAAAAAGGCCGGAAGGCACTCTGGGCGACATTGCACACTCTTAACGGCCGGACGCCGGCGCCCGCGGAAAAAAATACGGCCGCGGAACCGGCCGTTTCGACCGGTCTGCCGTTTTAATCCGACGTTCGCTTCTCCAGGTTTTTCTGGATAAAAGAGATGCCGCCTTGCCATGGAAGGCGGCATTCTTTTTTTCATCATTTACGCTCGACGAGTCTTTTCAATCCACCGCTCATGACCGAGAGACACCGGGCCGCCCCGCTTTATCCAAGGAACATAGTGGAGAAACGCGAGATCGTGCGCGGCCGTTTGGAACGGGACCGGACTCGCCGCGTCACTGTCGCAAAGTGTTCAGAGAGTCGTTGCGGAGTCCCTCGGCGGCCCCGGTCGCTCGGGTTTCCGGGCGCTTTTTCGGAACCTGGGGGATTCTCACAAAAAGATATTCTAGCGGATCGACCCTGTCCTCACCCACCCGTATCGTAAACGAGTGGGCCTTGCCCGAGGCGTCAAAGGAAAACACGGGATAACTTTTCCCGAAATACCTGTCGCGCCAGACCGAAACCATGGTGTCGCCGTGCATGTGCCACAACACGCCGGCGAGCCCCGGATGCGCCGTGAGATGCAGGATGCATTCCTTACCCGAACGAAAGATGTTCGCGGTGCCGTAGAGGTTACTTTGGTACGAGCCGAGGAAGGCTTCTGGTTTTGACAGCCACAGCATGGTTCGCACGGGCGCGGATTTTATTTCGCGCTGGCCGGCTTCCCATTTCGCGAGAAGAATCCCGTTCCAATCACGCGGGGGAATGCCCAAGTACCCGTCGAGCACCTCGAAGAAGATCGCGTCGTGGAGCCTGTGGTTGTCGCAGTTGGTGAGCACGGCGATGCCGAGCCGCTCGTCGGGGACGAATCCCACCCGGCACATCATCCCGTCCACCCCGCCCGCGTTGTACACCAGAAGGTGACCGTAGTAGTCTTCCAGCATCCAGCCGAGCCCCGAGGCATTGAAGTTGGTGGCGGGAAACAGACTGCGCGAGCCTGGTTCCGGCGGTACGAAGGCATGGGGAACGCGTGTCTCCCGAATTACGGCGGGGCTAACCAGCGCCGCGCCGTTGAACGTTCCGTTGTCAAGTTGAAGGAAAAGCCATCTGGTGAGGTCTTCGACCGACGAATGCATGGCGCCGGCTGCGCCCATATTGTCGAGCATGCGGTAGGTAATAGGCGTCACCTTCCCGTCGACGACGGTGTGCGGATCCGCGACATTCTTGATTTTAAAGAGTTCCTTCACCGACGTCCCGGTGCGCAACATGCCGAGCGGATCGAGCAGGCGCCTCCGGACCAGGGCTCCCCACGGGATACCCGAGGCTTCCGACGCCACCTTTCCGGCGACCAGGTACATCAGGTTCGAATAGCCGAACCTGCTTCTGGGCGGAAAATCCGGCTTGAGAAACCTGAGCCGCGAGAATATGGTGTCTTCGGGGTTGAGCGAGCCGTACCACAAAAGATCGCCGCTGTGAGAGGCCAGGCCTGTACGGTGCGACAGGAGATCGCGCACCGTGAGCCCCTGGGTTGCGCACTCGTCAATGAGGCGGAACGACGGCAGCAGGCGGGAAACGGTGTCGTCCCACGAGAGGACGCCGTCCTTGACGAGCAGGCCTATCGCGGTGGCGATGAACGGCGTGGACGCCGGGCCTATGGCGAACACCGTTTTTTTGTCGACCCGGCCGCCCTCCCCGCGCCTGCGGACGCCGTATCCCTCACAGGCGACTACGGAATCGTCCTTAACAACGGCGACGGCCGCTCCGGGAACATGCCAGGCGGCCATGCAAGCCCGCACGCACGAATCCAGCGCCTCCACGGGTACTTCCGCGTACGCGGTTGCCGTAGCGAGCACGACGGCGAGGAGCGGTTGGAAACGCCGGAGCTTCATACTGTATCCTCGATGGATTCGATACGGGTTCCCGCGCTCCGGCGCTCCCCGCTTCTCATCCGGCCTTCGACCTGTTTCGCGTCAGGTTGATAAGGCCGCCCGAAAGCAGGATTCGTTTTTGCCGAGCCGACAGTTCCACCCTAAGGGCTACCTTCGCGCCGCTTGTAGTGTCGGCAAGGATGAATTCTCCCCGCTCGACGCCCGTGTAGACGTCCTCCACCGTAAGCGCATCGCCCGGATTGAGCGCGTCGTAATCGGCGGGGTCCGTGAAGATCGCCGGAACAATACCGAAATTGACGAGGTTGGCCTTGTGAATCCGCTCTATGGACTTGGCCACCACCATTTTCACGCCGAGATACATGGGGCATATCGCCGCGTGTTCGCGCGAGGAGCCCTGTCCGTACGACTCGCCCGCGACGATGACGTTGTGCAGGCCCTTTTTCCTGTTCTCCAGGGCGCGCGACGCGAACGCGGCGTCCTGCCTCTCAAAAACGAACTCGGCGTATTTCGGGATATTCGAACGGTATTTCATCCGGCTTCCCGCCGGCATGATGTCGTCGGTGGTCACTTTGTCGCCCAGCCGTATCGCCACCACGCCGGAAAGCGTCATGGGATATTCGTCGCCGGCGGGCGGCGCGCCTATGTTGGGGCCGCGCCCGATCTCTACTTTGGCGCTCTCTTCGGGCGGACGCAGGATCATGCTGTCGTCGACGAGAAATTTGTCGGGGATGTCGATGGAAGGGTACTTGACGCCGGAAAAATATTTGACCGGGTCTACAATCTCCCCAGCGAGCGCGCACGCGGCCGCGGCCTCGGGAGACACGAGGTACACCTGCGCGCTCTGGGTACCGCTGCGGCCGAAGAAATTCCTGTTGTTCGTGCGGATGGAAACCCCGTCGGTCGCCGGCGCGAGGGAATTTCCTATGCAGAAGCCGCACGCGTTCTCCATGACGCGCGTGCCGGCCGAAACGATGTCGGCGAGGGCTCCGTTGCGGCCAATCATCTCCAGCACCTGCCGAGATCCGCACGACAGCGCCAGTGAAACGTGCGGGGCGATTTTCCTGCCGCGCAGCACGCTCGCGACCAGCATGAGATCGCGGTACGAGGAATTGGTGCACGAACCGATGCACACCTGCTGTACCTTTACGCCCACGAGGTCGGACAGCCGCTTGACGTTGCCCGGCGAATGCGGGGCCGCGACCAGCGGTTCGAGCGTGGAAAGATCGAGGTGAATCACCCGGTCGTACCCGGCGCCTTCGTCGGCGGCAATGGGAACGAAGCAATCTTCCCTGTCCTGCGCGCGCAGGAAGGCCTTCGTGGCGTTGTCCGAAGGGAACACGGACGTGGTGACGCCGAGCTCCGCGCCCATGTTGGTGATGGTGGCACGCTCGGGAACCGAAAGCGTCTCCACGCCCTTGCCGCCGTATTCCACGACAACGCCGACGTTCCCTTTTGTCGAAAGCATTTCGAGAACCTTGAGAATCACGTCCTTCGCGGAGACCCACGGCGAAAGCCGGCCCTGGAGTTCTATCTTGATGACCTTGGGATAGGTGATGTAGAACGGCCCGCCGCCCATCGCCACCGCCACGTCGAGCCCGCCCGCGCCGATGGCGATCATGCCGATGCCGCCCCCAGTCGGCGTGTGCGAATCGCTTCCGAGCAAGGTCTTGCCCGGGCACCCGAACCGTTCGAGGTGCACCTGATGGCATATCCCGTTGCCGGGACGCGAAAACAGGACGCCGTATTTCCGCGCGACGGTTTCGAGGTACCGGTGATCGTCGGCGTTTTCGAACCCGTCCTGAATGGTGTTGTGATCCACGTAGGAGACCGAGACCTGGGTCTTGACTTTCTCGAATCCGAGCGCCTCGAACTGCAGGTAGGCCATGGTGCCGGTTGCGTCCTGCGTGAGGGTCTGGTCTATCCTGATTCCGACCTCGGTTCCGGTCTCCGGTTTTCCTTCAACGATGTGGCTGTCGAGAATCTTCTGAACGATGTTACGGGGCATGATGGGAGTGGCCTTTGGAAATTAAAATGTTGTTCTTGAATTAAATTCGGAAATAATTGGACGTTCCCCGCGCCGATGGCGCGGGTCGGTTATAACACCCCCTTCCTGTTGGGCGTGTCGAATCTCCGGGCTCGGCTATTCGCCTCGGTGCCCCCCACGAGGGCGGTTCGCGCCGTGGTCGGACTGCCCTTCGCTCCTGCACACCGCTCCGGTCCACCGAACGCGCGGGCATAAGGGCATAGCCGGATTTGTTTTTCATCAGCAATAGTAGGAAACCGGTAGGAACATCCGGCAGAAAGGAAAATAAATGATTGGCCGGAGGCGATGCTGAAGGGCGGAGCGTTGAAGATATTCAAAGCGGATACGGCGGAGCGATCTTGAGAATGGAAACAATTACCACTATGGGCCAATACAAAAGCCATACCGCAAGACTGAGGGCGACGGATGCGGGAATCGACCATTTACCACGGTTCCTTTTCATCGCAAACGTAATATTAATTGACAAGATAGATATCAACGACAAGACAAAGGAAGCCGTCGTACCAAGATAAAACCATGGCCGGGGAGATGGAATAAAAGGAATATTATGATACGCCGAAGAAATATAGAGGAGGCCGAAGAAAACAAGAACCGTGGAATTCAAGCACGCGATAAAAAGCGTGTTTATCTTCCTGAAACAAACGAACCCGATGATGCCGAAGAGTAAGCAGAAACCGCAGCCGGCAAGAAATATCAGGTGGTAAGAATGGGTATACGCCGATTGCAAGGTTGGTTCCCTGTGCGCGGTATAAGTTTCCTGCGAATGTGTTCCATATTCCAACCGCCGCACCTCAAATATACCCCACATGGAAGGCGCGCGCAACACACGCGTTTACAAAAGGTTTTCTGGTAGAAAACGTCACCGTATGAATGGTGATACCGCAGGTCGTAGTCGATTGCGGGCGGAAAATTGCTCTTTTAAAGGACGGGGCAGGCCCGTGCCCTTGCTTTCGCTTGCAGTCTTAATTTAACATGCGTGAGTTACCCGGATGGCCTTTATCTCTCCCGCAGTTTTTTTAGCACCTTTGCCACCGCACCCTTGCCTAAGATGTCCCTCATGATTATGGGGTGATACGGATCGTCGCCGGGGAACACCGCGAAAAACGGCACGCTGCGCGACCCAAGTGCATGCAGGAGCGATTCGGCCGCGGGATTGCTCGTGGTGATATCGGCCTTGAGCGCGAGCACGTTTTTTTTCACCACGAGGTCGGCCACTTCCTTTGAGGAAAAAACGGTAATCAGGTTGTACTGGCAGTTGAGGCACCAATCGGCGGTGAAATCGACCATCACGTGACGGCCGCCGGCGTGCGCATCGAGAAGCGTTTTCGGCGAAAAATCTTCCCACTGGATTCGCTCGTCGGCTTTCATCGCCGCCTGGGATGAGGTATTCCTGTAAATAACCCCGAAACTCAGATAGAAACCAGCGGCCGCCAGCGCCGTCGCGACACACGCCGAGACGGCGTACCGTTTCCAGGACGAGCCGAACGGCGCGAAACGGAAGAAAAACACTACCGAAAACGCCACGGCCACCGAAAGCCCCACCGCGCTCACTACCATGTCCTTGGGCAGGCCCATCAGGAAGTACACGGCCGCGGCAAGGAGAAGGACTCCCATGAGGTTTTTGAAATCCTCCATCCATTTTCCTGGCCTGGGAACGAGCCGCGCCAGGGTTCTGCTCGCCGACAATACCACGTAGGGAAAGGCCATGCCCGTGCCGATTGAAGCGAAGACGAGAAAGATGACGGGGGTCGGTTGCGTGAGCGTCCAGGCGAGCGTGGCGCCGAGGAACGGGCCGCTGCACGGCGTGGCGAGCAGCGTGGCGAACATCCCCCGCAGAAATTCGCCCGCATACCCGCTGTCGCTCTTGCGACTCAACGTGGAAATGGAATTCGGCACGACAAGCACGTACACGTCGAACAGGCCGAGTGCGAAAACAACGGTGAGCACGATGAGGGCCAGGAGAAACCAGGGACTCTGGAACTGTTGGCCCCACGAAAGGTGGGCGAAGGACGCAAGCGTCGCCAGCGCCATGAACACGAGCATCATGCCCCCGGCGAACGCCAGGCTCCGCAGGAGGGCGGCCTTGCGCGAAGCGCCGCCGGCATTCGCGAGCGAGAGTATCTTGATGCCGATGACCGGAAGCACGCACGGCATCACGTTGAGGATGAGGCCGGCGATGAACCCGAACAGCAGGGCAAGGAGAAGATTCAACGAAACCTTGTTTTCGATGGGCTCGTAATCCCAGGCGGGCGGTGCCTCCCGCGGTGAGGGCGGCGGAATAGCGAATGTCAACTGTCCCGAGGACGGAGCCGCCTGCGCCGGCGGCTGCTTCGACGAGAGCGCCTGGAAGTCCATGTTCTCGGCCTGGCCGAAGAGCACGCGAAGGTTCGGCGCGGAGCCGAACGAGGGCCCCGGCGCGGCGTTGCCGACTTCAACGGTAAAATCCTTTTCAATGCTTACCGGAAGGCACGACGTGGCGCACACGAGGCCGTCGAAGAAAACCGTTCCTTCGATTGTCGTGGGGGCCTTGGCGTCCAGAACGCCCTTGAGAAAAAACCAGGCCTCTTTCTCGTAGGCCCACACCCACTCGCCGATCTCGGGATAAAAACGTTTCGGTCTGGTCTTGAAGCCGCCTATCCACCGTATACCGCCGTGGCTGTAGACGCGCAGTTTCGCGGGCTTTCCTATGCCCGGTCCCAGGGGGTTACCGTACAGATGAAATTTCTCCGGTATGACGACGTGCAATACCGCGATTACAGTGTCGCCGGGAGAGTACGAACTTTTATCAAGGGTGATGTCGGATGACAAATCCTGAGCGGACACGATTCCGTACACCAGGCCGACGCAGGCAAAGCATGCCATCAACGGAGCGTAGAATTTCTTCATACTGTGGAAGCTATATCGCATAAAAGGAACTTTTGAGCAAAATATATTTCGCGTTCGGCTGTGACGTTGTTTCACGGCTCACAAGAAAATTCATGCGTAAGAAAGCATTCCGTTCACTGCGGCCGGACGCGTAACTCCGTCTTTCGCGTTCCATTGAGCGGCCGTGAAATCAATTATTTTTTCCTCCATGTTCGACTACGAAAAAAACGAATTTCTCCGTGAAATATTCTCCAGGACGAACATCCTTCGGAAGCCGATTTCGGGCATCGTGTCCGGTTACCACGAACTCCCCTACATCCTTGTGGCGCCCGACGACGACAACGAATCGTCGACCATCGAAATCAACGGCAAAATTAACGTGTCTCCAAAATTCATCATCACTCCGGGAATGCTCGGCGAATCCTTCGGCGAAGTGTTCGATCCCGAAACGTTCGACAAGGAACTGCAGGGCAGGCTGTTCTCGTTCGCCTACGGCGGCAGAAAGAACATCAAGGTCGAAAGCGAATACTTCAGCGTGAAAAACTACGAGGTAAAACCCGAGGAGCACCTCACCAAGGTCAACGACCAGCTCGCCTGCCAGGAAAACATCCGCACCGGCCTCATCTTCGGACCCAAGTTCAAATACTATCCCGTATCGCTTGACAGGTTCATCAACGAGATCGTGGACAGGGAATTCCGGGTGTAATTCTATCGCGCCGGATACGTCTTATTTGCGGCCGCATGCGCTGACTCATCTCACCATCCGTACCACGCGTTTCACGTGATACCCGGCCGCACGCAGCGTGAGTATATACATTCCGCTACGCACGTCGCCGCAATCCACGACCACCGTCGAGGCGCCGCTCACGGCGACGGAGCGAAACTTGACACAGGCACCCTTGAGATTGTACAACCTTATCTCTAAATCCGTCCTCGACGGCACGGCGTACGAAACGGCGAGCCGCTTCGTGCCGCGTGCAAACGCTGCGTGCAGCGCGTAACAGGTTGCCCGTTTTTCAGCAGTAAAGGCCCGCGTCGCCGATTTTACAAAAACACCATACACGCTGAAGTGGGGCGTATGGACGATAATGTTCTTGTTGACCGTATCGATGGTGTAGGCCATCGGCGACCATCGGCTCGCGGAATCGTTGAGCCACAAGACGACAAGCGACGTTTCGGGAACGCCGTTGAGATCGGCGACGGAGTACGGAATGAAGATATCCGCAGATCGGATCGATTTTGACAACAGTGAGTCCGCCTTGATAGATAACGCTGCTATTTTTTCGTCCGTGCCGGGCACGGCGAGAAATTCATGAGCCGCCAGCGTGGCGGTACTGAGCCAGCCGCCGACTTGCGAGGCCAATGTAAGATTGATTGAGAGATTCGTGGTATCGGCGATCACCCGGACGCTATAGGTGGAATCCGTAACCTGGAGAACGGAATCGCTGCTGATGCTGCTCGTCTGGGTCGCAAGAACGGTGATCGTTCTCAACGACAGGCCGTACCTGCTCCACGCGATAGCCGAGTAGGCGTTGGCCGGGAAAATCCTGACGTAATAGTTCCCCGTCCTCGATACGTTGTAGGTGATCGGCGAACCCATCGCCAGCTGGGTTCCTTCCGGATTGTAAAAGGTGATCTCAGGGTACAGGTTCCCGGTGTCGCCGCCGCTGTCGGCCGCATGCCACACAAAAGCCGAAAGCGTCACGAGAGTACCGGCGGAAAGGCTCACCTTATAAAAGTCGGCGTCGCAGGACGACGTATCCCCGCTCGCGGGATTTCCCGTCGCGACGGCATTCTTCACCACCGAATCCCCCATTTCCACCGGCCAGGCATGCGCCATGTCGTTGTTCGGCTCGTACGCGTCGGGCGCCGCGGGAAATATGGTAAACGCTCCGTCCGAGACATCGAACGGCGGATTGGATACGTCGTCCGCCGTAACGCGGATCAGCGCCCGTTCGCTGCCCAGCTTGAGGTACGGAACATTCCATTGGAACGGCCCCGCCCCCGCCGCAGACGAGCCGATGTAAGACCATGTGGTCCCATTGTCGAGCGACAGTTCGATCATCACTCTGGTAATGGAGGGACCGCCCGTCCACTGCACGCCGACCTTCTGTCCGGCAGAAAAACTCCCCCCGCCGTTGGGCGAAACCACCACGATGGCCTGCGAAAAGGCCGCGGCAGCCGACACAAGCATGAGTCCGACGATCCCGCGTATCATATTGAACCTCGCTTTTGCGTGTCAAAACGGCATCACTTGTTTGGAATATACCACAAATAATAAGCCGAATACCACCTATACGCAAGCTCATGGAACAAAAAACGTTTTCTGAAGGAAAACCGTTTTGAACGCAAGCGCCCAGCAAAGATGTCTTGCCGTCGAACATCCATTTTCCTTTTCTACCGTCGCCATAGATTATATACTGTAGGAAATCAGTTCACACGAGTAACGGCGCCATGCTCGAAACCATAACCCATCTCGTCACCAATTTCGGCTACATCATCGTAGCGGTACTTATCCTGCTCGAATGCGCTGGATTTCCGCTGCCCGGCGAAACGGCGCTGCTGGTCGCGGCCGGATTCGCGGGCGCTGGAAAATTGTCCATTGCGCTCGTGATCGCCATAGCCGCCGCGGCCGCGGTTTTCGGAGACGCGGGCGGATACTGGATCGGCCGCATGCTCGGCCGCGGTTTCGTGGAGCGCTGGGGCAAATATGTCGGCCTCAACGCTGAAAAGATGAAATTCCTGGAGGGATTTTTCCTTAAACACGGCCCGCCCACCGTGTTTTTCGGAAGGTTCGTGAGCATCCTGCGCACCTATTCGGCCTTGTTCGCCGGCATCAGCAGAATGCCCTACCTCACCTTTACGGTCTTTAACGCCCTCGGCGGGATCGTATGGGCGGTCGTATTCGGAGTGATAGGGTACGTGTTCGGCAAAAACCTTGACGAGGTGGAAAACCTCGTGAGAGTGTTCGGGTGGGGAGCGCTTCTCGGGTTCGGGGTGGCGGGCGCGGTATGGTACCTGCGGCGCTGGGCCTCCTCCACGGCGACCCAGGAAGGCGTGGCCCTGCCGGGGCTGCGCGGCAAGGTTATCCGTCTGATATACGCCCGGGCGATAGTATCGGCGGACGGAAAACCGGCGAGGATTTCGCGCGCCTCGGTGGTGGTGCTGTACTGCATCGGGCTCGGCATCGCGGTGCTTCTCATCGTATTCGTATCGGGCACGGCCCGCACGTTGATCGAATACGACCCCTTGGTGCGCTTTGAGGAAACGATTTCTGCCTTCATCGACGCGTGGCTGTCGGCCCGGCAGAGCCTCATCGTGCTGTACGTCGCGAAATTCGGTTCCGCTCTGTCGCTTGCCGTCGGCGCCGTCACGGCTCTCGTTTCGTTCGCGACACGGCAACGGCTCGCGATGTTTTCCATGGTTTTTGGAATGGCCGGCGGCGAAACGCTCAACGTACTGCTCGCCTTCCTCAACCGGGGGCCGGTGGTTTCCGCTTCCCGGCACGTGGCGGATACCGTGGGCGCCCTGCTCGCTTTCGACAACATAATCGTTCCGTGCGCCGTGTTCGGAATGCTCGCCTATTTCGCCGTCAAGCGTACCAAATTCGCGTTGTCGGCCGCAAGCGTCATCGCGGGCCTGGGCCTGCCGCCGCTCGCCGTCGTCACCTGCAATTTCTTCGGCGGCCTGCACGGCGGCATCGAATTCTTTGAAGAACTCCTGTGCGCCGTGGTGTGGTTGTGGATATGCATAGGGCTGATGGAATTCGTCCGCGTCAAGTGGGAGCGGCAGGCACTTCTCAGGAAAATCGCCGAAAATCCATAGGAACGGTGCACCGTCGAAACTTGCCGAACGCCCGTCCCTCGGGGCGAGGTTACATTCAATCCGTTTCGGCCGGCGTTTGGGATTGTTTGGCCGCCGAGGCGCCGTTTTCTTCCGTCGCGGCCCACGCATGCTCCACCAGGTGCATCTTCACGTCGGCGCCGGTCTTGAAGACAAGGAACAGTACCAGCACGACGGTCTCGGCGAAATCCAGTTTCATGAGGGACGTGACGAGAAAGATGAACATTCCCGCGATGATGGTCATGTGCATGGGGACGATCCGGAAATACGGAAAAAACATGAGCCGCCCCACGTCCTCCGGCCTTTGACTCCCCGACTCCTTCTTGTAATTGTACAGGTACGAGAAAAGATGGTTGGCGAAGAAAACGGCCGACGGGACGAGTACCGCGGCCATGTCCACGTGACGCGCCCAGCCCCGCAGAAACGACCAGTACCCCCAATGGAACCCTCCGTAATGCAGCGCGAAAAAAAACGCCAGAAAATACGCGGCAAGGCGCGCGGTCTTTTTGTCCTTTATCTTGTCGGACGACGTGAAACCCGAAAACATGGCAAGCCGCGCGGTCTTTTTGTCCTTTATCTTGTCGGACGACGTGAAACCCGAAAACATGGCAAGCCGCGCGACGTTAAAAACGCCGATGATGACGCTTTGGAACCAGTACGTGAGCAACGCGACCGGCAGGCTCCAATGCTCGTACACCGCCTGGGCGAGGGCGAAACCGTTGGCGGCCACGAGGCTCCAGGTTGACGGATCGTAGGCCTTGAAATCAAAAACGCCCGGCGAACACACGAGCATTTTTTTGAAATCGAGGCCGAAATTCGGACGAACCGGAAATCGAGTGGAAGTTTCGGGGCCGGTGGGCCTGGGGCGTTCTTGAAACGGCACGGGCGGGTTCCCTTGAACGGGGGTCGGGGCCATTGTATGTTCATCGGTAATTGTATTGTACCGGGAATTTGTTGTCAAATCCAACCGACATGAGCCCTATATTACAGGAAGTGGAGACGGCGCGACGCCCCGACAAGGAGAAACGACCGTTTATTTTATAGTATTTTATTCTCCATCGTATGTTGTTTTTCACCTTCTACCGCCTCTACATCGCCATTTGCGGAGGCGTCGCCTGCTGGCTCCTTGTGGGAAAATCAGTCCCCCTGTCCGTCCTCGCCGCGGTTGCGGTACGGGCGGTCTGGTTCGGGGTTGAAAGATTTGCGGACAGGATGGCGGTGGAAAACGATTTCAAGCGTCACGCATACGAGTTCAAGCAGCAGTTGGGGCCCTACGGCATCAGGATAGCCAACCAAGCCGAAAAAGACTTCGCGGTAAAACAAAGCCTCGCCGAGGTCTTTGTAAAAAGACCGGCGAGGCTCAGGAAAAACGTGGAACAACTCGCGATGCTCGACACGCTTTTTTCGGCCGGGATGCGTCCCGAGGGGGACGCATGGCTCCTCCACGACTGCAAGCTCAAGTACGGAAGGTTCCGTCTCGAACGGATGGACAAGGGCGGCGCCTAACGTTGCGCCATTGAATTGTCGCCGTACGACGTGTCGACGTACACGATTTTGGCGGCCGAAATCAGGCTGTCGATGAAATGCTTGACGATGTCGTTCTGTCTCCGGAGCGAAAGCACTTTTTGAATCTGGTCCCTGGCCTTCTCGTACGGCTGGGGCGGCAGCGTTTCCTCCCCGGTCTTTTTCGCGATGTGGAAACCCGCGTCGGTTTCGAACACGCCGCTCACTTCGTTGAGCGTGAGCGGCGTGGCGACCTGGTCGAACTCCTTCTTGAGGTCGCCCTTCTTGAACCATCCGATGTCGCCGCCGCTGACCGCCGTGGAATGATCCTGTGAATATTTCTTCGCGGCCGCCGCGAAATCCTTCCCCGCCTTGATTTCCGCAAGCACGTGCGCCGCCTTTTCGGCCGCCGCTTTTTTCTGGGCGGGCGTGGCGCTCTTTTGAACCGTGAAAAGAATCTGGCTCACCCTGAACCGCTTTTCGGACGCGAACTGGGACGTGTTGGCCTCGTAGTAGGCCTTGCATTCGCTTTCGGGCACCGAGTCGGCCCGGGCGGTGAGCGACTTGATGAGCGTGTCGATAAGCAGTCCTTCGCGCACCTGGTCTTCCATGTCCTTCCTGGTCTGCCCCAGCTTGGCCAGCGCCGAATCCAGGGTGGCGGAATCGGGATATTGTTTCTTGATTGCGTCGAGCATCTGCGCGAGGCGGGCGGGGTTGCACGTCACGGCGCGCTTCTTGGCCTCCTGGAGCGCCACTTCGTTCGCGATGAGCTGGTGCGCGATGTTCTTTTTGAGGCCGGGAGGAAGGCCGTCCAGGGCCTTCTGCGGAAACGCCGCGTACATCTGCTGTTTGTACAGCTCGACGACCTTGTCGATGTTGTCTTTCTTGAGCCAGACCCCGTTGACGCTGATGACGCCGCCTTTGGGTTTGCTTTGGTTCGCGCAGCTTATAAGGAGCGCCAGCGCGACGATGAGCCACTGTTTCATACGCCTGCCTTTCGGGAATGCGGATACCGCGTGTTTTGCATGATGTAAAGAGCCTGCAAGGAGTGTTTAATATATATAATGGAAAAGGAAAGACCGTCAATAAAAGGGGAAGGTTGCGCCGCCGCGCCGCGACGACGGGCGTTCCCTCGGTAGTGATTGACAAAAACCGAGTTCGGTCTTATATTTAGAGACAAAGCGTATCCATTAACAAGGGACGAACTCTTCTTTTGGGAGGCGCGCCATGAAGTTAACGCGCACACTCGGGGCATCCATACTGATCGCATTGGGGAGCATTTTTTCCTCGGCGGGCGCACAAGCCTCCGCGCCCGCCTACCCCCTTCCCGTGCTTTCGCCCGCGGCGCCGACGCAGACCGACAGCGTGGCCCTGTGGCTCATTGTTGGACAGAACGCCAATTCCTGCGTTCCAACCTATACCGGCTCCTTTACGGTCACCCAGACGAGCAGGTTCGTGTGCGTGAGGGCGCCGTGCCCGCAGAATTACGTCATCGCGGTCAAGTATACCCGGAACCCGACCCCGGCGCTTGGACGTCCGTGCCTCCAGGTGATAACCAACTACGGGCCCATGTTCTCGTTCGGCAGGCTTTCGGTGGGGAATTATACGGTGGTCGACAGCGCCAACGGCGGCGCGACGCTCGCCGCGTTTTCGGTGACCGAGCGCGTCGTTTCGTACTCGGTGAGCGGCACCGTGCTCAAGGACCCGGGAATCCTCACCGTCGTCGCGCCGGTTCCGGGGGCAAAGGTATATCTCAAGACCGTGGGGATTTCTCCGATACTCGCGGCCCGTTCCGCCGTGCTCCCCCTGTACACCATCATCGACTCCGCGGTGAGCGACGCGGCGGGCAATTTCTCTTTTGGAAACGTCGCGCAGGGTTCCTACGATCTCGGTTTCGTCGCCGCGGGCTACCAGACGCGCGACGTTTCCATTACCGTTCCGCCCGATACGCTCGTGAGCGTGATGCTGCTCGCGGCGAACGCGCTGTGCACCATTACCGGTTACGTCAAGGAAACGCAATGCCCCGCGTCCGGGCTCGGGCTGCCGTGCGGCCTTATGCCCGTACCCGGATGCAGCATCACCGTGAGCCTTCCCCTGCTCGTGATACCGCTGGCAGCCCCTACGGCGCTCATTGCCGGCCCCACCTACACCGCGGTGACGAACGCGGCCGGCATCTACGCCATCGACAGTATTCCGGTGGACTATTCCGACAGAACCGTCACGGTCCTCGCCTCAAAAGCGGGCTACGCGCCGCAGACCAGCCAGGCGGCCCTGTACGCGAACAGCTCGGTCACCGTGAACTTTGTCCTCCAGGGCTCCTATTCCAACCCCGAAACCACCACCGTGAGCGACGTGCAGTTCATCGTCGCGACGGAAAAACCGCGCTACGACCGCAGCGACAGCATCAGGGTTCGCTATACGGTAAAAAACAACTCGATGGCGAAGGTCGTGTACGATTTCTCGTCCGGCTGCCAGTTCGACATGATTGCCATGGCCCCGCCCAAGGATACGGTTTGCTGGTACGGCAGACTCCTGGCCTGCACCATGATGGCCACCCAGATTTCGCTCTCCCCCGGCGAATCAAAGACCATGAATTATCCCGCGTTCGCCGACAACGACACCGCGAATTCCCTTGCGGTCACCGCCAAAATGATAGGCTACGACCGGAGCGCATCCACGGTAATCGTACCCATCGGGCCGTCCACCCAGGCGTCGGTGCCGCTTAAATCGGCCGACGTGAAGAAGCCCGTGATCTCGTACTCGGCTTCCACCAAGACACTGTCGTTCAACATCGCAAAAAGCCAGTACGTCTCGGTGTCGGCCTACGTGGTGAGCGGCAAGAAAATATCCCAGCTTTCCACGCGCAAGTTCCTCACCGCCGGAGCGCACTCCATCCGCCTGGGCAGCGAGTCGCTGTCCAACGGGATCATCATCTTCAGGGTGGAAGGCGAAGGGTTCTCGGCGGTCAAGAGGGTGAACCTGATTGAGGGAAGATAGAGCAAGAAAAGAATTATATCCCCCTGCCTGAGGCCGCCTTCGGCGGCCTCCCTCACCCCCTCTTGGGCGAATAATTCAGACCCGCAAAATACTCTTTCCCGTAGATTCTGCTCAGCGGAAGCGCGACAACTTGACAGAACAAATTCATGTTCCCGCGCGTCAGGCGCGACCGGAGGCCGCACTGGAGCGCGGTGCCCCCCCCCCCC
>JGI20214J51088_10000086_pt1 | contig 61254 bp, 45 predicted proteins | sample WetSurMetagenome_FD_51088 | JGI IMG/M metagenome (IMG submission 51088) | reverse complement strand
GTATGTATTTTTATTTTGCGGAGAGAGGGGGATTCGAACCCCCGGTCCACCGATTGGCGGACAACGGTTTTCGAGACCGCCGCATTCGACCGCTCTGCCATCTCTCCCTTATTAGCTGCATTCACCATGGAGTTTATCCCGCCACTGCGGGACGATCTCTCCATCTCCGGCGCATCCGGAGCTGACAAAAATAATCCATATTTCTTTTGATTACAGCTTTTTAAAAACTTATTTTGCAGATATTATTTTACTCAATCAATAACCAAAAAATATAATNGTGAAAAATCTATCTAAATTCTTTTTGCTTATGGGATTATCGGGGCTCATTTTTAGCTCATGCAAGAATCAGTCGGGTGCTGATAAAATCAATCCTTTTTTCTCTGAATATAATACTCCCTTCAGTGTCCCGCCTTTCGANAAAATAAAGGCTAAACATTATATGCCGGCATTTGAAAAAGGGATGAACGAGGGAAGAAAAGATATAGAAAACCTCGTTAAGAACGAGGCGGAACCTGATTTTGACAATACTATCGGAGCTCTCGACAGAGCCGGAGAACTTCTGACAAGGGTTTCTCTTGTATTCTTTGCACAGGCTTCTGCAAACACAAGTGATTCGCTTCAGAGTATTGAAATGGAGATTTCCCCGAAACTTGCAGGGTATAACGACGAGATACGCCTGAACCCCGAATTATTTAAAAGGGTAAAACAGGTTTATGATAACCAGGNGAAATTCAATCTGAGTCAGGAGNAAAAATTTATCCTGGAAAATTTATACAAGGAATTTGTAAGGAACGGGGCAAACCTGAACAAAACAGATCAGGATACTCTTAAGAAGATCAATCAGCGAATTTCAGTNCTTGGTGTTAAATTCAATCAGAATGTACTTGAAGAAACGAATAACTACAAATTGGTTGTCGGAAAGGAAGATATTGCCGGATTACCTGAATCACTGGTCAGTACCGCAGCTGAAACAGCTAAAGCAGCAGGGAAAGAAGGCAGCTGGGCATTCACTACCCAGAGACCCAGTATATTCCCTTTCCTTCAGTACTCCGGGAACAGGGAACTCCGCCTCGAGTTGTTTAAAGCCTACACAAACCGCGGGAACAATGGTAATGAGTATGACAATAATAAAGTTCTTGCTGAGATTGTTGCACTAAGAGCACAGCGTGCAAAGCTCCTTGGATATAAAACACACTCTGACCTCGTCCTTGAACCCAGAATGGCCAAAAATCCTGAAAATGTACTCAGTCTGCTTAACAACCTCTGGGGTAAGGCAGTCCCTGTGGCAAAGAATGAGGTCAGTGAGATGCAGAAGATAATTGATAAAGATGGTGGTAAATTTAAGCTTGAACCTTCCGACTGGTGGTATTATGCCGAAAAGGTCAGGAAAGAGAAATACGATCTCGATGATAATGCTTTGAGACCATATTTCCTTCTTGATAATGTCCGTGAAGGTGTTTTCAATTGTGCAAACCGGCTTTATGGCATTACTTTCATGCCAATTACCAATTGTCCCCTTCCACATCCTGATGCTCAGGCATATGAAGTAAAGGATTCGGATGGATCTCATCTTGGTGTTCTGTTCATGGATTTCCATCCGCGTGAAAGCAAGCGGCAGGGAGCCTGGTGCGGAGGATACAGGAACCACCATATTGCTGATGGAAAACCAGTGACCCCGGTCGTTACCCTTGTATGCAATTTTACCCCTCCATCGGGTGAGCTTCCATCTCTTCTGAACCTCGATGAGGTTGAAACGCTATTCCATGAGTTCGGACATGCTCTTGAGGGTCTTTTCTGCAAAAACACNTATAACATGTCATACATTGCGTGGGATTTTGTAGAACTTCCTTCACAAATAATGGANCATTGGGCTACGGAACCAGAATTGCTTAATGTTTATGCCAGGCACTATGAGACCGGAGAGGTCATCCCGGTTGAACTTGTGAAAAAACTGGAGAACAGCAGGTACTTTAATCAGGGATTCATCAATACTGAGCTTCTTGCAGCATCGCTTCTCGACATAGCATACTACACTCTTGAAGCACCAGCAGTGGTTGATGTTCAGAGTTTTGAGAAGAATTTTTTCAATAAGATCGGTCTCATACCTGAAATAGTATCACGCTACAGAAGCACTTATTTCCTTCATATAATTGATGGATACGATTCAGGATACTATAGCTATACCTGGGCTGCGGTTCTTGACAATGATGCNTTTGAAGCTTTCAGGGAGAAAGGTATCTTTGACAGGGCAACAGCCGAATCATTCCGCAGAAACATACTTGAAAAAGACGGCACAATGGATGCTATGCAGATGTATGTCAATTTCCGTGGACGCGAACCGCAGATTGAACCTCTTCTCAGGAACAGGGGGCTGGTCTCTCAATAAGTAGTCATGCAAGTTTTGCAAGTCATGCAAGTTTTGCAGGTCAGTTAATTGATCCCGACATGCATGACCTGTATGACCTGCACGACATGCAAGACAATTATTTAAAAACTCCTTCAATTTCATCGAGAGAAACTCCAAGGCTTTTGATTGCAGCCTGGTTGAGACGGTCTTTATTTCCTGTAAAATGGATCGTAATCTGGCTNTGAGTTATACTTTCGCCGGGTTTCAGGTCTGCTGCCGGAGATGAAGTCTCAAGTTCATAGAATGGACCCATTTGCGATCCATCTTCAAGCGGGCCGTCATTATATGAATTAAGAGCATCGCCTGAGAACGGGTCATCCTGAATCTTCCAGGCTGAATTCACATATTCCGTCTTATTCTCAGGCAATTTACATAATAGCAAGGTAAGGATGTTATTATAAAAATCATAGCTGCCCATTATTCCCATGGCCCTTTTGGGATTGATACCTATTTTGCCGCGGCTTTTACCGTCAGCCCTGAAATAAATATTACCACCCGATATTTTCAGCCTGTCGGCCGCAATCTTTCCGAAATAGTTGTCATTTACGGCTACTCCAAGGTCCCTTTCATTGCCCTCCCGAACCGGAATAACGACCATCACGGCCGGTGACGGGATGAACATACCCAGCATCCAGACAGATAGAAGCCCTGTCTCCTTTCTCCATTCAGCCGATCCACTGTTCGTAAGTTTATTATCGGAGCGGTAAGCAACGAAATTTATTCCGGTCATGTCAATTCCTGTTTCCTTCATAATCTGATTTTCATTGAGGAGGGTTATCTTTCTGTCAATTTCCAGATCAAAAGGAGTTCCACTGTAGTTCTCAGTTTCGGCAGAATGAAAGAATGTAACTGATGAATCGGAAAGCTCAGTTATCTTAAATGGAATAGTATCAAGGAACGCTGGTGTCTGCCATTTTTCATAAATGAATTCATCTCCCTTTTTAAAGAAAATCGAGAACTGCCCACCCTCAGGTCCGAGCCACAATCTCTCTTCTCCGCCGTATGGATTAATGTGAGGTAATGCTTCTCCTGAAGAGATCAGGTTATTATTTATCCAGCCAAAGCTGAATCCACCTGGGCCTTCCGAAGTGCTGGTCATAACCCTTCCCTGCCATCCCGGAACAATTGCAACTGCTGAATTGCCTTTCTTAAGTTCAATTACATCAATGTATTTCTTAAGGAAATTAACATTATAGCCGTATTGTTTGGTTGAATCTGTTGTCATCGTTTTTAAAGATTGATTTTGTTTTTTGATTTGTTCATTACCCGTGCATGCGGTAAGCAAAACGTAGGAAATGACTGCAATGATGATTTTGTTCATTTTTTTGATGATTTTACCTGTTCTGTGGATCCTGAAATTAATTACTAAGGTATTGATAATCGGATTATTTTTGCAGAAATAAGCCGGAATGATTAAAAGAAGCCTCATCGGGTTGACTCCAGAGGAGATCAGGGTTCTTGCAGGATCAAGCATCTCTCATGCAATAGTAATAGCTAACTATCTGTATAAGAAACGATTAAATGATGTAGCCCTGGTTCCGGATATCCCAAAAAAAGTCAAGGAAGAATTAAGTAAAAAATCAATTCCGGGGATATATGGCCCGGTTGCTTCAGGAAGATCATCTGACGGAACAATAAAATATCTGTTCCGAAATGAAAGTGAACAGGAGTTTGAAACTGTCCTGCTGACTGAAGCTAAAAGAATTACAGTATGCGTCTCATCCCAATCAGGGTGCAAAATGGGCTGCCCTTTCTGTGTCACAGGAAGATATGGATTCAGGGGGAATTTGTCCGTCCGTGATATTATAACACAGGTTCTTGGTCTGCCAGCATCCGAAAATGTTACTCATGTCGTCTTTATGGGGATGGGTGAACCGATGGACAATATAGAAAACGTCCTTAAAGCTTGCAAAATACTTACTGCGGAATGGGGGCTGGCTTTAAGTAAGCGAAATATAACTGTCTCGACGGTCGGAATAACTCCCGGAATCAAATATTTTCTCGAGGAGTCAGACTGCAATATGGCCCTGAGCCTCTATTCACCTTTTCCGGAGGAACGGTACCGGATTATTCCGGCCGAAAAGAAATATCATGCCCATGAGATAATTCAGATAATGAAAAGTTACCGGAACTCCGGAAAAAGAAGGATGAGTATTGCATATATCATGATCAGTGATATCAACGACTCTGAAAAGCATCTTGGGGGACTGAAAGCCCTGGTTACAGGAACGGGAATCAGAATAAACCTGATTCCATATAATCCGATTCCGTCAGATGATAATATTTCTTCATCAAACGAAAGAATGCAGTATTTCAGGCATGAGCTTGTAATCTCAGGAATCTCAGCTTCAATCAGGAAATCAAAAGGTATCGATGTTTCGGCAGCGTGCGGTCTTCTTGCTTCAGGATTGCAATAACATTATCCTTCCGGATTAATCATCTGAAATATAAACTCATCAATATAACCTTCCGAACTCCTGATCCATTCCTTTTTTATTCCGGACTGTATAAAACCGACTTTTTTAAACAGATCGATGCTTTCACAGTTATTAGACAGGATGCTGCAGTGAAGCTGGTGGAGCAGAAGGGTATTGAAACAGTAGTTAATCAGGCATTTAAGAGCCATTGTAGCATATCCCTTTCTCCGGTATTGTTCGTTTGCGATAAGGATGCCTACACCGGCCCTTTTGTGAAATGAATCAAAATCGAAAATATCAATGGTTCCTATCGTGGCATTATCAGCAATATGATCGATCATAAGCCTGACCTGACCTGTTTCATAAATATTTTTATGTGAATCCTCAAGATAGCGTTTCAGGGTATATTTTGAGAAAGGCACAATTGTATTGCTGATTGCCCAGTATGAAATGTTATTCTCCCAGTCATAAAGCAATTCAAGATCTTCGGGCTCCAGGGCCCGTAATCTGATTTCCTTGTAATTCATTTTAATAGTCTACGCCAGTCTATTTGTTTATCAGAACAACCAGCTCCCTGATAAACGCGTCGTCAAAATCTTTCCTGACATCGATCAGAACCTCTTTTGCTTTGGCTATCGAGTTGAATTCTCCATAAAGATATTTATAGAAGCCATCCTCAGCAGCCGTTTCCCTAACACCTTGGTATCCAGGGAATATTTTCCTGATGTCGATGGGGTTTCTCGTTGCCTTAAGCTGTATAGTAAATGCTTTTTTGATTACTGAGGGTTTTTCATTTATTATTGCTTTGTCAGTTTGTTCAGGGGCATTATCAAGATCATACTGATTGATGATGTAGGCGTCATTTAATCCGAGCCCTTTTAAATACCCGAGATATGTTACTGCATCAGACCTATTGTAAAATACACCAAGAGCATAAAGGTTTAGAGAATCGGTTTTGATTGTCCTTACAAAAAGCATCTCATCCTTAATCAGATTGCTGAAATACCCTGGATACAGTTCTTCCATGGTCTGTTTAAGGACAATACTGTACTTAATTGAGCTGGGCTGTCTGAGGTACCTTGGAGTATAGGCTTCCTGTCTCAGCACAACACCAGTTTTGGGATTGACAATGCCGAATGTGACTCTTCTGTTGTATTTTCTCCCTTCAGCGTTATCTGTGCCATCGGGATTCGTATTAACAGCAACAAAATTTGTTTTACCGAAAGCTTTTTTAATAAACTTACCGCCCTCAATACCCGTCATTGTGAAATATTCAATGACTGCCTGAGCTCTTTTATCGGCAAGCTTTCTATTGTATTCAGTGCTTCCTTTTGAGTCAGTATATCCTGCTACTTCTATAGTTAATTCAGGATAATTAATAATTATATTTTTCAGAGTTTCAAGTGTTTGCTTTGCCTCATCAGTTATTTCATATTTGTCAAAATCAAAAAGAATATTCTTAATCGAGAGGAAATCACCGGCTGAGACCTTCTCAGGTGAAAGCGATGGATTCACAGCAATATAACTACCAGAATAGTAAAGAGGAAGGCTTAAAGTGATCGTATCGGTATGATAACCGTCGTGGCTCACATAGACCTCATATTCACCAGGTTTTATATCAAAATTGAATGTCCCATCGGGATTTACGGAAATATTCTGGACTGTTTCTCCTGTTTTCAGGTTTTTCAGAGTAATGAGTGATATTTTGGGATCGACTTCCAACCCGTCCTCAAGTTTAATGGTTCCTGAAGCCTTTGTAATTTCGTCAGCCGGATCGACGGCAACAATGGCATAAATATTCCTGATATGTGACTTATCATCAAATCGGCTTGCAAGGAAACCTGGAACATTGTTATTAAGGATAAAATTGGTGTTTTCCTGAACGGTATTGAAAGCATAGGGCATTCCAACGGGTTGAGTCCATGTATTCCCTCTTTTTATAGATCTGAATACATCATTTGCACCCATAGTAATATGACCTATTGAGCTGAAAAGCAAAGCATTATTTTCAGGATCAAAGTACGGAGTGTCTTCATCATAGGGGGTGTTTATTGTGTTGCCAAGATTTACAGGACGATCCCAGGAACCATCGGCGAGCTTCCCTGAAGTCCAGATATCCAGATCTCCTTCACCCCCGGGTCTGTTGCTCGAGAAATACATGGTTCTGCCATCAGGAGTAATAAATCCATGAGACTCCCAGTAAATTGAATTAACATTTTTTCCGACGCTTTTAATCTTTGACCATGTTGTATCGCGACGCTGGCTGTAGTAAAGATTTCCGTCTCCGCCGTCATCCATGAACATTACAAGTAATTTACCGTCACCTGTAATTGAGTTTGTGTAAAATCTGTCAAATCCCCCAAGTTGATTTGTAATATTTGAAGGTCTGCCCCATGTCTTGTTTTTATAGGAACAATAAACCTGGGTCTTGCCTTCATTCTTAACAGTAAAAATAAAAACGGAATCATTTTTGGAAAGCACCGGATTACAGGCCCCAGGGTAGTCTTTAAGCCATGGAGTAAAATATTCGGAGATAATTCTCAGAGGCCTTTTTTTCATCTCCATTGCATACCTGACATTCCTTATCTGAAGATCGACAAAATCCTCCTGGTAAGAATCGGATGGAGAAAGTCTCTTTTTGACATCATTGAAAAAGGTAAGTGCCTGGGGTAGACTATCGTTGCGATGGAAAGCAATAGCAAGATATAAGTATGTATCACGGGCAGCCTTTTCTCCGGTCTGCTTATACTCCTTCTCACTTGAGACTACCCCCTTTGATGCCTTTTTCAGAAGAGAAAGGGCTTCTTCCTTTCTGCCGTCGAGATTAAGGTAGCATATTCCCAGCTTTGCTGCAAGGTTATAGTTATCAGGATTGCTCTTCAGGAGAGGCTCAAACAGACTTGCTGCCTTCAGATAGTTTTCATCGTAATAATAGTACATGTCAGCATTCCGGAAGGCCTTCTGGAAATCTCTTACGGCAATCTCCTGGGAATATGCTGATCCAAAAACTACTAAAAGAAATGCTAAGGTGAATGATTTTTTAGCGTAGTAAAGGTGTTTCATTTTTCGGGGTATTAAAAATGACAATAAATATAATGATAAAACTAAAGTTTATCTGTACAACTTTAGACAAATCATCAGAAAGTAAATTTAGTTATTTCTTTATAAGTATGCTAATTTCTCTGACAAAAGCATCTTTGAATTCAAGAAACTGCTTTCTCTGCAATGCAGTTTTGGCCTCATCGGCTGAAGAGTACCGGCCATAAAGATAATGATACATTCCGTCTATCTCCTTTGTTTCCCTCACACCCGTAAGACCAGGGAAGGTTTTACTTATCTCCACCTGAGCACCGGTAGCTTTAAGCTGAATAGAGTAATACCTCTGACTTGGTACAGACTTTTCTGCTGTTCCACGGGTAACTTTTTTAATGAACAGGTCATCAGGGTAACCTTTGCTAAACAGATCGTCCCTGTGGGCATAAGCTTCAGCCTTGTCCAGAAATACACCGGTCGTGTATCTGTAAAACTTATCTATATCATTATAAAAGACCTTGATATCAGAAACATATTTGAAATAACTGATATCTACTGGATTAAACAATGCCATAACCTGCACGGTATAGTAAAGGATAGTTGTATCCTGCTGATCATTATCAGTCACATCATAAACCCGGAGATTTTTAATAAGTATTTCAGGATCAATCCTGTCGACAACCGGAATATCTGAGAGATCCAACTTTTCGTATACAACCGGGGGATTCTTATCAAGGATGATGTCTTTAAGATGAATTGTCCGGGAGGGAGTACCCTTGATTATTGCTGTATCGAGCCTCTGTGGATAATAGCCTGGTGCGGTGTACAACAGACGGAACAAGCCCGTAGGAACAATAAAATTATAGAGCCCGGTTTTGCTATCAGGATAACCGGTATCGATTGTATCCCCTGTGACTTTGTCGGTTAGGTATATTACATTTTTCTCATCGAAGGTTACCACTGTATCTTTAAGACTGTATTTCCCAGAAAGTTCATATATCCTGTTAAGCCTTGAGTTTGTCAGAGTGATATAGAAAATCTCCTTTTTCTTGTAATCGGTGGTTATTGAATAAAATCCGTTCAGGTCGTTATTAAACGGCTGAAAGAATCTGTCATCGTCAGTTGAGTTTAGCGGGAATCCAAGATTTTCAGGTGATTGCCATTTGCTCCCGTTCCCGCTGCTCCTGAAAATATCGTATCCTCCCATACCCTTATGTCCTTCTGAACTGAAGTACAACAGGGAATCATTAAATGTAATAAAGGGCGTATCCTCATTGAATTCAGTATTTACAGCGCTGCCCAGGTTAAGTGCGGGACCCCATTCTCCCAATGCATCCTTTTCCGAGAGATATATATCAAGTCCTCCCTGACCTCCATTCCTGTTGGATGTAAAATAGAGGCTTTTCCCATTTGCAGAGACTGAAGCATGGGATTCGTAAAATTTAGTGTTAATGTTACTGTTCAGTTTTTTGATAGGGGTCCACTTTCCATTAGTATATTCAGCTGAATATATATTTCCATCAAAATTATCTTCTTTGTAAAGGAAAAGCACTGTTCCATCACCATTAAGGGAACACGATGAACAATCATCTCCGGCTTTAAGCTGTTCATTAATTTCGATCGGAGACTGCCATTTATTTCGGATTTTCTTTGAGAACATGATTGCATTCAGCAATCCTCTACGTTCAGTATATACAATCGTATTCCCGTCAAAGCTGACCGCAGGATTTTCATTTATTGAACCCTGGCTGAATTCCTGGCTTACTATCTTTTTACTGATGGCGAGGGGATTTTCTACAAAACTTATGGCATTATTGCATGCCTGGATCTGTTGATCAATATAAGCCAGGTTTTTCATGCCACCCCTCTTTACCGTCTCATTTGCAAGCGTTTTAAACTTATTAAAAGTACTAAGTGCTTTTTCGAGTTCATTATTGATCATATATGCCCTCGCAAGAAAGAAATAGGCATCAAGTGGTGCTCTCTTCTCCTTGAATGAATTGATCTTTGCATCGTAGCTTGAATGCATGACTGCAGACTCNAGAAAGGGGATAGCTTTTTCTTTTTCCCCCTGGATATTCAGGTAACATGTCCCGATTTTGTATTGAATGTTATAATTATCAGGGTTATTCAGAAGAAGATAAAGAGGATTCGCCAGCTCATTCTCCCCAAAAAGGTTGCATGATTCAGCCTCAGCAAAAATCTTCTTCATTTCGCGATTAGATTGTGCAAAAGCAAAAACAGGTATAAATACTGAACCAGAAAGAAGTAAAAAAAGACAGCGTATTCTTCCCCTTAGATTTATCATGAAAACAAATATAACAAATTTGGGAAATAAACATTATCCGGAACTATTTTTTTCTCCTGAATGATAAATCTGAAAAAGGAAATTCTGAAATGTATTTAAACAGGATCGGGGGTATAATTCTCCAGAATCCCTTTAATCCTGTTCAGGAATCTGCCTGCCAGAGCACCATCAATTACCCTGTGATCATAGCTAAGTGATAAAATCATTATTTGCCGGATCCCAATCATGTCTCCGTCGGGAGTCTCGATTACAGCAGGCATTTTCCGGACTGCCCCTGTTCCAAGAATTGCCGCCTGTGGCTGATTTATTATTGGGGTCCCGGAGAGGTTATTGTAACTTCCGAAATTTGTTATAGTGAATGTACCTCCAGTTATCTCATCAGGTTTCAGCTTGTTGCTTCTTGCTCTTTCAGCAAGGTCATTCACTGCCCGTGCAAGGCCGGTAAGGTTTTTTTCATTTGCATTCCTGATGACAGGGACGATAAGATTTCCGTCGGGAAGTGCAGTGGCCATCCCGATATTGATGTTCTTTCTCTTGATTATGTTGTTCCCGTCTACAGAAACATTGATCATTGGAAAATCATTCAGGGCCCTGGCGGCTGCATCAATAAATATCGGGGTAAGTGTTAGTTTTTCACCTTCCCTGCCCAGAAATTTGTCCTTGACGCTGTTTCTCCAGGCCACCATCCGGGTTACATCCGCATCAATAAATGATGTTACATGAGGAGAAGTCCTTTTTGACATCACCATATGTTCGGCGATAAGTTTCCTGACCCTGTCCATCTCTATTACTTCATCTTCCTGTGATGCTGAGGAAAGGACGACCTTATCAATCTTCTTTTCAGGTTCTGAAGACTTATTCTTTCTGTCAGAAAGGAGTTTAAGAATGTCATCTCTTGTTATCCTGCCATCCATCCCTGTGCCTGTAACTTTATCAAGCTCGGAATAGCTTATTCCTTCATGCGATGCAATATTTCTGACAAGAGGAGACAGAAACTTGCCTGAGGGGGTACGGCTTTTCATTTCGCCTGAAACCTGAATCACTTCTTTTTTTTCTTCCCGCGCAGCACTGATGGTCTCACGTATCCTTTCAACCTCCTGATCGACCTTCTTTACCTCTTCAGGCCGCATTTCAACTTTATTTTCGATAACAGCNATAGCATCACCTACTTTAACAACAGANCCTTCGGTTGCTTTTAGTTCAATAATTATTCCGGTTGTGGGGGCAGGTATTTCAGAATCGACCTTGTCGGTAGCTACCTCAGCAATCGGATCATCCTCCTTAACCTCAGCGCCCTCCTTAACAAGCCATTTATTTATGGTTGCTTCAATAACCCCTTCACCCATTGCGGGAAGTATAATGTTTAACCGTGCCATGAATTTGTTTTTGTTACATTAACAACCTGCAGACAAATATGTTTAACAGATTCTTCTATTGATGATACGGATTTCTGTTATTTATTGCCCGGCCAAGCGTTATCTCGTCGGTGTATTCAAGTTCATCGCCGATTGCAACTCCCCTGGCAAGAGTTGACAGAAACACATTATGCTTATTAAGCCTTCTGAAAAGATAAAAGTTTGTAGTATCTCCTTCCATAGTTGTGCTGAGAGCCAGAATAATCTCACCTATCCCTCCGTTCTTTACTTTTTCTTCAAGGGTATCTATCTTCAGATCTCCGGGTCCGATCCCATCGACAGGTGAGATAACACCTCCAAGTACATGATAAACGCCACGGTACTGACGGGTATTCTCGATGGCCATAACATCCTGGATGTTCTCAACAACGCATACAAGCGATCTGTCTCTTTTTTCATCACTGCAAATAGAACATATTTCACTGTCGGAAATATTATGGCAGAGCTTACAGTAGTGAATCTCCCTGTGCAGCCTTATAATGCTTTCGCCAAACCTTTTTACCTCTTCGGAGTCTCTTTTAAGGAGGTTCATTACAAGCCGGAAAGCTGTTTTCCTCCCAATGCCGGGGAGAGAAGCAAATTCATTTACGGCATTTTCAAGCAATTTCGAAGGATATTCGGAGAAACTCATTAATGAAGATTTTCAGTAAAAATAGTTCAATTATTACCTATTCACTAAACCTCAGTGTAATTTTTTGCCTTCCTTTCTTTTTGTTATCCTTGCAGTTTAATTTCAGGTCCTGCCAATGAAGCCACTACTGATACTTTTAATTTTCCTGGTCTATACTGTTCTCCTTTTTGCTGTCACCTGGATAACCGCCCGCAGAGCTAACAATCAGTCATTTTACATCGGCAACAGAATATCACCATGGTTTGTAGTTGCTTATGGAATGATAGGTGCTTCACTTTCAGGAGTAACCTTCATGTCGGTCCCCGGCTGGGTTAAGGAGACCCATTTCAGTTATATGGTGGTGGTATTTGGATACCTTTTCGGGTATTTTGTTATTGCACTCGTCCTGCTTCCGCTTTACTACCGGCTGAAGCTGACATCCATATACACCTATCTCGATCACAGGTTCGGTTTCTGGTCGTACAAAACAGGGGCTGGATTTTTCATACTGTCAAGGATACTTGGAGCATCCCTGAGGATGTTCCTTGTAATAAATGTTCTTCAGTTGTTTGTTTTTGACGCATGGAATATTCCGTTTTGGGTAAACGTCCTAATTTTTATTACTCTGATAATTATTTACACCTTGAAAGGTGGTATCAGGACAATAGTATGGACCGACATGCTTCAGACAACTTTCATGCTGCTTGCCGTAGTACTTTCGGTTATTTATATTAGCAGGGAACTTGGGTCACCAGCTTTTAATCTTGCCAGAACAGTTCTCGACAGCTCAGTTTCAAAAATGTTCATTACTGACTGGCATAATGAGAGGTTTTTTGTTAAACAGTTCCTCAGCGGAATGTTTATCACAATTTCAATGACCGGGCTGGATCAGGAGATGATGCAGAAGAATCTCAGTTGCCGCAATCTCAGGGAAGCACAAAAAAATATGTTCACCTTTAGCGGGGTTCTGGTGTTTGTGAATTTCCTTTTCCTTGTTCTTGGCGCATTCCTGCTTTTCTATGCACAGAGCAAAAGCATTTCTGTTACATCAACAGATGATTTATTCCCGACTGTAGCATTTAAATATCTGACTCCTGTAGCAGGAATAGTCTTTCTTGTGGGACTTATTTCAGCAGCTTTCCCAAGTGCCGACGGTGCCCTTACATCTCTAACAACTTGCGTAAGCATCGATTTTCTGGGTCTTGAAAGGAGGAAAGGATTGTCCGAACAGGCTAAAACAAAAGCGAGATACATTGTTCATATATCAATAGCCATCATATTTTTTATCTGCATCCTGATATTCAGATCGTTAAATGACAGGGCTATAATTGATAAATTATTCACAATTGCCGGGTACACGTATGGTCCGCTTTTAGGCCTATATTCCTTCGGACTNTTTACAGGCAGAAAGGTTAATGACCGTATTACCCCATTCATAGCTGTTCTTTCGCCTGTTGCATGTTTTTTCCTGAGCAGGTATTCAGAGGAGCTGTTCAATGGCTACANGTTCGGCTTTGAGCTGTTGCTCCTTAATGGATTCCTGACATTTGCAGGGTTATGGATTTTCAGCCANAAGCCCGGAGACTATAAAAAAATGTAATTACATTGTAATTACATATCCTGGAGCGGATATGCGATCATTTCCCAAGAAAAAGTCCCCGATTAGAAATTACTGCCAGTGTTTTGAGTTGAGGTTTCTTCAGTTTCCTCTTCAACCACTTCAGGTTTTGTTATAACTGTTTTGGTTTTGTAGGGGATGTTCCAAGTAATGAAGTAGCTTATTCCTGCAGCTGTCTTTTTACCGCCGTTACCATAGCCAGGAAAATAGATCGGCGTAAGATCTCTGCCTCCTCCACCCGATATCAGCAGCTTCAGTCTGACCGTCCATCCCATGCTGAAATTCCTGAAAATTTCAGTTTTTACACCCGGCGAGACTTCAATAAAATGTCCCATTGCCTTTTTTTCAGGTATTGAAGAGGTTACTGAACCCCAGTAATTATCGGCTTGAAAAAAGGGAGTTTCAGAATTGAACAGACTGACACCATATCGTAATCCTATACCTGCCCAGTATTTTCCAAGTGACATTTCGGGTTTCAGCAGATTGAAATCGACACCCAGTCTAGCAAATATACCTTTGGTTGTATAATCGTAATTGTATTGCGAATATTTATAGTTCAGATAACCGGCTTCAAGAACAAAGGCCATCTTTTCACTTTTATCAAATGATAAATATCCNTCCAAACTTAAATTGTTCTTATCCGAAAGGTANATACCTGGACCTGCAATATCGATCCCCGCTCTTAATTTTAAAGGAAAAAGGACGGTATCCTGGGCAAAGAGGTTTCCCGCAGAAATAATAACCAGGAGACTAGTAAAATATCCGGATATTCTCCTCATTGGCTGTGGTTATGTTTTCCGAATTCTTATAAATATAAAATTCTTTTCCTGCCGTATAGGCTGTATCGAGCTTGTGGTAAAATGTATATCCGCACTCTTTAGATATCAGGTGAGGATAGCTGGAATATACAATATGCATAGTGTCGGTCACATTATTTATTATGATAATGAAGGTGCAAGATCCGGCAGATGCATCAAGGGGGAATAATGCAGGCTGAACTCCGGATTTCTTTTTATAGATAGTATCTGATTTGTTCAATCCGAAAAGAGTCAGGCTTTCAGGCGTCTTTTTTTCTTTGGTTACGTTGCTGTAAAAGGAAGCTTTAAGGTATGCGTTGGTCTCTTCAAAGCATGCTCCGGGCGTACAGGAAGACAGAGCTGAACAAACTGCTGTAAGTAAAAAAATTATTATATGACCTGTTAACTTTATCATGTTTTGAAAGCCTCAAAAATAGTAAAAATTGCAGCTATAGGGTTACTTAACTGTCTTCCTTAAATATTCCTCAGCTTTTCTTAGTGCTGCTTCGATTCCGGCAGGTTTCTTACCACCTGCTGTTGCAAGGAATGGCTGGCCCCCGCCTCCACCGTTAATTTCACTGGCTATCTCTTTAATTATTTCGGCTGCATTTAATTTTTTTGTTCCTACAAGTGAATCGCTTACCATTACAAGAATATTAGCTTTCCCGCTTATATCAGAACCAAGGACGAGAACAGTATTATCAGAAGAATTGCGTACCTGTGAGGCAATGTTTTTAAGGATTTCGGCTGAACTGGTGTCAAACTTCCCTGACAAAAACCTTATCCCTTTTATCTTAACTGCCTTTTCGTCAAGTACCCTTATGAATTCAGAAGCAGACCGGGCTTCGAATTTCTCAACGCTTTTTCTGAGCAGTGCATTCTCAGACAGAAGTTTTCCAATGCTTTCCTTTATGTTTCCTGAGCTTTTAAGAAGAAGAACGGCTTCGTCTAAGGATTCTAATTTTTCGTTTATGTATTCCTCTGCTTTTGATGCAGTTACTGCCTCAATTCTTCTTATTCCCGCTGCTATGCCTCCCTCAGAAACGATCTTTATGAACCCTATTCTTCCTGTATTTTCCACATGTGTTCCTCCGCACAATTCAATCGATTCTCCAAACCTGACAACTCTGACAGTACTTCCGTATTTTTCCCCGAACAGCGCTGTGGCTCCCATCTCTATCGCTTCTTTCATGGGAACACCTTCAATAACTTTAATATTGTTGCTCTGTCTCACCATTCTGTTTGCAATCTCTTCCACCTTTTTCAGTTCCTCTCTTNTTATCTTTGTGAAATGGCTGAAATCGAATCTGAGACGATCGGGAGTAACAAGAGAACCCTTCTGCTCTACATGTTTTCCGAGAACCGATCTTAGGGCGAAATGTAAAAGATGGGTTGCGGTATGGTTATTTGCGGTCATCTGCCTTTTATCCAGATCGACCACGGCCCGGAACCTGGCATGCGGATCCGTAAGCCTGCCATTGCTCAGATGAATAATAGAATTATTCTCCTTGATGGTGTCCGTAATTACTATTTTCTCCTTATCAGAAATAAGCAGTCCTGTATCACCAACCTGGCCACCCGACTCGGCATAAAATGGTGTCTTGTCAAGAATTATCTGCAAACTCTCTTTTCCCCTTATTTTTATCTTCCTGTACTTNGATATCAGGACATCATCTTCGGTCCTAATGTAGCCGGTAAATTCGGTAGCATTAGTCTCCCTTATGATTGTCCAGTCTCCGGCTTCGACAGCAGCATCTTCCCTCGACCTGCTTTTCTGATTTTTCATTTCGTCCTCAAACCCGGCAATATCGGTTATCATCCCATTCTCCTTCAATATCAGCTGTGTAAGGTCAATCGGAAAGCCAAATGTGTCGTAAAGCTCGAAAGCAGCCATGCCGGGCAGTATATTACTGCCTTCATTCCTGAGGTCCTCAATTTTCTTTTCAATAAGTTTTAAGCCTTTTCCAAGTGTTTTGAGGAAGGCAGTCTCTTCTTCAAGGATCACTTTTGAAATATGATCCTTTGATGCCCTTAGCTCAGGATAAGTTTCACCCATGATATCCGCAAGAACCGGAACCAGAAGGTGAAGGAACGGCTCTTCGGTTCCAAGGTTGTTGTAACCATATCTGACAGCACGTCGTAGTATCCTCCTGATTACATAACCCGCTTTATTATTTGAGGGCATCTGTCCGTCAGCAATAGAAAACGCAATGGCTCGCAGGTGATCGGAGATAACTCTGAGGGCAATATCCCACTCTTCTTTCACCCCATATTTCTTGCCTGTAATATCAGAGATCCGGTTAATTAATGACTGAAAGATATCCGTATCATAATTTGATTTCTTACCCTGTACAATCATGCATAGTCTTTCAAATCCCATTCCTGTATCCACATGCTTTTCGGGGAGTTGCTCCAGTTTCCCGTTTGCAAGCCTGTTGTACTGTATGAAGACAAGGTTCCATATTTCTATTACCTGCGGGTGTCCTTTATTAACGAGTTCAAAACCAGGTATTTTGTTTCTTTCAGAGTCATCCCTTATATCCACATGAATTTCAGAACATGGCCCGCAGGGTCCCGTCTCACCCATTTCCCAGAAATTATCCTTTCTGGATCCCTCAATTATCCGCCCAACCGGATCCTTAAAACAGCTTTTCCAGCAATTGAAGGCTTCATTATCTCTTGAAACGTTCTCGTCAGGGCTGCCTTCAAAAATTGTGGCATAGAGTCTGTCTTCAGGTAGGCCAAGTCTTTTGATCAGAAATTCCCAGGCCCACTCTATGGCTTCTTTTTTAAAATAATCTCCAAAGGACCAGTTCCCGAGCATTTCGAACATGGTATGATGATAGGTATCATGGCCCACCTCTTCAAGATCGTTATGCTTTCCGGATACCCTGAGGCATTTCTGCGAATTAGCCACTCTTCTGCTTACCGGAGCCATGTTGCCGAGAAAGATATCCTTGAACTGGTTCATTCCCGCATTTGTAAACATAAGAGTCGGGTCATTCTTCATGACCATTGGGGCAGAAGGGACTATCAGATGCTCTTTTGAATGAAAAAAGTCAAAAAACAGCATCCTCAGGTCGTTTGCATTTAATGTAAATAACATATTATTACACAATAAGTAACTCAAATTTGAGTTTGTAAAATTAATTTAATTGTTTTAGATTTGTCATTCTCAGCACAAAAAACCAGAGCAGGCAATGTTCAATCATAAGTATTTTCTTGATCTGACAGATCTTCAATACAAAAAGGTAAGATTGCCATGGAAGAGCAAGCTTTCCCGTTTTGCATTATGGTCTGTGGCTGCTGTAGTATTAACAATCATTTATTCGTGGGTTTTAAATGGTACGTTCGGTTCCCCAAAAGAAAAAGAACTGTCTCAGGAAATTGAGAACCTGAAACTCAAATATTCGATTATGGGGATGAAAATCGATAACGCACTTAATACACTTGATGATCTTGAGCTTTCGGACGGGAACCGTTACCGGCCGGTCCTGGATATGGATTCCATCCCCGTCTCCATCCGTAATATGGGAACTGGTGGGGTTGAAAGATATGAAGATCTTGTTGGTTATTCCAATTCAGGCTTGATGCTTACATACAGGAAAAAAGTAGTTGAGATAAAGAACAGGGCCACCATTCAGTTCGAATCATTCAGGGCGATTGAAGAAAAAAAGAACGAATGGAAAAGGGAGATGGAATATCTGCCCATGATAAGTCCGGTAAATATTATCTACAGACTTGGTGACGGGATGAAATTCAGGGATAAACATCCGGTACTTGGAACTCCGCAATGGCATCACGGACAGGACTTCAGTACTCCCTACGGAACGAATGTCTATGCTACTGGTTCCGGTAAGGTTATTGAAGCAGGATGGAACAGTGGATTTGGTAATTGCATTGTTATTGACCATGGTTATGGATATCGATCAACATACGGTCATCTGAGTAACATCAAAGTAACTACCGGACTGAATGTCAAACGTGGCGACCTGATAGGCCTCAGTGGAAATACAGGTACCTCTACAGGTCCGCATCTCCATTACCAGATCGACCTTTATGGACAGCATAAGAATCCTCTTTACTACTTTAATGATGATCTTACTGAAGATGAGTATTTTGATATGATTCAAACACTCACCGCCCAATCTAAATTCAGATAATATTTCCTCTACTTTTTTTGTGATTCATCTCCTGGTTCAATTAAACAGGCTGATTTTATTTCTTTAATGAAATATTTATCTTTGCTGAATCATGAAACATGTCAAGTACAAGTTTAACCCTGAATCATTAAGCTTCGACAAGATTCGTCTTGGTGCCAAGGCTATATTTCTCAGGTTACTTGCCTACTTAATTGCCTCTGTACTTGTTGCAGTTGTATTAAACTTCATGTATGGCCTGTTTTTTGACACCCCAAAGGAAAAAGCCCTTAAACGTGAGATTGCCCAGATGAGTCTTCAGTATGATCTGATTCACAGGGAAATGGGTAATCTTGAAACTGTTATTGAACATCTTCAGGAAACGGATGATAACCTTTACAGGACGATTTTCGGTGCCGAACCTTTGCAGGCAACTCAGAGGCAGGGTGGAATAGGAGGGGTTAGCCGATATAACGACCTTGAGGGATTCAATAATTCAAAACTGGTAATCGAAACAGTAAAAAAACTCGATATTATCAGAAAAAAAGTCTACGTAGAATCAAAGTCGTTCGATGAGCTAATTTTACTTGCAAGGCAGAAGGAAGTGATGCTCAGATCTATTCCTGCCATAATTCCGATTTCGACCAAAGATCTTACAAGGATCGCCTCAGGTTTCGGACTAAGGATACATCCGGTTTACAAAATAAGCAAGTTCCACGCAGGAATGGATTTTACTGCCCCCCTTGGAACAGATGTTTATGCATCGGGTGACGGTACAATAGAATCTGTTTCCTCGAGCAAACGGGGTATGGGCAACTACATAATTGTAAATCATGGTTTCGGCTATTCATCAACATATGCCCACCTTGAGAGTTTTAATGTGAAAACAGGACAGAAGGTACACAGGGGTGATATAATAGGATATGTTGGAAATACAGGGATGTCGGTAGCTCCTCATCTTCATTATGAAATCAGGCTTAATGGCGTAAATGTTGATCCTGTAAACTATTTCTTTAATGACCTTTCACCTGCCGAATATGAAACTATGATTGAGATTGCATCAAAAACAGGTCAGTCTTTTGATTGATATTTAATTAGCATTATGCCTTATAAGGAAAAGAAAATCGAGAAGCTCTACTATTCCATTGGTGAAGTCTCAGGGATGCTTGATGTACCTGTATCCACAGTAAGATTCTGGGAGAATGAGTTTGATATCCTGAAACCCATGAAAAATAAGAAGGGCAACAGGATGTTTACTTCTGCTGATGTTAAAAACCTTATGATCATACACCGGCTTTTAAAAGAAGAAGGAATGACAATGGCCGGTGTGAAAAAGAAGCTTACGGGTAAATGGGATGAAGCAGATCATAAATTTGAGATCAGTGAATCGCTTCAGAAAATAAAAGGGCTTCTTAATGAATTAAGGGACAATATTTAAGTAATCCCTCTGCGTTTCTCTGTGATTTCTCTGTGTTCCTCTGTGATAGTTTTTTGTTTCACGCAGACCCACATAGGTTACACAGAGTTTTACAGAAAAAATCCATATCATGAAACTATCAGAGCTTTGTTCATATCTCGATAATGCTGTTCCATTATCATTTCAGGAAGGTTTCGACAACTCCGGACTTCAGGTTGGTTTACCGGGAAAGGAAATTAAATCAGCACTGATAACTCTCGATGTCACGGAAAGAGTAATTGAGGAGGCAATTCAAAAAAGCTGCGATGTCGTGATTTCACACCATCCCGTTATTTTCGGTGGGCTTAAGAAAATAACCGGAAGATCTGCTGCCGAAAGGATCATTGTCAATGCAATAAAGAATGACATCGCGGTCTATTCGTCACATACAAACCTTGATATGATGAATACCGGAGTGAGCAGGAAAATGGCTCAGAAACTGGGATTGAAGAATATTAAAGTCCTGCAGCCTCTCAAAGGGAAACTGATAAAGCTGGTGACCTTCATACCGGAGGATCACCTCGAAAAGGTCAGAGATGCCGTGTTTAATGCAGGTGCAGGGTTTATTGGGAATTATGACCATTGCGGATTCAGTGTTTCAGGTACAGGAACTTTCCGTGCAGGCGAGGGAACAAATCCCTTTAAAGGTAAAAGGGCCAGAGATCATTTCGAAAAGGAGATCAGATTTGAGACANTACTCTTTGCTCATCTTAAGGAAAANGTTGTGAAGGCACTCATCGAAAGCCATCCTTATGAGGAAGTAGCTTATGATCTTTATTCGCTTGAAAATGATAATATTGATTATGGTCTTGGTTGTATAGGGGAACCACGGCAACCTCTAAGCATAAAAGATTTCCTCAGTCTTGTCTCCACAATGTTCAGCGCCCATGGGATACGCTATTCCGGTAACTTGGGAAAGAAAATCAAGAAGGTAGCACTGTGCGGAGGATCCGGATCATCACTTTTAGATNCTGCGGTTTCATCGGGGGCGGATGTATTTGTGACTGGCGACATTAAATACCATACATGGTTCGACGCTGAAGGCAGGATACTCCTGGTCGATTGCGGTCACTTTGAGTCTGAAAAATTCTCAACTGAAATATTATACGAACTAATTGTCAAAAAATTCCCTAAATTTGCAGTCCGGTTTTCAGAAACAAATACCAATCCGATAAACTATCTATAAGATGGAAAAAGTAAAAACACATGAAGCTGATATATCAGTAGAAGATAGATTAAGAGCGCTTTATAGTCTGCAGCTGGCTGATTCAGAGATTGATAAAATAAAGACCCTTAGAGGAGAACTGCCCCTTGAGGTACAGGATCTTGAAGACGAGATTGCAGGACTCGAAACCAGGCTGGGCAACCTGAGAGAAGAAGTTGTCAGCCTCGAAAAGGCCGTTTCAAAGAAGAATATTGAAATATCAGAAGCCGAATCTCTTATTAAGAAATACGAGGAGCAGCAGAAGAATGTAAGGAATAACCGTGAGTTCGATTCTCTCTCAAAAGAGATAGAGTTTCAGAATCTTGAAATCGAGCTATTCAATAAAAAGATTAAAGAGTTTGCCATCCAGATAGAAGAAAAGAAGCTTGTGATTGCCGACTCTGAAGCAACACTTGCCGACCGTCAGTCGGACCTTGAAAATAAGAAGGCTGAGCTCGATGAGATCATTTCTGACACACAGAAGGAAGAAGAAGGATTATACAAGAAATCAGAAAAAATTCAGGCTGTGATTGAAGAGAGGCTGCTCTCCGCCTATAAGAGGATCCGCTCAAATGCAAGGAACGGTCTGGCAGTGGTTTCAGTTCAGCGTGATGCCTGCGGCGGCTGTTTTAATCAGATCCCCCCTCAGAGGCAGCTTGATATAAAGTCGAGAAAGAAGATTATTGTATGTGAATACTGCGGCAGGATACTGGTTGATGATGAAATAATAAGCGAAAGCCATCTTTAGGATGGATACGCTCTTTTATGAATACCTCCAAATTCCAGGAACTGGTTTCAGAAGGCATTCCCGATAAATTGCCCGAACCAAAACCTTTTGATAAGAGCATAAATCATGCCCCTAAAAGGAAGGATATACTCAGCATTGAAGAAAAGAAGCTTGCAATTAAAAACGCTCTGCGTTATTTTCCTGTCCGCTTCCACAATGTTCTTGCAGCTGAATTTGCCCGGGAACTTTATGACATGGGAAGGATCTATATGTACAGGTTCAGGCCCGATTATGATATAAAAGCCAGGCATATTGATGACTATCCCTGCCTTTCCGGGAAGGCAGCNGCAATAATGCTGATGATCTCAAATAACCTCGATGAACAGGTTGCCCAACATCCTCATGAACTTATAACATACGGCGGGAATGGGGCAGTCTTCCAGAACTGGGCTCAGTACCGGCTGACTATGAAGTACCTCTCGGAGATGACTGACGAACAAACCCTGGTTATCAATTCGGGTCATCCTCTGGGCCTCTTCCCCTCCCTCAGGGACGCGCCAAGGGTAGTAGTAACAAATGGAATGGTTATTCCAAATTATTCATCGCAGGACCACTGGGAGAGATTCAATGCACTGGGTGTTTCTCAATATGGTCAGATGACCGCAGGTTCATATATGTANATTGGGCCCCAGGGTATTGTTCACGGTACCACCATAACAATACTGAACGCGAGCCGAAGGATAGAATACGGGAAGGGTACTAAGGAATTGAGATTGTTCGTTTCTTCAGGACTTGGCGGAATGTCGGGTGCACAGCCAAAAGCTGCAAAAATCGCCGGGGTAATTTCAGTTATTGCTGAGGTAAATCCAAAAGCCGTTAAAATGAGGTTATCTCAGGGCTGGGTTGATGAGGTTTTCCCGGATCTCGATAAACTTATCAGAAGGGTGCTTGAGGCTAAACGGGAAAATAAGGTTACGTCTATTGCGTACAATGGGAATATTGTTGATTTGTGGGAGCGGTTTGCAGAGGAAGACATCAGGGTTGATATCGGATCGGATCAGACCTCACTTCATAATCCCTGGGCGGGCGGCTATTATCCGGCAAGTATTACGTTTGAAGAATCAAACCGGATGATATCCTCTGATCCTGAACGGTTCAGGGGACTTGTCAGAGAATCTTTGAGAAGACAGGTTAAAGCCATAAATCAGCATAGTGAAAGGGGAACATATTTCTTCGACTATGGAAATGCTTTTCTTCTGGAAGCCTCGAGGGCTGGTGCAGATATTCTGAATTCTTCCGGAGAGTTCAGATATCCTTCGTATGTAGAGGATATAATGGGTCCTATGTGTTTCGATTTCGGCTTCGGGCCTTTCAGATGGGTTTGCTGCTCAAATGATCCTGCTGACCTTGTAATTACCGACAGGATCGCCGGTGAAACTCTTGAAAAAATCGAACAGTGTTCTCCTACAGAGATAAAACAGCAGATGTCTGATAATATCAGGTGGATAAAAGAAGCCGGAAGGAACAGTCTGGTTGTCGGTTCACAAGCAAGAATTCTTTATGCGGACGCTGAAGGGAGGACAGCAATAGCCAGAGCATTTAACTCGGCTGTCGGGCAGGGAATTATTTCTGCACCTGTTGTAATTGGAAGGGACCATCATGATGTTTCGGGTACCGACTCACCCTTCAGGGAGACTTCCAATATCAGGGATGGGTCGAAATTCACCGCAGATATGGCAGTTCAGAATGTCATTGGAGATGCATTCCGCGGGGCGACATGGGTTTCGTTGCACAATGGGGGAGGAGTCGGATGGGGAGAGGTTATCAATGGTGGTTTCGGGATGGTGCTTGACGGATCAGAAGAAGCAGAGGATAATCTGAGAATGATGATCAGCTGGGATGTAAATAATGGTATCGCAAGAAGAAGCTGGGCAAGGAATGAAGGTGCTATGTTTACCCTCCAAAGGGAAATGAAGAGAACCCCCGGACTGAGAGTTACAGTTCCTTATATTGCCGAAGATAAGCTTATTGAAGAAGCTTTAAAGATGGTGTGAGGTACGGGATCCGGGGTTTATAAATCTTAAGTTACACAGAGAGCGCTGAGAAGACACAGAGGNACACAGAGTCGTTCATCAGATAACCTCTGTTGATCTCGGTGAAAGCTCTGTGGATNTCAGTGTAAGTTTTATAATTTTTCCAGCAGAACAACCGCAATGGCTACAACTCCCTCTTCTCTGCCGGTGAATCCCAGCTTTTCTGTTGTGGTAGCTTTAATTGAGATGTTGTCGGAAGCTGTTTCCAGAATGGCCGAAATGATATCCTTCATTTCACAGGAGTACGACGAAATTTTTGGCTTTTCAAGGCATACGGTGCAGTCAATATTAATAACACTGTATCCTTTATCCCTTATAAGTTCGAAAGTTCTTTTAAGAAGGATTTTGCTGTCTATCTTTTTAAGCTCCGGATCAGAATCAGGGAAATGGTAACCGATATCCCTTAATGCGGCAGCTCCAAGGAGGGCATCACAAACAGCATGCAATAGAACATCCCCGTCAGAATGCGCAACACAACCTCGTCCGGACGGGATCAGGACTCCTCCCAGCCACAGGTCAAGACCTGGTTCAAGACGGTGAAAATCAATTCCCTGTCCGATCCTGATATTCATTTTAGCTAGTTGCCGTTTTTCTGCAATGCATTTATATCGAATGCAAGTGAGAAGCGGAGTGTTCTTGCAAGCGGATGATTTGAAACAGTGGGCATCAGGTATGAGAAATCTATTGTGAAGCCCTTGAGCTTGAATCCNGCTCCGGCAGTAAAATATTTCCTGTTGCCTTTGCTCTCATTTTCATGGAAATATCCGGTCCTTATTGCAAACTGGTTATTATACCAGTATTCCAGGCCGATTGAAGAGGTGATCTCACGAATTTCCTCCTTGAATCCTCCCGGTGCATCATAGAAAGACTGGAAAATTGCTACAGGAACACCGACATTGGGATCNTTCCCGTCGATTATTTCCATATCATTATTATATATCGGTGGTGTTGGTACAAGGAGCTTGTTGAAATCAATTGCAAGAGTGAGTCTGTTGAATTTGTCAAAATTAATGGTTCCTGCTCCGCCCAGCCTCATATTCATAGGGATGAAGTCAGATGTCTGTCCGTCGGAATAACTCATTTTTGATCCTATATTGGAGAAGTTGAGTCCGAAAGCCAGCTCTCCATCTTTGCTGAACATGTTAATATCTTTATGGTAATAACCTGAAATATCTGCTGCGAATGAAGTTCCAGGCTTAGTTGCATCGCCGCCTGAATATGAACCGCCTGTCAGATTTGAATAGATGAATCTGAAAGCAATCCCGCCTGAAAAGTTTTCTGCAAAGATTCTTGAATAGCCAAGGTCAAAAGCCAGTTCATTAGGTTTAAAAGTCCGTTCAAGATTTCCGAAATCATCGGTAAATGGAACATCTCCAAGTGATGAATATAAGAGACTTCCGCTTGCCACCTGCTTTTCGTCAATCCTGTAGTATCCTGTTAAATATGCAATATTGATATCGGGAACAAGGTTCCTTAACCATGGTGAATATGAAATTCCGACACCTGCTTTTCCGTCGATAAAAGCAAATTTTGCAGGATTCCAGTGCTGACTGTATGCATCCGGCGAAGTTGCCACACCGGCATCGCCCATTGCCCCTGCCCTTGAATCGGGCGCTATTGAAAGGAACGGGACTACTGTCTGAATAGCATTCAGTTCCTGTGAATAGACCTTCACGGTTCCGGCAAATAGCAATAGGAATAATATAGCTGGAGTAATTTTTTTCTTCATACTGATTATGTGTTTTTTAGATTTCGCAAATATAAAACAAATAAACAGGCGACTTATTGTGTAGCTGTTAATAAATGATCATTCTGCCTGAAATAGTGGAAGTTTCACCATCCTCTGTAACGATTGTGACCCTGTACGGATAAACACCCCTGCCTGCCCTTTGTCCGGCTGATGTTTTACCATCCCATTCAAGAGGGCAAAGCTGGTATCCTGTAGAAGGAACAGATGCTTTTAATATTTTGATTATCATTCCGTTAAGATTATAAATATTAACCGTAACATCAAACATTTCATCAGGCCGGTTGTGCTCAGCACTGATTTTTGTTCCTTCGGTAAAAGGATTCGGATGGTTAAAAAGGTTTTTTATGATGAATTTTTCTCCTTTTTCAACGACAAAAATCAGTGATTTCTCACTCGAATTGTTGAAATTATCCCAGGCTTTCAAAGTGATGGTGTGCCTTCCCGGATCTAGCCCCGAAAAATTATAGATAAGAGTTCCTTTACTGTAGCTTCCGAAGTCGTTCTTAAAATAATTATTAAGAATAAATGGAGCAGCGCGGTCATTGTCAAGCCAGCATGAAAGATCGTGACCTATCCCTGTTCCTGCAATATTTATCCCGCCGACATCCTCAATCCTGGCCAAAAGTCTGGGATTACTGTCAGTAATTCCACCGTTCTTAAAGAGAGTATCGTTAAAATATAGTTTTATTATAGGACCTTCAGCATCACTATTATCACTGTTGTCGAATCCTCCTGTGATAATCCCCGAAAAATTGCCGTTCATATCTACTGTGGCATTATAAGCATAATAACTTATTTTTCCCTTACCCGGCAGATAATCAATTTCCCTGGGAACCATGAATGTGAATATGAATCTGCCTTTTTCAACCCCTGTTTTGCCGCTGAAAAGGACATTATTCTGTTCCTCAAATTGCATTTTCTGTCCNCCATCGTTGGCAAGAGTAAGATATTCAGTTGGTTTACCGAATATCACGGGAGCAACAACACCGTTGAATTCATTTAACCGGTTCCCTGTGTTGTCTTCAAGATGCCCGGTAACCGTAATAAGTGACAGGGCTTTTAAAGTGTCGATAAGTCCACCTGCGGGTGCATTGTTTACAGAATCAGTAACCACCTTTCCCTGCCATGGATATGAAAGCCTTACGGCAGGATCGCCCAGCAGAAGGAAGTTCCTTTTATTTGTATTGTTCCCCGACATGTTTTTCGCAATCCTTATTATATCGCCCAGTCGCGGGGCCTTTCCTTCAGCATCGGNGATGAAAGCTGCTTCAAAAATATTCCTGTTGAGGGCATAATTTGGTGCTGAATATACAAGACGTGTCGTTGACATCAGGGCAATGGCGCCTCCTTTCCCTGAAAGAAGTATCTTTTCCCCCGATGAAGGCTTTCCTGTAATTCCTCCGTTTATGCTGTTTATCGAAATATCGTCAAACCGGCTAATTCGCATGTAGCAGTAATAAAAAGCGGCAGCTTTGAAATATTCAGCCAACTGTCAACATCTCCCGGCGTGATTACCCTTTCGTGAGCCAGGCTTGTTTCATTACCATGACCGATATAATTGAAGAGAAGCGTTCCGGAATTTATCCGGTCACCAATTGCCTTTGTCACTTCAGGATAAAACTGACCGGTTGAAGTAGTAACCTGATTATATGCGTCAAAATAGATTTTGTCAACATTAACCCAGGGGGCACGCACAGTCAATATTTCAGCAAGGCCTTCAGCGTCCGACATGTGAGTGTTGCCGTCCTCATCATCTGCTGTGATGCAAACAACGTTTTTCCAATCGCCCTGGGTGGCAGGACTCATGTAGTTCTCTATTTTTAATAATACTATCCCGGCTTCGGTAGTATCCGATACAGGTATCCTCCCGATACCAAGATCCTCAGTTCCGATATCTTCACCTTCCCCGTTTTCGAGGAGACCGTAAAAGTCATCTGAAGTGAATGATGAGATTATTATATTTGAATTCCGGGTCTGGTATGTCGGTATATAGTTTGTATTTCCCGGGGGAAGAGTCTTGTTGTCAAAAGATCCGTCTCCGAACAGGAGCAGGTATTTTAAGGGATGTTCAGAGTTTTTCTGAAGTATGAACTTCAACCTCATGAAATTTCTTATTGCAGCAATATCCGGAACACCACCTGAGAACTCATTGTAAATCTGTTCGGGAGTAACAACCATCGAGACAAGGCCACTGTTCTTCCGGTGAATTTCAGCAAGCCGGCGTGCTCCGGATATAAACAATGGATGTGTGACAATAATCATATCGGCTGCAGGTGAAGAGTGAAGATCCTGGTTGGGTAAAATCGCGGGCTTAATTATTGGTATTCTTGCACTGTTGTTCAGAAAAGCAATAAAAGTCTTCAGGGTGTCAGTTGCAACTTTAAAAGTCATGTTTTCACCAGTAATTGAATACTTTATAATTTCAGGTAAAAAAGGATCAGTTATATCCCAGATCTGGGTCCCCTCCACAGAACTTTTTATTTTGAATTCTGTAACAATATCGTTTCCTGAAGATTTAGAATCCGTATAAAATGATGTCAAACCCTCAAATTTATTCTCCCTTCGGGCATGAATTGTCACATAATCGATCCATCCCTTAGCTGATATATCGCCATTATTAATAAATAACATTTTAAAAACAGGCTGGGAGGATGATGGAATAAATTCACCTTTCTTTAATTCCGCCTGGGCATAAGTCCCTGAAGTTGAGGAGAGATTGATTCCGTTAACCGGAACTGATGTTATAACGGTTCCATTTTCAGTAAATCTGAAAATTGTTGAAGCAGATGCTCTTGCAAGGACCCTGATCGAATATTTTATCTTTTCGGTAGTTATAATGTCTTTATATCCAGGATTTATCTCAAGTTCCTGTGAATAGCTTGCAGGCTGGTACCACTCTCTTCCTGAATGCAGAAGGTTATCACTCTCCTTTTCATGTATAAATAGGGCATCTGAAACAGCAGAAAAGTAGTTCGGCTGTAAAATGGAACCGGTTGAATTAACGACTCTTCTGCCCTGAATAGAGCCTGATGTTATGAAATAGAATGCAGTATCGGAATAATTATGCCTCAGATAGTTAAAATCACCTGTCGATTTATCGTATTTCCACCTGTGTGTCCCTTTGCCATAAAANAGCAGATAATCTCCTTCGTTAAAAATTCCGTCACTACCTGTAAACGTGTAAATTGCAATTTCCCTAAGGTCGTCCGGTTCAGAGCCATCATTGAAATAAGAGAGTTGACCCTGGTTATTCCCGAATATCCTTGGATTTGAAGGATAATCCAGACCAAGCAGTTTCANCTTTGAAAAGTCAATCCTGTAAATATTATCTTCTGTAATGGCAATCTTAAACCACTTACCTGAGGAGAGAACTGAGGATGAAGTATAACTTTCCGTATTTCCGCTGAGATTAAGATTCAGGGAGAAAAGCATAACCGCAAAGCACGCTATTTGAACCGGTCTCACCATTATTCAGGTCAAAGATATAAATGTAGTTAAGGTTTTTAATTTATTTTGCGGAATGAAAATGAGAATGGATGAAATTTTGGACAGGTCGGAACGTTGATATTAAAGATTAAGTTTTATGAATAAACGTCCGGGGCTGGCATGTATANTGATTTTACTTATTTCTCAGGCATTGTTTTGCCAGGAGACGAATTATGGTCCAGGTTACCAGACCATGATAGTCAATAACCCGGCTTTTTCCGGAAGCAGCATTGACGGTACTTTGAGGCTCTCCTATCTGAGTTTTTACCCGGGGAATAACTATAATTTTCATTCGGTATATCTCTCGTATGATTCTTACTTTCAGTCTTTGCACGGCGGAGCAGGTTTTTACATTTCAAATGATTATATCGGAGGTATAGTCAACGATCTGAGGGGAGGCGTCTCATACTCATACTTTTTACAGGCAGGGAAGGATCTGTTTATTTATGCTGGACTCTCTGCCGCGTTCTTCCATCGCGGATTTAATTTTAGTAATGCAGTTTTTCCCGATCAGGTTGATCAGATGGGTAATATATCGCGTCCATCATCCGAATTAATGTCAAACAGAAACCCTGCGGTGTTCGATACAGGGACCGGATTTATGTTTATTTACAAGCGGCTTGCCGGAGGATTCGCAATCGCACATCTCACGCAGCCCGATCTTTACGGAAACGCNTCACCGGCTGAAAAGCTTAAACGTAAATATCTGATCAGTCTGATTGCAGATATTGATCTGAACAGAACTAGTGGACTTAAGATCAAACCACTGGCCTCGGTTGAATTACAGGGTAATTATTTTAATTCAGCCGCAGGAGCGGTGCTTCTTACCAATTCATTGTCATTCAGTACTTTATTCATGTTTGATAATAATAAGAATTTTGATTTGCAGGCAGGATTTTCACTCCGTTGGGAGAAAATCGGAATTTTCTACAACTACAGGTTCAATCTGTCGTCAGCAAATTCANTTGTTCCATTTTCACTTGTCCATCAGACAGGCCTGACATTCAGTTTACACAATGTTGAAAAAAGAATTAAATTCAGTACAATAAATGCACCTTATATGTAGTTATATTTGGTGTCCAAAAAAACTTTTTCAGATTAAAAGTAAAATTAGAAATTCATAAATGCCATTAAAATTAAGGAGTTATGTATAGATTCAGAACCTTGTCGGTTATATTTCTTGCTGCATTGATTCTCTTTTCGTGCAAGAGCAGCAAAAAAGGGGAAAATGTTTCATCCACTACGGGATGGAAGTATAATGACCCTGACAATGGAGGATTTGAGGTTGCATTAGGCGCGGAACAGAAAACAGGTCCCGGNCTCGTGCTTATTGAAGGAGGTCGTTTTACTATGGGCCGTGTGGAACAGGATGTAATGTTTGACTGGAATAATATACCCAGGACAGTAACAGTATCCTCCTTTTACATGGATGAGACAGAGGTAAGAAACGTGGACTATCGCGAATACCTGTTCTGGATAAAAAGAGTCTACAAGGATTATCCTGAAGTTTTCAGAAGGGCTCTGCCTGACACTCTTGTATGGAGGAGTCCGATGGGTTTCAATGATCCTTATGTGCAATACTATTTCAGGCACCCTTCCTACAATAACTACCCGGTTGTTGGTGTGAGCTGGGTTAAAGCAAATGACTACTGCCTCTGGAGGACTGACCGGGTGAATGAGCAGCTTCTGATCGATGAAGGAGAACTTAATCCTGATCCCAACCAGCTTAATGAAAAGAATTTCAATACTGAAGCTTACCTTGCAGGCCAATATGAAGGAGTTGTAAATCAGCTTCGTGAAAGTCTTAATCCGAATCAGACCGAAAGACGTACAAATTTTGAAGATGGCTTACTCCTTCCAGCCTACAGGCTTCCAACTGAAGCAGAATGGGAATTTGCTGCCTATGCCCTCAGGGGAAATACATTTGAAGAACGTGTTTATGAAAGAAGGATCTACCCGTGGGACGGACATAACGTCAGAAATGCAGCCAAAAAATCACGTGGTGAGATGATGGCTAACTTTGTCCGGGGCAGGGGAGATATGATGGGTGTAGCCGGAAGTCTTAATGACAACGGAAGCATAACCACCGATGTAAAATCGTACTGGCCGAATGATTATGGTCTTTATTGCATGTCAGGAAACGTAAATGAATGGGTACAGGATGTTTACCGTCCTCTGACATCACAGGATGTTGACGGATTCAATCCTTACAGGGGGAATGTCTACACCGATCTCAGGAGAGACGCTAACGGACAGGTTGTAGGAAAAGATAAGCTTGGGAAATTATATATTGATACCGTTAAGGATACTGATGTAGCTAACAGGTACAATTATCAGAGGGGTGACTACAGGAATTACAGGGACGGTGATCTTTCATCTTCAATTACTGCCGACTGGAATATTGATGACAACAAAAAAGGTTCATCGAGGATGTATGCTCAGGAAGAGAAGGATTTCTATACTCTTATAAACGATAATGCAAGGGTATACAAAGGTGGTTCATGGAAAGACAGGGCATACTGGCTCAATCCTTCCACAAGGAGGTTCCTTGATCAGGAAAGCTCACGGGATGATATAGGGTTCAGGTGTGCAATGATAAGGGTCGGAAGTCCGTCAGGATTTTAGGGGAATAGAAGAATTTTATATATATTGCCTCATTATGAAAACATAATGGGGCATTTTTTTTTNAAAGTATGAAAACAGAACAGTTATACAGGATATTCAGGGAAGAATCAGCCGGAGTCTCTACTGATTCAAGGAACATAAAAAAAGGGCAACTGTTTTTTGCACTATGGGGTCAGAATTTCAACGGCAACAAGTATGCTTCAGAAGCCATCGACAAGGGAGCTTCATATGCTGTAATTGATGACCCGGTATATGAAAGCGAGAAGACAATCCTTGTTGATGATTGTCTCCTTGAGCTTTCGGCTTTGGCACTCTGGCACAGGAAACTGATTAAGGCTCCCGTGCTTGCAATAACCGGTACAAATGGCAAGACAACTACAAAGGAACTGATTGCCGCGATTATGTCGAAAAAGCTTAAGGTTCACTTTACAAAAGGCAATCTTAACAATGAAATCGGATTACCGCTTACTATCCTGTCGGCACCCGATGATACTGAAATGATGATCCTTGAGTTAGGGGCAAACCATCTTGGAGAGATAAGGTCATTGTGCAATGTTGCCCGCCCCGACTACGGAATAATAACTAACATAGGGACCGCTCATCTTGAAGGTTTCGGTTCATTCGAGGGAGTACTGAAAGCTAAAACCGAGCTTTATGAGCATCTCAGGAAAGTAAATGGAATCGCAATATATGATGATAAGAATCCTTTTCTGACGGAAAAGATTTATAAGCTTGTGAACAGGGGAATTCCCTATTCAAATCCGACAGGCGTTGAACTCGTTGTGGAAGCTTTGCCTTCAGAGATGAACCTGGCTATAATAGTAAAGTATCAGCATAAGACTTATGAAATTCAGACAGGTCTTTTTGGTGCTTATAACCTGGGCAACCTGAAGGCAGCTATTGCAACAGGTCTGTTTCTGGGGGTAGGAATGGATGAGATTGCTGAAGCAATTGGAAAATATCAGCCGGGTAATAACAGATCGCAGATAAAAACAACTCCAAACAATACCCTCGTCTGCGACTCATACAATGCAAACCCGACAAGTATGGTTATGGCAATTGAATCATTTAATGAATTGAAAACCAGCAAGAAAGTTCTGATCCTTGGNGATATGCTTGAACTTGGAGATAAGAGCGAGGAAGAGCATCTGAGGGTTATTGAAATGTTAAAATCAAAGAAACCGGGAAAAATACTGCTGGTTGGGACTACTTTTCAGAAGACCTCTTCAGGTACTGATTTCAAATCATTTAATGATGTTGGAAAACTCCGTGAGTATTTAAAAGCAGAACCTTTNAAAGGAAATCTTATACTCATAAAAGGCTCCAGGGGGATGACCCTTGAGAAGATTTATGATATCCTTTAATCCTGCTGAAATTGAACAGTATCATTTCCGGAAGCGAACCTGATATTGATTAAGAGNACCTCAGACCGGCTNCCCGATCTTACTCTCGGGCCCCATAATCCAAACCCGGAAGAAACAATATATTGTGTATTCCCTCTTTTCTTATATCCATAGCTCACCTCATAAATTTTGGCGGTAAGGTGGTTCAATGGCCACATCTGGCCATTATGAGTATGGCCTGAAAGCTGAAGATCGACACCGTTCTTTTCTGCGTCCCCAAGGTCAATGGGTTGATGATCAAGAAGTATAATGGGTTTTGAATGATCAACTGATTTCATCAATTCCCCAAGCGGTTTTCGCTCAGCACCGTAAAACCTTTTCGAATCCCTGTCAAGTCTGCCGATGAGCTGAATGCCTCCATCAATAGTCACAGATTCATCTTTCAGAATTCTTATNCCCTTGCTCTCTATATATGGGATCGTCTTTTTGGCACCTCCTATGAATTCATGATTACCTGTAATTGCATAGAGGCCGTCATTGCATTTCGGACAGCTAAAATACTGTAAAAGGTCACCACGCAAAACCGGACCTATNTCACCATCAACAATATCCCCAAGGAGCAGAACCAGATCAGGTTTAAGTTTTACCAGGATCTGTGACAGCTTTTTTATGCTCCGTTTCCTGATAACACTTCCAAGATGAATGTCTGAGACTGCCGCAATCCTGAGTTCCTTCAANTCCCCGGCTGATTTATTTATTGTGATATCGTAGCTTTTAACCGATGGGACAACTGCGTTAATAAATCCTCCGGCAATAAGAATGAATGAAATTATCAGGGTCAGAATATATGACCATTTCCTGAAATCCANTATGTTGCTGGCATTAATTACTCCTGCTATCCGGAGGGCTAATGCTATTATGTCTGATAAAAACAGAAAGATAAAACCATAAAGCATAAAAGCCATCCAGAATCCACCTGTAATATTGAGGATATCTGACAAAACTGAGCTATGGCGGGATTCAAGAATCTTTCCAAAGATAAATGTGGATGCCAGGAGGAGAAAAATTAAAAAATACCAGATCTTGTGATTCTGGAATGCAGTAATCGAGCTATATCCTTTGGAATAAATATAAATATTAGCAAGTGAGTAAATTGTCAGTACAACTGCAAAAAACACTATAAACTGGTAAGTTTTCATTCANATCGATTTCAGATGTTNATTGTGCTGAAGGTTTTTTCGCCTTTTATATAGAACCTGAAAACAATCGACTTGTTCACTAAATTTCTCATGGTTTTATTTATTGTTAAATTTTTCACAACTTCTCTTTTAACCTTCAGTTTTTTGATATTTTTATAATAATCGAGATGTGCTTTCAGGATAGCTCCTGCATTTCCTGCTCTGCCTTTAAAAATAAAAACCAGAGCGGCTGCCCCGTCTAACAGCTTACGGATAAATAATATTTTATGCAACTTGTTGTCCGGAAGATTCTTATAAAGAAGAAAGAGATTATTGCGGAAATTCAGATAAACTTTTGGTTTTGTATCATAAGGCAGCGATCCGCCGCCTGTATGATAAATTACTGACCCGGGTACGCAGGAAACGCGATACCCGGCCAGATGAAATCTCCAGCAAAGATCGACCTCTTCCATATGTGCAAAAAAATCATCATCGAATCCCCCGCAATGCTTCCANGCAGTCGACCTTACCACCATACAAGCTCCCGATGACCAGAAAATATCGGTGATGTTGTCATACTGGCCTCTGTCTTTTTCGACANTGTCAAAGATCCGTCCCCTGCAGAATGTATAACCATATTTATCAATGTATCCGCCAGCCGCACCGGCATATTCAAAATGATCCCGGTCGTTAAATGACCTTATCTTTGGCTGGCAGGAGGCTACATCCGGATTCTCATCCATATAATTAATTAAGGGTTCGAGCCAGCCATCGGTCACTTCAGCATCGGAGTTCAGAAGGACATAGTATTCTGCAGCGATCTGGTTCAGCGCCCGATTGTAACCCCCGGCAAAACCATGGTTGCTTTCGAGTCTTATTATCGCGACATCACTCAGGTTCTTTGAAACCCACTCAGCTGAAGTATCAGTCGAACCNTTGTCAACCATAAAAACAGCTTTACCGGGGCCGGCCGAAAACCTGACAACCGNGGCAAGAAATTCCTGCAGCAAGGCAAGTCCGTTCCAGTTTAGTATGACAACAGCGGTTTTAATCATTTAACCTCTTTTTTATATTTCCATCTTCTGTGTGTCCAGAGCCAGTACTCAGGTTTTTCCCTGATCAGTTTCTCAAGGCGTTTGACATGAGTGTTCGTTACCATATATTCAGGAAGATCCTTGGCAGTCTCAAACAGGAGATCTATTGTTAAGCTGTAATAACCACGTTTCAGCTTTTGAAAGTTTAGAAACACAACAGCCATATCATATTTTGAAGCTATCTTCTCAGCTCCAAGAAATACAGGTGTCTCCTGATTCAGAAAATCAGTATAATATTCAATAAGAGTTTTTGCAGGAGTCTGGTCCGACATTATTCCATACATGCCTCTGATATTTTTTTCCCTGTTTTCAACTATTTTCCTCACGACCATTTTCATCGGGGCCAGTTCTCCATTATATCGGATCCGGTTATTGTTAATGAAATTATTGAATAATTTATTCTGTAATGGCTTGTAAACGCCAACACACCTGTACTTTGTATATTTAGGGAGAAAAGCTGACAGCCATTCCCAGTTGTTATAATGGCTGTAAACAACTGCTACGTCACGTCCTGATTCATAAAGACGTTCTATCAGCTCAGGGTTGGTTACCATGAACCTCTTTTTAATCTCACTGTCACTGATGTGAGTAAGTTTAAGCGTTTCTATAAAGAGGTCAGCAAAGTGCCTGTAGAACTTTCTCCTGATAATTTCTATCTCTTTTTCTGACTTTTCAGGAAAAGAATTCCGGAGGTTTTCTGTAACAATTTTTCTTCTGTAGGATGGGAAATAGTACAGTAACAGAAAGAGGATATCGGAGAAAAAATAAAGAATCGAGAGAGGCAGAAGGGTGATTGTCCAGTTAATTCCGTAGAAAATATAGTATCCGAGAGTTCCCATTATTTACTTTGACTTTTTTTTCATGTAATTACCTATAACTCCAAGTGTCTCTTTATAGATAAGGGAATTGGAAGCTATTGTCTCATCGCCGGTCAGTTGTACCATATTACCTGAAAAGTCACTAAACCTGCCTCCAGCTTCTCTTACAAGAAGCATTCCTGCCGCGATATCCCATAATTTAAGGTCGTATTCAAAGAACAGGTCAAATCTGCCGCAGGCCACGTAAGCAAGATCAATTGAGGCGCATCCAAGCCGTCTGAGCCCATGGGTGTTTTTAACAAGATATGTCAGGAGGCCCATGTAAGGGTCGAGCCTGTCGAAAAGATTATATGGAAAGCCTGTGGCAGCAAGCGATCCAGAGAGTTTTGGAGTGGATGAAACATTGATCCTGTCGCCATTGAGCCAGGCTCCGCCATTTTTCCATGCCGTAAAGGTTTCATCACCTCCGGCTTCATGAACCACACCTGCAACTATTTCATCGTTTTCCATCAACCCTATGCTCACAGCATAGGGATGTACACCATGAAGGAAATTTGTAGTACCATCGAGAGGATCTATTACCCAATTGTATTTTGGTCCTTTTTTTACCGAGGTACCCTCTTCAGCTATAAAGCCGGCTTCGGGAACCAGAAGAGAAAGCTTTTCAACCAGCATCTTTTCGGACCCTTTATCAACGTAGGTCACANAGTTATTCAGTCCTTTGGTTTCGGTGCTGTTAATATTAAAAACAGCCGACTCATTTTTTATGAATTCACCGGCCATTCTGGCTGCTGATTCAATTTCAGCACATAGAGATTTAAGATCTGTCATTGATTAATCGATTAATTCAACCGTCATTCTGCCTGTCCCGGAGATACCTGTTAACCTTCCAGTTTTTATTGTTCCTGCGAGGCTTGATTTCCATGGATACTCTGCCCGGATATAGTTCCCTGTAAACCCNGTAATCAAACCGTCAGTTCTGGTGTGTTCAAACAGGATTTCATCTGACCGGTTTAAGTTCTGCTCTAGAAATGCAAGATGCTTAATTTCAGAGAGTTCAATTAGTTTCCTGCTTCTGCTCTCACGAGTGCTAAAAGGGACTTTCCCGGCCATTTTTTCAGCTGCGGTNCCGGGTCGTTCAGAAAAGTTGAAAACATGCAGGTAAGATAACGGGATCTCTTTAAGAAAACTCATTGTATCTTCAAAGTCATTGTCTGTTTCTCCGGGGAAACCAACAATTACATCAGCCCCTATTCCAGCCATTGGCAAATATTTTCTGATTAAGTTTATCCTTTCCCCGAACTGATCAGTTCTGTATCTTCTTTTCATAAGCCTGAGCACCTTGTCGGAACCGCTCTGTAAAGGAATATGGAAATGAGGAAGAATCTTTTTACATTCTGCAGCCATCCCGATTATTTCATCAGTTATCAGGTTGGGCTCAATTGATGAGATCCGGTACCTTTCAATTCCTTCAACCCTAACCAGTTCCTTCAACAATGATGCAAAACTGTCTCCGGTTGATTTGCCAAAATCTCCTATATTTACTCCTGTCAGAACGATTTCTTTAATTCCGCGGCAGGCAATTTTCTCAGCCTCAAGGATTAGAGAGGGTATATCCTGATTCCTGCTCCGTCCTCTTGCAACAGGGATAGTACAGTAGGAGCACCTGTAATCGCATCCATCCTGGACTTTCAGGAATGAGCGTGTCCTGTCACCTATTGAAAAGGAGGGGTGGAAAAGGTCAGTTGCAGCCAGGCCGTTTGAATGGATTTCTGCAGTTTTCTTTTTTTCAATTCTTTCAATAAAGGCAACTGCATCAAATTTCTCATTTGATCCCAGGACAAGGTCAACACCAGGAATTGATGAAATCTCACCAGGGTTCAGTTGTGCATAACATCCCATAACAGCAATGACAGAACCGGGNGATTCTTTTATGCACCTCTTGATCACCTGTCGGCATTTCCTGTCGGCAATACCGGTAACCGAGCATGTGTTAATAACATGAATATCAGCTATTGAACCAGGTCTGACTTTTTCAAACTGATCCTCGGGAAACGACCTTGAAATTGTCGATGTTTCAGCAAAATTCAGCTTGCANCCCAGTGTATGAAATGCTACCTTTTTCCTGGCTGGTTCCATTGNTTATTTCCGGCTGGCCTGCGGGAGTTTGGTTAAGAAGACATTTCTGAATTCAATATCCTTGCCTTCACTCTGCAGGCAGATATGTCCTTTGGTGTCAGAAATACCTGTGGCTCTGTTCTGAAGAGTTCCGTTAACAAATACTTCTATTGTGTTCGACTTGCATGTCACATCCATTGAGTTCCACTCNCCGACAGGTTTTTCGGAGGATCCGGCCAACTTGCTTACCATCCGTGCATTATCTTTCTGTTCATTCATTCTGGCTCCGTTCATACATACAAAGTCACCTGCACTTCCTGACTTAAGCTGGCATTCAAAACACTTCAGCCAGATCGTATCGGGAAGCTGCGCATGAATAAATACACCGCTGTTTGAAGCTTCACCCGGATAGCGCCATTCAACATGCAGCTTGTACTCAGAGTAAGTATCTTTAGTTCTCATATACCCGAATGGTTCTCCTTTAATATGAATGACTCCGTTCTGAGCCGTAAATACGGTTGAAGGATCAACTGAAGGATCTTTAAGATGAAAAGCCCAGTTTGAAAGGTTCTTACCATTAAAAAGCTGAATGTCGACTGACTTATCATTTCTGNTGTTCCGCTGGCTTTTCTGGTTTTTCTGCCTGGACTGTCCGTATATCCCTGATGATGCTACCGAAAAGATTATCAATGAAATAAAAATGGGTCTTAATGATTTAACTTTCATGGTTTAAATTATTTGAATTAATATTTGAAATTTTTCCTAAAGCAGTTTGCTTGCCAGTTCTGCAAGGAAGCTGCGCTCCCCTTTAACAAGGTTAACATGTGCAAAAATATCCTGATCCTTCATTTTGTCTGAAAGATAGCTTAGCCCGTTTGATGCAGTATCGAGGTAAGGGGAATCAATCTGTTCAATATCGCCGGTAAACACCATCTTTGTTCCTTCACCGGCTCTGGTTATTATGGTCTTGATCTCATGAGGTGTCAGGTTCTGAGCTTCGTCGACTATGAAAAAAATACTCGAAAGGCTTCTTCCTCTTATATATGCGAGTGGAGTTATAACCAGTTTTTCTTCTTTAACCATTTCATTGATTCTCAGAAACTCAGGGCTCTGGTGACTGAATTTATGTTTAATGACTGTGAGGTTGTCATATAATGGTGTCATATAAGGGTCCATTTTTTCCTTTACATCACCAGGGAGAAATCCCAGATCACGGTTTGCCAGTGGGACTATCGGTCTTGCAAGAAATATCTGCTTGTATCGCTTATGCTGCTGAAGAGCGGCAGCGAGCGCAAGAAGGGTTTTTCCTGTCCCGGCCTTGCCTGTAAGAGAAACCAGCTGTACATCAGGATTTGTAAGAGCATCAAGTGCGAAAGTCTGTTCGGCGTTCCGGGGATCTATACCATAGGTGGTCTGCTTGATCACCCTGTTCAGAAGCTTGTTTGCCGGATTAAAGTGGGCCAGGGCGCTTGCCCCGCTGTTTTTCATAATGAAGAACTGATGCCCCTTTGTTTCAGGGTCTATATTAAATTCTGAAACGTTTACACCCTCCGGAACTTCATACAACCTGCTAATCAAAGCATGATCAATCCCCTCAAGCACCTGTATACCCTTGTAAAGATCATCTATGTTTGCCACTTTATCATTCTGGTAATCCTGTGCTATTATCCCGAGCGATTTTGCCTTCATCCTCAGGTTTATGTCCTTTGTGATAAGAACTACCGATTTATCCTTGTTTGTATTACAGACATAGTCGGCAATTGCCAGAATTCGGTGATCGGCCGTTCTTTCGGGGAATGACTGGTTGACTTTTTCAGAAAAATCACGGCCGGTTTCGATGTGAAGATTTCCAAGATTTTCTCCAAGAGGGATATTGGCGGTAAGAAGCATATCACCTGAAAGCTTATCAAGTTCCCTTGTAAACTCCCTGGCGTGAAAATTAATTATATCATTTCCCTTTTTAAACTTATCCAGCTCCTCCAGGACAACTATAGGGATTATAACATCATTTTCTTCGAAATTATAAATGCATTTGAAATCGTGCAGCAAAACATTTGTATCAATAATGAATAGTTTTTTATTGTGTTTTTTCTTCATAGTTAAGTAATTTAAAATCAATAAGCTGTATTTTGCAAATAGATCTCTTCAGCACCCGGCAAAATTAATTAAAATAAAGTTTACATTGTTGTATGTGTTGAAAGTATGTTAATTTGTATATGAATTATAAACAGACAATTGAATTTCTTTACAGCCAGCTTCCGGCGTATCACAGGATTGGGAAAGCTGCTTATAAGAATGATCTTCAGAATACCATTGAACTCGACAGGCATCTTGGTCATCCTCATTCAGGGTACAGGACAATACATGTGGCCGGAACCAACGGAAAAGGCTCTGTGTCGCATATGATCGCATCAGTTCTTATGGAAGCCGGTTATAAAACAGGCCTCTATACCTCCCCTCATCTTAAAGATTTCAGGGAGAGAATAAGGGTCAATGGTAAGATGATCACCAGGAGTGCAGTAACTGAATTTATCAGGAAAAACTCACTTTTTCTGGCTTCTTTGAAGCCATCATTCTTTGAAATGACTGTAGGTATGGCGTTTGATTATTTTGCCAGGACCGGTGTCGACATTGCAGTTATTGAGGTGGGTCTTGGGGGAAGGCTCGACTCAACCAACATTATTGATCCCATACTTTCGATAATTACAAATATAGGTCACGATCATTTTGATCTTCTCGGAGATACCTTTGAAAAAGTAGCTGTAGAGAAGTCAGGAATAATAAAACCGGGAGTTCCGGTAGTGATCAGTGAAACCCAGAAGGAGACTGAAAATGTTTTTGCAGGAAGAGCCTCCGCAACAGGTTCAGAGATATTTTACGCCGACAGAAATTACACCTGCATACTTAATGATTTTGACTGGACCAAAGGAAAAAGGAATTATCGCATAACGGAAAACTTATCAGGGAAATCATTAAAAGGTGAAGTTGGCCCGGGAGGTGATTACCAGGTCAAAAATCTTCAGGCCGTTTATCAGGCATTCAGTGTCATGGAAACCTTAATACCGCATTCTGATAAAAATCTCATTGATGGCATCAGGAAAGTAGAAACTAATACAAAGTTTGCAGGCAGGTGGCAGATCATTGGTAGGAAACCTCTGGTAGTATGTGATACCGGACACAATAGGGAGGGTCTTGAATATGTTATGAATCAGGTTAAAAAGGTCCCAAAGAGCAGGCTTCATCTGGTCATTGGCTTTGTGAGCGATAAGGATCTGAGTATCGTATTGCCGCTTTTCCCTCCCGACGGGGTTTATTATTTTACAAAAGCTTCAGTTCCAAGAGCCCTGGATGAGAAGATTCTGATGGCAGAAGCTGCAAACTGGAACCTGAAGGGAAAATGCTTTCCTGATGTGGGATCTGCTGTCAGATCTGCACGTAAAAATGCTTCAGAGAGTGATATGATTTTCATAGGAGGGAGTACTTTTGTTGTTGCAGATGCATTGTAAAAGGGTTACATTTAAAATTAATTTGAGTTTAGGTTTTTATTAACAAATACCAGTCTGAGGTGTGAGATTCCTCATTTTGCTGCGCTTCATTCGGAATGACAACAATTATTTTTTGGGATGGGGTAAGGCGAGAGCGGCGCTACCGCCGCTCTCGCCTTACCTCCATAAATCCAAATAAAGTACTGTCATTCCGAGCTTTAGCGAGGAATCTCTAATAAAAAATGACTGAACTAATGAACAAAAATACATGGATTCAATCTGCGGGATTCCTAATACTAATTAAAAAAATGTATACTGATGAAAAGATTATCCTTGACTCTTCTGTTATTGCCTTTTTTTCTGACAGTTTCAGCTCAGTCAGAAAAGAAAATAATTATTCTTCACACAAATGATATCCACTCACGGCTGAACGGATATCCGCGTGAATCAACCTATTCTCCTCTGACAACAGGAAATGATTTAACAATGGGCGGATTCTCACGGATTGCAGCGATCATTAAAACTGAAAAAGAGTCAAACCCGGGTATAACACTTACCGTTGATGCAGGCGATTTTTTAGAGGGTACGCTGTTTTATGCATTGGAGGCTCAGACCGGCTTTCAGCTCAGCCTGATGAAAAAAATGGGTTATGATCTGGTTTCAATCGGGAACCATGAATTTGAATTTGGTCCGGAAAAACTGGCCGGGATAATCAATAAATCTGTTTCAAACGGACCAATTCCGAATATTCTTTCGGGCAATGCGCTATTTAGTTCCACTGACCCTGCAGATGACGGGCTGGAAAAACTCTATTCAGCCGAAGTAATAGGAAAGAAGCTCATTATTGAAAAGGACGGTTTGAGGATTGGATTCTTTTCCCTTCTTGGTGTAAATGCTGCTGATGTTGCCCCGTCGGCAAGACCGGTTAAATTCGCAAAGCAGATCCCGTTTGCAAAGAAAATGGTAAAGGAGCTTAAAAGTGAAAAATGTGATATAATAATATGTGTTTCACATTCCGGAGTTACTAAGGACAAAAATGGTATGTGGTCAGGAGAAGACGTTAAACTTGCTGAGTCAGTCCGAGGGATCGATGTAATAATAAGCGGCCATACCCATACGAAGCTTGACAAACCAATAATAATAAATGGAATTCCGGTTGTCCAGGCAGGAGAAAATGGTCAGTATATAGGCAGGATATCTTTAACCTGGTCGAAGGGTAAGCTCGGACTGGATGATTACAATCTGATACCCGCTGACGATAATATTTTGGGGGATAGTGAAGTTGAAGAATTAGTGAAGGAACAGCAGGACCTTATTACTAGGTTTATTCTATCCCCCCTGGGCATAAAATATTCTGATCCGGTTGCTGAAACTGACTTCCCTCTTGAATTTGACATAAACGGAGATCTGAGTGCCAGCAGTCTTGGCCCGATGGTTGCAGATGCAATTCATTATTATGTTAATAAACATTCTGCCGATGGATGTGATGTCAGCATGGTGGCAGCAGGTGTTATCAGGGATAACTTTGTTCCAGGGGTGCTGTCGGCACCTGATATTTTCAGTGTTATGTCGCTCGGTACAGGTTCNGATAATATACCGGGTTATCCACTTTCGAGGCTATATGTAACGGGCAAAGAACTTAAAAATATACTTGAAATACTTCAGGTGGCTTACAAATCGACACCTGATAATTTCTGCTATTATTCCGGACTAAAGGTTGAATACAATCCTGGCAGGGGGCTGCTTAAAAAGTTAAGCAGGATTGATATCGTTCGTTCTGATGGTAGTATTATAAATGTCGGTTTCTCAAAAAAGAACAAGACCCTGTATTCAATAACTGCTAATTCTTACATGCTTGAATTTGTAGGGATTATTAAAAAGATGAGTTTCGGGCTAATTAATGTTGTCCCCAAGGATGCATCAGGGAAACCTGTTACTGATATGAAGAATGCCGTTATCGATATGAACCAATCCGCACCAGGTACTCAGGAGGGAAAGGAATGGCTTGCATTGCTTGAATTCATAAGTTCAATGAAAGATCAAAACGGAAATGGTATCCCTGATATTGAAAAGAAATATTCTGTTCCTGTAAAGACATTTTTCACGGCATTTTAAGCTACCATTTACTGTAAGGATTGTCGACAACTAACCTTGTCTTCCTGTTTGCTACAGTATAACCGATTCCATAGATTGCTTTTGTAACAAGCTCCATCTTTTCGTAATCGAGTTTATCAGCAATATCTTCAGGTTTATGATAATCTGTATGCAGTCCTGTCGAGAAGAATAGAACAGGAATGTCCTTCTTGACAAAATTAAAATGGTCGCTCCTGGAGAAAAGCTGCAGCGGGTGATTCCTTCCGCTAAGGCTGTAATCAATATCGATAGGGGATTTTTTATCAACCTCATCAGCAATTGCGACAAGCTCCTTGCTCTGGTTGCCAGTTATTACAAATACACCGTTTTTCCCAGTCATAGGATTCTCACTTGTCGTATCGGCTACTCCTTTTACTCTTCCTATCATATCTATATTGAGATCAACCACTGTGTTTTCGAGAGGGAAAAGTGGGTTACTGACATATGATTGTGAGCCAAATAAACCAATTTCCTCACCAGTGACCCATAAAAACAGAATCGATCTGAGAGGCTTTTTTACGAGGCTTTGAAATGCCTGTGCAATTTCAAGCATTGCAGCACAACCAGATGCATTATCATCCGCCCCCGGAAATACTTTATCTCCTGATTTCCCTACATGATCAGCGTGTGCTGAGAATACTACCAGTTCTTTCTTAAGCTGTGCATCACTACCTTCGATCCAAGCAGCGACATTATAAAGGGTAACCTCTTTGGTATCTGACACCTCAGTAATTCTTAATTTCTTACCAGTTATCACGAAAGACTGTGGTTTCAGGTTCGCATCAATCGTTTCCTGCAGTTTTTCAAGAGTATGTCCTGTTCCCCTTAACAACTCATCAGCAACCGACCTGTGAACAAAAATTATTCTGGGCATTGCCGGCATATCAAATACCAAGGGCTTTGACCCCTTCAGATACTTGCTCGATTCTAATTCGTTAGCTATACCGGGATACTGCTGTTCTATGGATGAAAATCCGGATTTTGGATCAGAAACAATAATAATTGCCTTTGCCTTGGAGAACATCAGGGCAGTAATCTTCGCCTGAATGCTCATAAATGAAGACCAGATAGGCTCCTCAAAAAGATATTTTGTACCATCCTGAGATAGTGGAGACCTGTTCATAAGAAGAAGTATCTTTCCTTCAGGTGTAATATTTTCCAGATCATTGTATTTGTATTTGTCAGCTTTGATTCCATAACCGACAAATGCAACCTCACCTTCAACTTCAAAATCTCCAGCACCTGCAGGAAAAAGCTGGTACATTGGTTCAGTAATCTTAACAGAATCCATGCCTGAACTGAATACTTTTATCATTGATTTCTTAGGGTCAATAAATTTCTTCATAATTGAATATGGCTGAAGATAGCTTGATCCGTTGGCAGGCTTCAGATTCATCAGACTGGCCTGTGAAACAATATAGTTCAATGCAATCTCAAGTTCTGATTCCCCGTTCGACCTGCCTTTCATTGACGGTGAAGCAAGAAAGGAAACATGTGCCCTGAGGTCCCCGGAATTAATCTTGCCTGTACCCTGATTAATTTTTTGGGAGAAAGAAAGAGATGGAATTATAACAATTGAGATTATAATAAAGATTGAAAAGGTTTTCANCTGTTTCATGNATTTATTTTTTTCTGGCGATAAATGTAGAAAAGAATTTCCTTAAAAAACTAAATCCATAAGCTATAAAGGTGATTTAAGTCTGGATTTATAGTGCCTTTAATTGAAGTAAAAGGAATGATTTATTTTTTAGCTTTGCAGATTAATATAATTTTATGGAACCAGGTATCTTATTCTGGGTAGTATTTACAATAGTAATTGTTACGGTGCTTGCTCTCGACCTCGGAGTCCTGAACAGGAATCCTCATAAGATTAAACTCAGGGAGGCACTTATTTGGAGCGGGATCTGGATATCCATCGCACTGATTTTTAATGTTTTTGTTTATTTCGAGTTCGGCAAGATCAAAGCTCTGGAATTTCTTACGGGCTATCTCATCGAGTACTCTTTAAGCATTGACAATATCTTTGTATTCATTTTGATATTCTCATATTTTGCGGTTAAGCCCCAATANCAGCATAAAATACTGTTCTGGGGTATTTTAGGGGCATTGATAATGAGGGGGATATTTATTTTTGCCGGAGTCGCATTGATAAACAGGTTCCATTGGATCGTAATTATTTTTGGTGGTTTCCTTGTATTTTCCGGGATAAAAATGCTTTTTCAGAAAGCGGATGCGGAAGTTGAGCCTGAAAAAAATGCACTGGTAAGGATGTTCAGGAAGTTTCTGCCGGTAACAGACTCACTGCATGAGGACCACCTGTTTGTAAAACAGAATAGTAAATTGTATGCAACACCATTATTCCTGGTGCTGCTTGTAATTGAATCAACCGACCTTGTGTTTGCTGTCGACAGCATCCCTGCAGTTCTGGCCATCAGTAAGGATACATTCATAGTTTACACCTCAAATATTTTTGCGATACTTGGACTTCGTTCACTCTATTTTGCAGTATCTGGGATTATGGGATTATTCAGATTTCTGAAAGTGGGACTGGCTATAGTACTCTCATTCGTAGGCTTGAAAATGCTTGCCTCTTATTTCCATATTGAGATACCAATATTAATATCCCTTGCAATAATAGTTACAATACTTCTATTTTCTATAGTCGCATCTGTTATCATTAAAAAGAAAGAATCCCTTCCTGATCTGATAAAACGTGAGGATTGAAATACTTTTTGANCAAAGTATTAGTTTTACAATTCAATAATGTGAAGGATTTTATTTTCAAACAGATTTTCTAAGGGCGAACGGGAATGATTTCGCACAGGCAGAGACCAGCCACTCCGTGGTTATTAATTGTTCTTTTTATAATTATTTCAGCAAGCAGTATCTTGCTGGGGTTAATATATTATAAAAGCCAGAAAGCAAGACTTCTCAAGGATAAGAATCTTGAACTTTCAGCAATTGCTGACTTAAAAGTAAGTCAGATAGCTCAATGGCGCAATGAGAGGTTAAGTGATGCAGTTCTGATAGGGGAGAATACGCCCTTCATTAAACTTTTATACGAGTTTCTTCACACTAAGGATAATAATGAAGATCTCCGGGCTGAAATAACCACAAGTCTGAGATCACTAACCAGAAGCTCTGAATATAAAAATGTGCTCCTTATCGATTCACTTGGTACTGTCAGGGGTTACTATCCGAACAGGGACACAATGATTGGTGAGCATATGAAAACCATGTTCCCTGATTTGCTTAAGCTTCAGTCAGGCATTCTTACCGATTTTCACAGGGCAAGTACAGTTAACTATATTCATCTTGACCTTGTTATTCCACTTATCAATACATGGCAAAAAGACTCTTCGGTTTTCGGATTACTTGCAATCAGGGTCGATCCAAAAGAGATTCTTTATCCATTGGTTCAGGTATGGCCGGTGCCGGGCAAAACACCTGAATCCTATCTGATAAGACAGGAAGGTGATAAGATTCTTTACCTTAGCGAGCTGAGATTTAAAAAGAATTCCGAGCTCGAACTCACCAAAGCACTTTCAGAGGAAAATCTTCCTGAAGCTATGGCGGTACGCGGTATTGAAAGTACACTTAATGGAATCGATTACAGAGGCGCTTCTGTGATTGCAGCTATGAGAAAGGTACCCGGATCACCCTGGTTTATGGTAGCAAAAATCAGCCACAGTGAGGTCTTTACAGCTCTTAACAATCANATGACAATGATTGTTATAATAATCATTCTTTTTATCCTCACCATTGGACTTGTGCTTGGAACTATTGAATGGAACGAAAATGCCAGATTCTATCGTGAAAAATATGAAACCGAGCTTGATCATCTGGCTTTGCGCAAGCACTTTGATTATATACTAAAGTATGCTAACGATATAATTCTGCTCACCGACCGGAATCTGGTCATCATTGAAGCAAACGACAGGGCATTTGAGGCATATCAGCATGACAGGAATGAGCTTATAGGCATGAATCTTGCAAAGATAAGNGCTGCNGAGGCTGTTAAGGACCTCGAGAATGAGCGCAGGATTCTGGACGAAAAGGGATATTCAACATATGAAACTGTGCATGTCAGGAAAGACGGCACACTGATGCCGGTCGAAATAAGTGCCCGAAAAGTTGAGATTGAGGGAGTTAAGTATTTTCAGTCGATTTGCAGGGATATTACGGAGAGAAAATCTGCAGAGGAGACTTTAAGGGAAAGCGAGGAGAGGTTCCGCAAGATTTTTGAGGAGAGNCCTATAAGCATTGCAATGACAGGAAAGGATCTCTCAATTATCCGTGCCAATTCTGCATTCTGCAAGATGCTGGGATACAGGGAGGAAGAATTGAAATCAAATATGATCAGGAGTTTTACTCATCCGGATTATAATGCCGGAGATGATATTTCTCTTCTTCGCCTTGTTGCCGAAGAGATACCGGTTTACCATACCGAAAACAGGTATATACGCAAGGATAAAAGTGTTATCTGGGGTTCAGCGACTATAAGCATTATAAGGAATAACANTGATGAGGTTCAGTATTTCCTGGTGATGATTGAAGATATTACTCTCCGAAAAATAGCAGAATCGGAGCTTATTGCTGCAAAGGAAAAAGCTGAAGAGAGCGACAGACTCAAAACTGCATTCCTTCACAACGTTTCGCATGAGATAAGAACGCCAATGAATGCCATTATTGGTTTTTCTGCACTTCTTAATGAACCCGACACCACGGAAGAAGAAAGACACCAGTTCATCGACATCATTTTTCAGAGCGGAAGCCAGTTACTCTCTATTATAAATGATATAGTTGACGTAGCAAATATAGAAAGCGGTCAGGTTAAGCTGAATATAAAGGAAGTGAACCTTAATACATCTTTGAGAACCCTAGGCGAGCAATTCAGCTATAAGGGAAAGCCAGATCTTATATCAATTAATTTCGAAACCGGGCTGCCAGATGATAAATCATTTATTTTTACAGACGGTGTAAAGCTGATTCAGATCCTTTCAAACCTTATTAATAATGCAACCAAATTTACCAGTGAGGGTCGGATAGATTTCGGATATATAGTTAAAGAAAGCGCTCTTGAATTCTTTGTAAAGGATACAGGAATAGGGATCCCTCCTGAACATCATGAAAAAATATTCGAAAGATTCTTTCAGGTCGATAACGTTATCTCAAGAAAATTCGGAGGTACAGGACTTGGTTTGTCGATATGCAAAGCTTATGTAGAACTTCTTGGTGGTAAAATATGGGTAACCTCAAAGCCTGGTGAAGGAACTGATTTCAGGTTTACGGTACCCTACAGTTCTCCGCAAAAGCAGATTCAGAAGGAGAAAGACAAGGTAAAGGATAAGAAATAGCCATAAGTCTGAGAATACTAAGTTCCCTGCCCATCAGAAAGTCCTGGTTTTGTCAAAAACAGGATAAGATAAACTTCAGAATCGGGAAATTTTCGTATTTTTATGATTGAATCCATTAAAGGATCAGGTCAAAGCTTTCTGACTGCAATTATTATATAGTTTGTTACAATGAAAAAAGGAAACGAGTTCAATATATTCCTGACAATATGTTTTCTGACCCTTTTTATTCCGGGGTGCGTAATTGTCAGACCTCCTAAGCTGACAACTGCACTGGTAACCGAGATTGGGCCTTCAGGCGCCACCGGAGGAGGTTTTGTGACCAGCGACGGCAATTCTGACATTCTTGTAAGAGGTGTCTGCTGGAGTACTAAAAAATCACCCGATGTTAAGGATCCAAGAACAACTGACGGATATGGTGAGGGAGTTTTTACCAGCAATATCACTGATCTTAAATCAAATACTTTGTATTATGTCAGGGCGTATGCTGTAAACAGTGAGGGTACTTCCTATGGCAACCAGGTTACTTTTACAACAAGCCTTTATTCTGGTCCCGAGCTGACAACTACATCCATAACCGGAATAACACAGACTTCTGCAATATCAGGAGGTAACATTACATCAGACGGCGGGGTTCCGGTGACTGCAAGAGGAGTATGCTGGAGTAGCACAAAAACTATTCCTGATATAACGGATTCAAAAACAACCAACGGGTCAGGAACCGGTGTGTTCACCAGTAATATTACCGGGTTGACAGGCAATACGACATATTATGTCAGAGCTTATGCAACAAACTCACAGGGAACAGGTTACGGTGCAGTGCTTCAATTCAAAACCAGTCCTTTACTTCCTTCCGTTACAACTACGCAACCAGCTTCAACTTCAACTACTACAGGAACGGGAGGCGGAACAGTGACAAGTGACGGAGGCGCGACGGTAACTGCACGGGGTGTTTGCTGGAGCACATCTGCCAATCCTACTGTAACAAACAGCCATACAACAAACGGAACAGGGACAGGAACTTTTACCAGCAACATGGCTTCACTTGCTGTAAACACAACATATCATGTAAGAGCCTATGCTACAAACAGTGCCGGAACAGCATATGGCAACGATCTGACTTTTACTACAGATCCGCTGACTGTAAGTGATAATGATGGCAATACTTATAATGTAATTAGGATTGGAACACAGGTTTGGATGAAGGAAAACATGAAAACGACGAAATTAAATGACGGAACAGCAATTGCTTTGACTGAANGCTCCTCTGCCTGGAGCAGCCTTACCACGACCGGATATTGCTGGTACGGCAACAATGCTTCAAATAAAGCCGCTTACGGGGCATTATACAACTGGTACTCAGTTAATACAGGCAAACTTTGTCCCGCCGGATGGCATGTAGCAACTGATAATGACTGGCTTACACTTAAGGATTATCTTGGCGGAGAACTTGTAGCAGGAGGAAAACTGAAGGAGACCGGAACATCCCACTGGTCCTCTCCAAATACTGGTGCTACAGATGAATACAACTTTACTGCACTTCCCGGTGGTTGGCGTACTGATGCAGGAACCTTCCAGAACATTAACGGTTTTGGCTACTGGTGGACTTCAACATCGATTTCCCCGAATGTATGGTACCGTCATATACAGAACGACAGCGAAAAACTGTTCAGGGCCACCAATAATGAAAATTATGGAATGTCGGTCCGTTGTGTCAAGGACTGAAAATATTTTAGCGGGTTTACTCTAGCCGGCAGTTCATCATAAGTTTTTCACTTGTGATCAAAATTCCTTTGGAGCAGGGAAAAATCAGAGTTTTATTTGCTGTCGATTATTTTTCGGGATTTTCAAGGAGATCTGAAAAAATTTTTGAGACACAATTTAAATATCAGAATTTAGTTTAAAACAAGTAAATAATTCTTTCAACAGATGAAAATGAAACTGAGATCTTATACTGTTCTGCTTGTCGCACTGTGGATAGGGGAAGTTGTTTTTTTGACAGGATGTAAACCAGACCCGGTNGAGCCAACATTAACCACGGTTGCTACCTCGGAGNTAACAATAAACAGTGCTAAAACAGGTGGTAATATCACTTCNAACGGAGGTGCGGAAGTGACAGCCAGGGGTGTNTGCTGGGGAACATCTGTACAACCTCTGATATCCGGATCACATACAACCGACAGTAAGGGTATAGGTGTTTTCACGAGCCTTCTGACAGGATTGACTCCTGGAACAACCTACTACTTAAGGGCTTATGCCACAAATGAAGCAGGTACTGCTTATGGAAATGAAATCACTTTTTCAACGGTGGCTCTTACATTACCTGAATTGACAACTCTGGCGGTTACCGGGATAACATCCACTGGTGCAGTTTCGGGAGGTAATATTACAAAAGACGGAGGAGTTGAAGTCACAGCGAGAGGAATATGCTGGTCATCGGTGGCAAATCCTACAATAAGTGACACCAAGACATCAAACGGAAGCGGCCCAGGTAGTTTCACTGCAAATATAACAGGACTGACGCCTGGTTCAAGCTATCATGTAAGAGCCTACGCAACAAACAGCGTAGGAACAGCTTATGGAAACGATCTGCCATTTACGGCTTCAGCGGTAACCCCGACTTTAACAACAGCTGCCATTACCTCCCCAGGAAGGACTACAGCTGTTTCGGGGGGCAACATAACAAATAACGGAGGGGCGGCAGTTACTGCCCGGGGTGTCTGCTGGAGTACATCTTCCGGGCCACTGGCTACCGGTTCTCATACCTCTGACGGAACAGGAAATGGAACCTTTACAAGCAATATAACCGGATTGATCCCCTCAACCTCTTATTATGTCAGGGCATATGCTACCAATTCGGCTGGTACTTCTTACGGGAATGAACAATTCTTCACAACAAGTCCGGTTCAGGTCCCGACAGTCACNACTACTGCGGTAACAGGTGTTACATTGTCGGCTGCAGTCTCGGGAGGAAATATTACTGATGATAATGGCGGAACTGTGACTGCACGGGGTGTCTGCTGGAATACAACAGGTAATCCTACGACTTCCGACCCCAAAACGACTGATGGCAGCGGAACCGGAAGTTTCCCAAGTAATATTGCCGGCCTGAATTCCGGGACAGTCTATTATGTGAGGGCATACGCNACCAACAGCGCCGGTTCAGGTTACGGAACCCAACAGAGGTTGTCGACTTCAGCTTCCGATATAGATGGTAATATTTACAAAACTGTGGTTATCGGTTCACAATTGTGGATGCAGTCGGATCTGAAGACAACCAGGTATAATAATAATACTCTGATTCCGACAGTTACCACCGGTTCAGGCAGTAATGCGGCCTGGGCTGCCCTGACCTCGGCTGCCTGCTGCTGGTATGATAATAATCCTTCCTATGGATCCACATATGGGATGATATATAACTGGTACGCGGTTGAGACAAATATTCTTTGTCCGACCGGATGGCATGTCCCGACAGATGATGAGTTTAAGGCACTTGAATTATCCCTTGGGATGACTCAGGCTCAGGTCGACGGTACACTCTGGAGAGGAACCGACCAGGGAACACAACTGAAATCTACATTGACCTGGACTCCGGCCGGAGGTACTAATTCAAGCGGATTTACAGGCCTCGGAAGCGGATACAGATATGGTGTTGATGGCGGTTTCAACAGCATGGGATCGGTTAATTACTGGTGGAGTTCAACTTTGCATTGGTCCGATACAACAAAAGCGCTTTATCGCCGTTTAGATAGCGTTGAGACGGGAGTTTTCCGTGAGGGGGTTATTAAAGCGGGCGGTAAATCAGTTAGATGCCTGAGAAACTAAATTGCAGAGGATTAATTTAAAATAAAAAAGCTCAAACCATAAAATAACAAAAATAACAAACTTAAAATTCTAATCACTAATTCACTTTATTATGAAGAAAGTCTTAAATCTTTTTGCTTTTGTGTGTTTCCTGGCCGGTGTTGCAGCCTTTACCAGCTGCAAAAAAACGGAGATTCCAACACTGACAACAACTGCAATAAGCAGTATCACTACTACTACAGCTTCCTCGGGAGGTAACATAACCGATGATGGCGGAGCAGAGGTGACAGCTCGCGGAGTTTGCTGGGGAACTGCAACAAAACCTGAAATTACAGGTTCGAAAACAAGCGATAGTAAAGGCATCGGAAGTTTTACAAGCAGTATTACGGGCTTAACCCCGAATACCAAGTACTACGTCAGAGGCTACGCAACAAACAGCGAAGGAACTGCCTATGGCAACGAACAGTCATTCACTACAAATGCTGTTGTTGGCGCAACAGTAACCACTACCGCAGTTACTTCACTTACATCCACAACAGCTGTTTCTGGTGGCAATATCACAAATGATGGAGGAGCACCAATTACTGCAAGGGGAGTATGCTGGGCAACAACTGCAAATCCTGTGGCCACCGGATTGCATACCACAGATGGTACAGGATCCGGCACTTTTACAAGCAATATCACCGGACTGACTCCTGGTACAGCTTACCATGTAAGAGCTTATGCAACCAACAGCTTCGGAACTGCTTATGGAGCAGATGTTCCATTTAATTCTGCAGCAGTCATTCCAACAGTTACAACAACTGCAGTTACTGCACCGACACAGACTACAGCAACTTCGGGAGGAAATGTGACTGCCGACGGTGGCTCAGCCGTAACAGCCAGAGGTGTATGCTGGACATCAGGAACAGCTGATCCTGTTGCTACCGACAGCCATACAACTGACGGCACAGGTACAGGAACGTTTACCAGCAGTATCACAGGACTTACACCAAATACAACTTATAAGGTGAGAGCTTATGCAACCAACGCAGTTGGAACTGCTTACGGTGCTGTTGTACCATTACAGACAAGCCCTGTCTTACTTGGCACGGTTACAACTGCTGCTGTATCGACCTTTACAGCAACAGGTGCAGTAACAGGTGGTGAAGTGACAGCCACAGGCGGAGGAACAATAACTGCACGTGGTGTATGCTACAGTACTTCAGCAAATCCAGATATTACAACAGGAACTGTAACGACTGATGGTGCAGGTATTGGAGCCTTCACAAGTACCTTAAGCGGACTCTCAGACGGAACTGTATATTATGTAAGGGCTTATGCAACAAACGCTGCTGGAACAGCATATGGGTCGCAGGTTCAGTTACTTACTATGGTTTCTGATGCTGAGGGTTACCTCTATAAGACGGTTCTTATAAATAATAAGGTCTGGATGGCTGAGAACCTCAGAACCAAGAAATACAATGATAACAGTGACGTAACTAACGTCACCGACGGCACAGCATGGGCTGGTCTCACAACACAGGCTTATTGCTGGTACGGAAATGATGAAACTACGAACAAGCCTCTTTATGGTGCATTGTATAACTGGTACGCAGTAAATCAGGGTAAACTTTGCCCGACAGGCTGGCATGTTCCTACTGATGCTGAATTCAAGGGACTTTCAATATTCCTTGGAATGACACAGGCACAGGCTGATGGTTATTCATGGCAGGGAACTGACCAGGGTACACAGCTGAAGGCAACTGCAGGATGGACAACCGGAAACGGAACCAACACAGTCGGATTCACGGCTCTTCCGGGCGGGTATCGCTACTATTTTGACGGTGGATTTGCAGGTGCAGGTACAATTGGTTACTGGTGGTCATCTGATCAGGTCAGNNNTACAAATGCATACTACAGAAGACTCGATGGNGCAAATGCCGGAATCTTCAGGGAAGGTGCAGTTAAAGCTGCAGGAAAATCTGTCAGATGTATTAAAAACTAAAACATCTTAAGCATAAGTAAAAAGAGGCTGCCTCAGAAAGGCAGCCTCTTTTATTTGTCTGTTAAGGGTCAAATATTGTGAATGNTCTATTTAAAGTGATGGTCAGNTAAAAGCATGGGGTTGTGGAAAATGTTTTTCTTAACCGCAGAGCCCTCTAAGAAGGTGCAAAGCACGCAAAGNTAGAATGTTACTATCTAGCTCTCTGCGATCTATGNGTATCCCGAGTATTCAGGATGGCGACCTTTGCGCCTGCCTGCCGTCAGGCAGGGTTAATGGATTTCGACTTTTTCAAGAGCCCCATAAAAATCTTTTTGTAATGGGTATTTATCAGAGGTTAATCCTTGTAAGATACATCGATAGAAGCGACCTTTTTCTTATAATCTATTTTCCTGATCCTGTACTTAAGNATCTCTTTCCCTGTCAGATCTGAAAATTCCTTAAGCATCTTGGGTTTCTTCGCTGACTGCAGCAATTCCAGATCTTCATAAATAATCGAAAACGTCGTTGTATTATTTCTAAGGGCAAACTCTTCAAGGAAAATAGCTGAAATAATTATAATTATATTGAAAATAACCACTCCCAGAACAGGAAAACCAACCAGCTTCAGGGAATTGATAAGAGAAATTGCAATAGTTGTAAAGATATATGACATATCCTTCAGCCCGAAATTCCGTGTTCTGAACCTTAAAATTGCAAATATTGCAAAGAGTCCAACAGCCATTCCGAACTCAATGAAAACGGACTTAAGCATCGAACTGACAAAGAAAACAGTTATTCCCATCATGAAAAAAGTAAAAAGGAACTTCTCCTTCTTTGAGTACCTGAAGTAGATTACCCGGATCAGAACGAAAATGAAAGCCATGTTAATTACGAACCTGATGAGAATGCCGAAAAAATCAGGATTGTTGAGATTGAAAAAATTGTCAGGCATAAGTTTAGATTTTGGTTACACAAAATTAAATTAATTTCTAACAGCTAAGTCAGGATTGGGTAAAAAATCAANCGGAGCGTTTCCTTCAGGTTCACTTAAAGGCTTTTAATTTTCTTATTTACTGCAATAACCATTATCCTGNCATCGTTTATATAATAGTAAAATCCGAAGCAAAATGAAAGCCAGAAAATACTCTAATTCCAAAAACACCAAGTTTGTGAGGATAGATAACTCAACCTGGATTGAAGCAGACGTATGGATCCCCGATGAAGTGGCAAGGATGCAGTTCCTTCAGAAAATGCAGTTGACTAAACCAGGTACCTTTCAGGTACAGGCTAAGAACGGTAATCTGATTGCAAGCAGCTGATCTGTAATGCCATAGAAAGAGATAAGTTGAAAAGCCCTGTAACAGGGCTTTTATAGTAAATAATATAAATGATTATTGGTACAGAATTTTAAGATCGGTAATTTGAATTATTTGAGATGAAAAGTTTGACCCGGATTTCATTTATTTACTTAACCATAACGGGACTGATTCTAATCCAGATGGTTGGTTGCAAAAAAGACGATCCGATTACGGTTACCGACATTGAGGGCAATACATATTTCGCAACTACAATCGGAAGCCAGATATGGATGACAGAAAACCTCAAAACCACAAGATTCAATGATAAATCAACCATAACCCTTGTCCCTTCCAATAGTACCTGGATCTCCACGACGAGGCCCTCCTATTGTTGGTTTTCCAATGATACCTTAAATAAAGCCCTGTACGGTGCGATATATAATTATTATGCCGTACAATCAGGGAAACTTTGTCCTTTCGGCTGGCATGTGCCCACCAATGACGAATTCAAGGCGCTGGAGAAAAGTCTTGGCATGACACAGGTTGAAGCTGATTCAATGGGATGGCGAGGTACCGACCAGGGGAAAAAAATGAAGAGCAGAACAGGATGGAAAGACAACGGAAACGGGACTAACAGAAGTGGTTTCAACGGACTTGCAGGTGGATACAGATATGGTGTGGATGGCGGTTTTAACGATCTGGGCGCCGTGAGTTACTGGTGGACTTCAACCAAAAAGAGCGCCACCCTTGGCTTATACCGACGACTGGATTACGACAAAAGTCAGGTATATGCAGAAGGTGTTAAATTACAGGCAGGAAAATATGTAAGATGTGTTAAAGATTCTATCTGATAAATTGTTATTTGCAATACCAGTGGGTTTCTGCCCCCGGATCGAATCCTGGGGCTTTTTATTTTTACTGAATCATCAGTTTTGCTTTCGAATACGGGCTTTGGAAATTCTCCGCCGATTGCACTAAATATTATAATAATTAATATAAAAGTACAAGAAAATTATGCAAAAGTGAAAGGCAAAAATATTTAAGAAGCCGAACTTTATTTAATAACAACCCTAAAATTGTCCGTTATGAAATTGATAAGCAGAAACAGGATTATCAATTTTTTCATAGCCGGATTGATCTTAAGTCTGGGTTTTGAATGCAGGAAAGCGGATGAGGAAGATACCAGAATTACAGATGCCGATGGCAATGTCTATAAATCCGTTACCATTGGCAACCAGGTATGGTTGAGGGAGAACCTGAAAACCACCAGGTACAATAATGGTGATCTCATTGGAACAACAGCACCTGTAACACTTGATATTTCGGANGAACTCAGACCAAAATACCAATGGGCTTACGAGGGGTTTGAAGATAATGTAGCGGATTATGGCAGGCTCTATACCTGGTTCGCGGCTTCCGACAAAAGGGGAATATGTCCGGAAGGCTGGCATGTTCCAAGTTATGAAGAACATGATGAATTAAATAATTTCGGGGAAGGTAATAAGCTGCCGTCAGATAAGCTAAAAGAAGCAGGAACAGTTCACTGGCTGTGGCCTAATACGGGGACTAATGAAAGTGGATTTACGGCATTGCCAGCAGGGCGGCGTAAGCCGGAAGGTGTTTTTTGCGGATTATACTCGGGAGCATTCTTCTGGAACTCTGCGATCGATAAATACCACCCTGAAACCGGGGCTCATGCTCTTGCAATATCAGCCGGGTGCTGCTTATCCAATTACAGCGGATCTGAAGCATTTAGTGTCCGGTGTATTAAAGATCAATAAAAAGAATCAGAACTGATCATCAGATCAATTTATGATATTGGAGAGAACCTAACTGGATTTCCTTTGGCATGAATATTGAGCTGAAATACTGCATATCTTTGGTATTGGAACAAATTCGCAAGCTCACTCATGACTTGTCCGGGAAGGAAAATATTAAATAATCGTTTATGGGTTTCTGCCGGGATAATAGTCGCATTTTCAGCCCTTTATGGTTGCGAGGATGAAAATGTACCTCAGCTGACAACAAAAGAAGTAACCAATATAACCGCTAAATCGGCTGAATCGGGAGGAATTATTATTGATGATAACGGCAGTGCTATAAATGTTCGCGGTGTCTGCTGGAGCAATGAGAGTAACCCCACGATCGGGGATAAAAGAACAACCAACGGTGTTGGCAGTGAAAGTTACTCAAGTACCTTGTTCGGATTGAACGGAAGTAAAATTTACTATGTAAGGGCCTATGCCACAAATAAAAACGGTACCGGTTACGGAAATGAGATAAGTTTTCAGACGGCACCTTCCGGAATAAATTATGCCGAATGGATCTCATATGGCACAGTTGCTGATAAAGAAGGGAATAATTACAAAACTGTAAAAATCGGTGATCAGACCTGGATGGCGGAGAATCTCAGAGCCACTAAATACCAGGACGGAAGCCCGGTTCCAAACATCAGGGATCTTAAAACATGGACCGGTCTCGGCACCGGCGCTTATTGTTTCTATAACAACGATACTTTGAACAAAAAAGTCTACGGGGCAATGTACAACTGGTTTGTTGTTGGGGACAAGCGCAAAATTTGTCCGGTTGGCTGGCATGTGCCATCCGATTCAGAGTGGACCAGACTGACGGATTTTCTGGGAGGTAAGGATATCGCAGGAATGAAATTGAAAGAAGCAGGACTGACGCATTGGGCAAACCCAAACTCCGGGGCTTCGAACCTGAGCGGCTTCACGGCATTACCCGCTGGTTCACGCTATTCTTCCATCAGGGATGATTTTCTCGGACTGGGTTATTATTGCACATGGTGGTCCTCCTCGGAAAACAATCTGGATAGAGAAAGTGCCTGGTTTCGTTCTCTTAGTAAATTCAATATAATAGTCGAAAGGAATACTTACTGGAAAATTGTAGGATACTCAATCAGATGCGTCATTGATTAGGTGTCTCAAAACAAATGAAAAGGAAGCATTCTTGAAACAGAGAAGCAGTTTAAGAGAATTTCAGTAATTTTATATGGAATTAATTTTAACAAACGGCAATGAAGATTAACAGAAAATTGTTGAAATGGGTTGTGATTTCAGTTTTGTTATTTACTGGTTGTGAGAAGAAAGAGGTACCTGTTGGGGAGGAGAAAGTCCAGGCCTCGGCACAGGTTCAGAAAATTAACGGTTTCATCAAGGATGTCATGACTGATGTTTACCTCTGGTACGACAAGTTGCCGGACATTGACATAAAATATGAAACCAATTCAAAGGATTATTTCCAGAAACTGCTTTACAGTGAAGATAAGTGGTCATATATTACCGATGATATTACTGCATTTGAACAGAGTCTGCAGGGAGTTGAAAAAACTTTTGGTTACTCCCTGGTATTTGGCTCCTTTGTAAATTCTTCAGGTGCCCCTACCGGCAATTATTTCGGGATCGTTGAATATGTTTACCCGAATACTCCGGCATCCAAAGCAGGTTTTACCAGGGGGGATCTTATCATTAAACTCGATGGAGGTAATATTACTGCTGATAACTATAGAAATCTATTTTCCGGCACCTCAGTATCAGTCACAAAGGGGACTTTAACAAGTAATGGAATTGCCACCGGAGCAACATTAACATTGGTTGCTGAAGAGCTGAATCTTGACCCTGTTCTGATGTATAAGATAATCGAGAGGGAGGGCCATAAGATCGGTTATCTTGTATATCTTCAGTTTATACCAAGCTATAACAGCTCAAGTCTGAATCTTGCTTTTCAATATTTCAGGGAAAATCAGATTTCAGATCTTGTTCTTGATCTCAGATACAATCCTGGTGGCTATACAACAGCCGCTCAGTATCTTACAAGCTCTATTGCACCTCTTAACACCGTTAACGATAAAAGCACTCTTGTTTCCTATCAGTGGAACGACAAGTACCAGGCTTACTGGATTTCAAATAACAGACAAGATCAGCTCGGCGTGAAGTTTGACCCGAATGTGCCCGTTAAACTTGGTCTCGGCAAGTTATATGTTTTGACAGGAAATGGGACTGCAAGTGCTTCGGAGTTGACAATTTGCGGACTTGAGCCATATATGGATGTTGTTATCGTGGGAGACACAACATATGGAAAATATACAGCATCAATTACAATAAAACCTGAAGACTGGTATCAGAATGCATCTGATTACACAGGCTTTAAAAATTGGGGAATGCAACCTATTATAATGCGTTATGCCAATTCTCAGGGGATCACCAATTTCAAAAATGGTTTTGCACCCGATTTTCTTGTCAGGGACGAACTTCTGCCTGCATATCCTCTCGGAGAACTTACCGAACCGCTATTGAAAAAAGCTGTTGAAAACATTACCGGGACAACAATTTCTGCACCCAAAAGGGCTGAAAGACCAATTGAATATATAATTGTTGACCGGGGATTCTCAAAATTCGACAGGCAAAGGCGGAACCTGTTTATCGAAATGCCCAGGGATTTACAGAAAAACCGCTGATCCTGGTTTGGTGGACCCTGACAACAAAAAAGCCGTTGCCACGCTGCGCATGGCTTATCTGTTTCGTTTTCGATGTCCTTATTTAAGCAAGCTTAAAACGT
>JGI20214J51088_10000085_pt1 | contig 61693 bp, 42 predicted proteins | sample WetSurMetagenome_FD_51088 | JGI IMG/M metagenome (IMG submission 51088) | reverse complement strand
GGCTCCACTGCGGTTCATCCCCGCGCTCGCGGGGAACATCTAAGAAAGACAAAGTGCTCGAACATTTGAAACGGTTCATCCCCGCGCTCGCGGGGAACATCTAAGAAAGACAAAGTGCTCGAACATTTGAAACGGTTCATCCCCGCGCTCGCGGGGAACATACGAGATCGTTTACGCAAAGGCCGTCGAACTACGGTTCATCCCCGCGCTCGCGGGGAACATAGCGCCCGCGGCTTCCGCGGGCGGAGCGTCCTCGGTTCATCCCCGCGCTCGCGGGGAACATAGCAGAAGTCACAGGTGCATTTTCTGGAACCGCGGTTCATCCCCGCGCTCGCGGGGAACATGTCGTCCCTGCCGTGAGGTTGGCCGGCGTTGCCGGTTCATCCCCGCGCTCGCGGGGAACATCATAAAGGCAGCAACAAAATCGAATTCGAAACCGGTTCATCCCCGCGCTCGCGGGGAACATCGATCGTCGCGGCCTTATCTCCGGCCTTGAGTCGGTTCATCCCCGCGCTCGCGGGGAACATGGGCGCAGCTTTTCGCAATACCGCGGCCGGTCCGGTTCATCCCCGCGCTCGCGGGGAACATCTCTCTGAGGGTGGTTGTGCTCATGGTGACGCCGGTTCATCCCCGCGCTCGCGGGGAACATCGGGGGCGCCGGAGGCGGCGTACCCACCGTAACGGTTCATCCCCGCGCTCGCGGGGAACATCGGGGGCGCCGGAGGCGGCGTACCCACCGTAACGGTTCATCCCCGCGCTCGCGGGGAACATGTATTTGATCCGGGCATTGTTCATCAAAACCTCGGTTCATCCCCGCGCTCGCGGGGAACATGCGTGCGGGGTATCCAGTTTGATGATGCGTATCGGTTCATCCCCGCGCTCGCGGGGAACATTAAGAATCAACGTCCTGTTTGGCAACGAGCCGCGGTTCATCCCCGCGCTCGCGGGGAACATCCTAATAATACAACGGGAATACCGCGCAGATCCGGTTCATCCCCGCGCTCGCGGGGAACATTTTTGGGATCGCGGCTTTACAAAATAAAAAAACGGTTCATCCCCGCGCTCGCGGGGAACATTGGTGTCCGCGCCGTAATAACGCCGCCTCCGGCGGTTCATCCCCGCGCTCGCGGGGAACATGTTTTTGTCGGGATAACGGAATGAACATCGACCGGTTCATCCCCGCGCTCGCGGGGAACATCCCTTACCGAGCTCCGCACCGGAATAGCCGTCCGGTTCATCCCCGCGCTCGCGGGGAACATCTCGTCGCTTGCGCCAGGTTGTAGATTTCTAACGGTTCATCCCCGCGCTCGCGGGGAACATAGCCCGACGCTTTCGGGACAAGCAAATCCATGCGGTTCATCCCCGCGCTCGCGGGGAACATCATCCATTTATCGCGGTATATGGCGAGCTGCGCGGTTCATCCCCGCGCTCGCGGGGAACATTTCCCTTAAAAAGAAAACAAGGATAATTAAAACGGTTCATCCCCGCGCTCGCGGGGAACATACTTCATATAAGGGCGCCCACGATTCAAATGCCGGTTCATCCCCGCGCTCGCGGGGAACATACCGTAACCTACGCCTTCAGCTTTCGCATCCTCGGTTCATCCCCGCGCTCGCGGGGAACATACACCAACAACGCGGCATGGGCGAAGGAATACCGGTTCATCCCCGCGCTCGCGGGGAACATTCTGCTCAATGTCCGTATCGAAACCCGTGATCCGGTTCATCCCCGCGCTCGCGGGGAACATGCATCCATTGCGGTCGGCGTCGGAAATGTGGCCGGTTCATCCCCGCGCTCGCGGGGAACATGGGTATTCACCAGGCATATTCCAGCGCAGGACTGGTTCATCCCCGCGCTCGCGGGGAACATAGACATTTTTCCTCCCCGTTTGAAGACGTAGACGGTTCATCCCCGCGCTCGCGGGGAACATATATTCGGTGTCGTTGAAGTCGTAACCCCAAGCGGTTCATCCCCGCGCTCGCGGGGAACATCTTGCTGCGGTTGTTGGCGGCTGTAAACTGGCCGGTTCATCCCCGCGCTCGCGGGGAACATAAAAATAATCTGTTTGATGTTGGGATAACAATCGGTTCATCCCCGCGCTCGCGGGGAACATATCTCAACGCCGATACGGGTGAATATTTCCGCCGGTTCATCCCCGCGCTCGCGGGGAACATGAAAACAAATAGTCCGAACCCCTACAACCTGTCGGTTCATCCCCGCGCTCGCGGGGAACATGGTTCAAAGACCAAATCGCAAAACTGAAAAACCGGTTCATCCCCGCGCTCGCGGGGAACATGGTGATTGTTTTTGATTCCATGACTGTCGTCACGGTTCATCCCCGCGCTCGCGGGGAACATTAACCCAACCTAATAATTGAATTCGCGCCGGACGGTTCATCCCCGCGCTCGCGGGGAACATGACGAGTCGACCGAATGGATAACGCTCGGCACCGGTTCATCCCCGCGCTCGCGGGGAACATATAGATTCAGCGGCAAGCATCCCTATATACGGCGGTTCATCCCCGCGCTCGCGGGGAACATACCTTCTCAGTCATCAGAACGGCAGATCATCGCGGTTCATCCCCGCGCTCGCGGGGAACATAGTGATGAGTTTCAACGAACAATCCATGGTTACGGTTCATCCCCGCGCTCGCGGGGAACATGCCGCGACGCGCCTTGACTTTTCAGCTATTTTCGGTTCATCCCCGCGCTCGCGGGGAACATCTGGAATGGGCATAATATGGTCGCAAAATTTTCGGTTCATCCCCGCGCTCGCGGGGAACATTTGCCGCCTTATAACCATGTAGCCACATTATTCGGTTCATCCCCGCGCTCGCGGGGAACATACTAATAGCTTTCCCATTGATTTAAAACGAGATACGAAAGCCGAAAAAAGCCACCGACTGAAAAGCAGCACACAGCAAGGCAAAGACTCTATCGGCAAAGTGCTTATCTATATTTCAAAATGTCAAAGAACTCAAGGGATCAAACCCTGTGAGAAGGGAAACCCTACATCGCCTTTAACTTTTTCAATAGCGCCCCGACGGGAATTCCTTCCTTGGAAGCTCTTAGAACGATTTTCGCGCATGCAAGAGCGTCAGAGGCCGCATCATGGTGATTGAGGGGGATTTTGAATCGCCTGCACACGTCGGACAGTTTTGTCGGCCGGATATTCCAGACTCTCCTTGACAACTTCATGGTGCAAAGAAAATCAAGGTCCGGCGCGTCGACGCGTGCGTTGCCGCAGCACTCGTGGAGAACGCCGCGGTCGAAAGACGCATTGTGCGCGGCGACAAAATCAACTCCGTCAAAATGTTTACGGACCTTTTTCCAAACGTCGCAAAAGCATGGTTTGTCCCTCACGTCCCGCCACGTGATGCCGTGAAGGTATGAAAAAACAAAATCTCTCCTGGGCGGACGGATAAGAAAATATTCCTTATCGACAATACGGTCTTTCTCCGCGACAACCACCGCCATCGCGCATGCGCTGTCGCGGCCGTAGTCGGCGGTCTCGAAATCGATGGCCGCGAACCTGGAAAAGAGGATGAACTCCGGCTTACGCCTGTTGACTGTTTTCTTTTTCGTCATGTGTTTCGGCTCCCGGGCTGAACGAGACCAGTTTCATGCCGTCAAAATCAACCGGCATCCGCCGGTTTTTGCCGACCGTCCTGAAATCGAATCCGGATTCCGTGTTGGTGCTCCAGATCATGACGCCGTTGCCGTCCTGAATATAGAACTCGACCTGCTCCCAGAGCATCTCTCTCACGCGCTTGGACACGTCGCCCACGTATACGCCGGTGCGCGCCTCGATAAGATAGACTCCCAGCCTGCCGCGCAAACGCGGGGGAACGTTTTCAACTACGATGACCAGCATCGCCTATGCTTTCTTCGTTCGGTATGGCAATGGGAACGGCTTCCTCGTGCGGCTCCGGCTTGGGAAGCTCGCCCGCCGCAAGTACGTCTTCGATTGTCGGGATCAGTTTTTCGAGCATTTTGCTTTCGCGGAACATATCCCGGCACGCGATTCGCACCTCACGCTCCACTTCCCCATTCTGCGTCTTAGCGGCAATTTTGAACGCAACCGGAACGACCGTCTCGAATTTCATGATATCCGCGACATCGTACACGAACGACTGCGGCTTCCCCGTGTGGATGAACCCGATGGCGGGCGCGTAGCCTGCCGCGAGAATGGCCGCTTCACAAACACCGTACAGGCACGATGTGGCCGCGCTGAGGCATCGGTTGGCCCTGTCCCCGCCTTCCCAATTGTCCACGTCGTAATCCCGGTGGGTCCACTCGACCCTGTACTTCTGCGCGAGCATCTTGTACATAGCCCGTACCCGCGCCCCCTCGATACCCCGCAATTGTTCTATGCTGCGCCGGTCCGGCGGCCTTTCGCCGAACCTGATCTCGTACATCTTGCGCACGACCTTGAGCCTTGCTGCGTCGTCAAGCGCCAACTTCGCCTGATACAACAGCCTGTCCGCCCGCGCGCCGCCGGGCTGCCCTGCCGCGTACACGCGCACGCCGCCGTCGCCCACCCAGATGAGCAGGCAGCCCACGTACGCGGCAAGCTTGACGGCCGCGTGCGTCACGCGCGTGCCCGTTTCAAGCATGATGCAGGCAATGCTTCCCACAGGAATGTGCGTCCGCACTCCGTTCTTGTCCACCAATACGAACGAACCGTCGATGACGTCCAATTCGCCGTACTGAAGGAACACCATGGAGGTGCGCTCCTTCATCATGATGGGCTTGGGGGGCGGAAGACCGTTCATGATCTGGATTCTCCGTACGAAACGCTCATCTCCCGAACCGACGAATCGAAAAACTCATGCAGTTTGTCCCGCAACAGCCGTTTGTCGGGCAGTTTGGTGGCATAATCCGCGATTGCGGCCGGCGACAGAGTCCGGTTCAGCGCATATTCCACGACCTCGTCGTCTTTGCCTTTGCACAGGATGATTCCTATGCTCGGGTTCTCATGCGCCTTCTTCACGTCGCGGTCGAGCGCCTCCAGATAAAACGAGAGTTTCCCCAGATATTCCGGCTTGAACTCGTCGATTTTGAGTTCAAACGCGACCAGGCAACGCAGCTCGCGGTGATAAAAAAGCAAATCAAGAAAGAAGTCCTTCATTCCAACCTGAACACGGTATTCCTCCCCGACAAAGGCGAAATCCCCGCCAAACTCAATGATAAAATTCCTGAGCGACCGGACAATTCCTTTTCGTAAATCGGTTTCGGAATGGTTGTCCGGAAGACCCAGGAAATCGAGAGAGTAGGAATCCCGGAAAATGGATTCCGACCGCGGGTGAATTTCTCTCAGCAGTGCCGAGAGTTTTGGCGGTTTGGAAACACTTCGCTCGAACATTCGACNGTCAATAACGCGCTCCATTTCACGCGAACTGGTTGGCGCCTTCGCCGCCATGCGNACGTAGAACTCCCGTTCCTCCATTGTCCGGCATTTTGACATAATGAGAATGTTATTGGTCCATGACAATTCTCTCAGCAGTGCTGAGAGTTTTTTGTAACCACTATATAAATCAAAGAATTGCTTCATCCTCCAAAGATTCTTATCCGAAAGTCCCTTCGTATCCGCCAATGTCCTTTGAAGATAATCGGCAAGTTGCTTCACCACTCCTTCGCCCCATTCGGCATTGGCGACCTTGCGACTGATATATTCGCCTACCTTCCAGTAGGTGTCGATGACGACCGAATTCAAGGCCGAAACGGCGCGGAAACGTCCATTGTGAACTATGGACGCGACTTCGGCAAATTGAGATTGGAGAGGAACCGCCGCTTTGCGGGGTTTCACAGGAAATCTTTTCCTTATCTTCGTCTTTTCATCTTTTTTCATTGCAGGGACTTTCTGAGGCTTTTTTCCGGAATCCGTTTGTAATTGACGGCCGACACAACTTTCCTGCCCGATCGTTTTTCAAGATCTTTTCGGGCATTGCCGGCCACCGTGCCGCCATCCTTGGCCGCGATCCGGTTCGGTTCAAAGCCTATCACATCCCTTTTTTGCGCGATCTCCGTCGTCGCCGCCTCCCCGAGCATGGAGAAGATGAGTTCCAAGTCGGTCATGTGGTCACGCAGGTTCTAATGAGGTTTATCGAGACCTTTGTGCTTCTTGTATTCATCCGGCGTAAGGCCGAATGCCGCCTTGCTGATTTCCGAGGTGAGAATGGAATACTCGTCTTCACCTTTTACACCTCGTTTGTTCCATTCATCAGTCAGCTTTTTCCGGACATCAATACCACGCATTCGTTTTTCGATCCATTCATCGCTGTACCCTTTGAGTTGATAGGTGGCGCGAGTGCGCTTTAACGCCAGTTCCGGGTTCTCTATTTCCTGCACTCGTTCATATCCGACCCTGGCCAACCATCGTTTGAAGGGCTCGGCCTTGGGGGAGGGAATGGACTGGATGATGCGGAAAATGCCTTCGGTATTGGCGCAGTTGAGGTTTTGAGGGCCACCCGAGGTTGGTATGGAAAGGGGGGGTGGCAATTTGCCCCCACCCTTTTGAAAGCTCCGGGTCACGCCTGCGCATGTCCTTGATATATCCCTTGGCTTGCACAGAATCCGTAAGAACGCTTACAACGTCTTCAATGACGAACCACCACTCGTTGTTATGCAAAGTCCGGCGGATTTCGCGGCCCTTGAAAACCGCGATGCCGGCGGAGGGCTGGGAAACGTCTTCATTCTTTTTGGGCATTTTTTAGGATTCCTTTCTCAAACGGGCTTGATGAGCATGAGGCCGCAGCCGAAGGATTTGGCGGGGCCGATGCCGGCGTAAAGACTTGCCTTGAATTTTCCTGGATCAATGACAACCAATGTTCCGGAAAAATCAATACTACTGAATCGAATATTTTGATTGCCTTTTTTCCGCAACAAATGTTGTTGATAGGAGTAAACATCCAACCCTGGTTCCTCCTTAGATGTCTCTATAGTGAACCCGTGCAGAGCAGCCTTTTCGATTAACCAATGTGCGGCGGCATTTTGCATGCGTTTTTGAATTTCTTTTTTATCGATCACGCCTTCATTGCGGGCACTCAATTTGGTATCCATAAGAACATCATGCTTGACAGAATGTTTCTTGCCTTCCGTGCTTCTTGCAACCACCGGATTGACTCGTAAGTCAAACTGTAACCGCATTCCTTCTTTCAGCAAGGGTTTATATTCCTTAGATTCAACCATTAAGAGCCTAGGGGCAGCTTCTGGTTTGCGTTCGGAAACAACATAAAACAGAGGAATTCCCCGTCTCGTTTCATTAAAAGCGAGCTGTTCCTTTTCGAACTCCTGCCGGAATAGGAAATCTCGTTTTGCATCAGGATCACTTGGAAAAAGTTTCCAGAGTAACTGATGTACTGCATATACATCGCCTTGAAGAATGCGTAGCAATTCTATTTGTGCAAGGCTACCCGGTTCAATTCGCACACGAGAGAAAAACATCATGCCCCCCTTTCTTCAAACATGTGAACCTGCATGGGGGCGAACTGCCATCTTTTCCGATTCAAAGACCGCTCATACCTTTCAATAGTTTGTTGCGGATGCATATCTCCGGCCTCCCCATCCCAATAGTATCTAACAACTGTCTCAGGGACAAACCAACTGGTCAAATCTCGTTTTCTGTCTTTTGTCTCAACAAGTGGGGAGAAAGCAAAGCAATTCAAGGCCGATTGAAATCCATTGGCTTCAACAATCTGCGGATGCAGGGGAACCGAAACAGGACAGGATTTTCTGCCAAGATATAGGATGAACTTTGGTTTTCTCAAGGCGTTTTGCAATTCTTCCAATGAACATGGCACTTCCGATTTAGGATAAACGGCGACAACAGAAAGACTGTCACATCGATATTCGCGGGAAGATAGGATAGTGTTTAATCGATTGTCGGTACGACTGCCACCGATGACAATTTCATCGCGCCTGGTGGCATACGAAAACTTGCCGACACTGTCCGGAACTTGCACAGTATGATAGTCTTTTAAAAGAAACCCGGGATTAACCACTTTTACCGCAACGGTGTAACCTTCTGTTAATTTGTCAAGTCTATCCTGTTCGTTTCGTTTAATTCCAAGTGCCGCCGCAAGAAGACCGAGAATACCTGCCTTGCCGGGGAAAGCGGCGCTACGTCGTGTTTCACCGACGGCAATCTCACCCCAGGCAGCCATAGGGCCGTATAGCCTGAATACAAGATATTTTTCCATTTTTACCTCACTTGGCAACAAATTCGAGTAGTTCTTTCATTGTTCCTTTTCCAGCAATGGCATTGAGCGAATAACGAGAATCGGCGCAGGGACCATAGACTTTGTCCATATTCTCCTGCTGTTCTTGAAGAGCTTTGATTGAATCCTCGCCGTATTTTTTCCCTTCGATAGGCTTGAGGAACGCAACCGATAAGGACCTTGGCTGTTGTTCGCCCTTTTCCGCCAACACATACGAAGCGTACGCCCTTGTTGCATGGCTGTTCTGCATCCCCGTAGGCGACACTTTGACAGCGGCCTCAGTCAAGGCGGAAATTGCCTTGTTGGCAAGCTTCGCATCTTTACCAAGATTTTCGACCAGCAAATCCTTATTGATGCAAATGTAGGTGTAAAACAGCGCTGCCGCGAAACCCCTTTCGCCGATATGCGCAGCGCCGGCATCCTCTTCATGTTTGTTAAGATCATCAACGGCCGTGAAATAATCATCCTCTATGACGACCGGGTGCACACTGATTGCGTGGGAAACCTGGCAAGCGGCCTCTTCATTGTAGATTGGATTTGCGGCAAGCATTCTGCCGAAAAGTGCGATGTCGACAGCCGATTCAGGCTTTCTCAACAAGTTCAATTCTTCCGGTTTCGGCGCCCTCTTACCTTCAGATACACATTTTTCCACCAAATCCATTACTGCATCCCATTCTTCTGGCGATATATGCGCCAGCTGTTCAATCTCAAGAGTTGATAATGGATCCTTTTCGGATTCTTTCCCTTTCTTCTTTTTTGCTTCCTTGTCTTCGGCAGCTTCGGCATTGCCGCTATCTTTCCCCTTCAGCTTTCCGAAAACCCCTGCAATACTCTTGGCCCATTCAATGGCATTTTTTTCATCAACTTTTCCCTCTGTGAATTTCCTGTAAACTTCTATTCCAAGTTTCTTTGTCCGCGTTCCGAGATGGCCATCAACAGCGGACTTGAACAAATCCGATGTTCTCCAAGCCCTCTTAAGGCTCTGCGACGATATTCTTAAACGGTCAACACCACCCATTTTCGCGGTTTTAGGTCGTCCCATATCATCGCGGTTAAGGTTAGATGGCGGATAGGAAGTGAGAAGATGAAGTTGAATGAACTGGCTCATAAAGAGTCCTTTCGTTTAATGTTTATTTATTGGCGTTTTTTGTGACCGGAATTGCTTGGAAATAATCCAGCCCCCAACGGACAAGAATGCGTTTACGAGGGTCGTTATCAATTTCCCCGTCCATCATTTCGCTTGTCCAGTGAAAAATGCCGTCGGCAATGGAAATAATATTCGCCTTTTTTCCCAGAAGCCTGACCGCGCGTACCATGCGGATGTATAATTCGTCAATCGTGCGGCTTTTCTGAAGCTGTGAAAAGCGCAGTTCACTCATCTGCGGCTTATCTTCATTTTTTTCGCCGGGCGTCGCGCATTGTGCGGCAAAGCTTTTTACCTCTTCGTTGATTTCAACGTGAGACAGAATGCCTGCAACAGCAGCCAGACCGAGCAACCGCGGTTCCTGAGTCCACCATCCGGCAAGTTCAAAACAGAGGTAACGGAACCCTTGTGATAACAGCACATCGCCGGGACTTTCCGCGCGGCGCAATTCCGCGCGCCAACCGGGATTGCTTTTTAAAGAAGCCCACCATGCACGTAACTTTTGATGGTCTTCCGCGCTCCAGAAAGCGTAGTAACGCTGTCCGGGCATTCGGTCATCTTTGACCTTTGTCGAAGCGACCGTTTCAATTGTTTCACTCATGCGACCTCCTTAAGGGCATTTATGGATTTTGTTTTTTCACTTCTTAGAATTGCTGAAAGCGCTTTTGCAGCAAGTGCAATGCGTTTCATGTTGCGGGGTTCGTCGGTCGAGTTTAAGGCAAAACGGTCGAAGATTTTTTCGGCGGCGGAAATGATGGTATTTCGCCATTCGGAAAGGATGGATGCTGTAGGTTTATCGGATTCTATGGCGGCGCGAAGTTGCTCGACAGTTGAAAAGAAACCGGACTCGGTGGTTTCCCAAAAAGCGGATGTAACAAAACTATAATCTCCTTTTGGGTATTTTCTGGTTTTGGTTTTTTCACCAAACCATGCCTGTTTAACAGTTTCAATTAAGATTTCAGAAGTTGTAACTGCTGCATCAACTGATTTCCTAACAATATCGACAAAGTCTAGACGTTTGTTATCCGAAATGTTGACAAGAGGCATTATGCTTTCGTACCATGCCTTGGTGTTTGCACTTTCTGCTTCGTAACCAAATGCCCATAGACGACATTTAAATAAAGGGAATCGTTGTCCATTATATTTTGCAACTATTTTTGCTGCATTAAAGTCTCCTACACCGATAGTAAGTGGCAGCCAAATACTGTACCCTTCTTTTAACTTGTCTCCGGTAATTGCACTAGGAAAGTTTCTTCTACTTCTATTCTCATAAGGTGTCAATGGATGAATCCATCCATCGGAGTAAAAGACACCATCAACTTGACGGAGGTATTTACTTACACCCTGTGGCGACAAAATGCCAGTGAGGCTACATGTTATGGCCGAATTGTCAATTAAGAGTCTTATTCTTCTTGGCAAAGGCCAATAATGTTGAAGTGGATTAGCATCTAATGGCGCTGTTTTTTCTTTGTTTGGACTATATCTAATCTTGCCGAGCCAAGGAAATATGTCGAATAATTTCACCTTTTCCTTGTCACCTGGTAATGACTCCATGTCTTCAATGGAAAGTATATTTGCCCAAACAAATTGGAATAAAGCCACATTTTCTTCCGGTCGTAACAAAGTTGTCACAGGACCGCCAGGGCGTAGCCCAACACGGTGTTGGCCCCAAGCCGGAACACCGGATGTTTGAACCTGAAATAAAGCCAAAGCAGCCCAATATGGAGATATGCTTTTTATGGTTCCACGTTTAGTAAATAGATCTTTATTGTCCTTTCTTGTATTGGCACTTAAAGCACCTCCCACAAGATCCTCGATAGGTAATTCTTCAAGTTCCGTTATTGACTTATCTTGCATAAACGCCTGCCCATTCTCCGCATCCAACTCAAACGCTTCCGAAAACTTCTCAAATGCTTTCCGCAGTTCTTCACATTTCGGCGTCTTCTTCCATTTTTCCTCCCATTCATCATCTTCTTCCGGCGCAAAAGCAGTCTGTACTAACCCGATAAGAAATTGATACAATGCCCCGCGAAAATCAGGTCGCGGCGCGGCAATATCAATTACTGGGTTCTCAGAAGCGCCAATTTCCCACGGCGCGATGGTATCCGGCGTACTGTCAGCCCGTCGTACTGGTATCCATTTGTCTTTGATAAGATTCACCTATTCCTCCTCTTCTAAAGACACGCCCCAACCCAAGCGGGGACTGTAAAAATCGCAAATTGTTTTATTTGAAGAAAAAGCTTTTGTTGATTGTTCGGTTACAATAATCACCTCGGTAAATTTCAATCTGGACATCTTCTTTTTTAAATCCTCTATCGCTATCACATATCTCTGCGGCGTTGTGTAACCGACACGTTGCCATGCAGACCGAGATACGGATAATGTGCTCCAATCCCAAGCGTGTTCTTTAAAATCGGCATAAGGGACAAGTGAGTCTTCAAGACATACGGCAAGGGCAATTTCATGGCTTTCCTCCGTAAGCCTGGTTTGAACCTTTTGGTCTTCGTCCCATTGATCGGCCCTCACGGCATCGCGGCAATATCCTTTTTCAAGAATAAGTGCGTTCAAATGCCCCATTCCTGTTTGCGCCTGATCACGCCCTTGTGCGCGTATTGCCGCTTGCTGCAACCCATCTGGAACATTTGCGTCTGCCGAATCTCCATAGACCGATTCGATCAATTCACGTGCATCTTCGGGCATGGTCCATCCGCCCTTTTCTCTTAGGATTTTCTGGGTAAGCCAGAGGCGCCCGGTATGCGAATAAACTGCGGAAGTTCCTTTAAATTCTCCGTTCATCCACGTCTTGTCCGGCGTTGCGGAAAATTCGGGAGCATAGATATATAAAACTGGTTCAGCCCTTTCGTCAACCGTTCCCGGTATTTCATTCACGGTGCCATTTCTGTTTCTGCTATGGCGATGCAGCCTTCCGGCCCGTTGGATCAGCAAATCAATGGGAGCAATATCTGTTATCATCAGGTCAAAATCGAGGTCGAGCGATTGCTCCACGACCTGCGTTGCAATAAGGATGCGGCCTCTTCGTTCTGCAGGGTCAGAATCTTTGCCATTGCCGAAGTTCCGGACAACGGCAGTTTCAATTCTTGCTCTGTCAACCATCGCGAACCGGCTGTGAAAAAGGTCGATTTTGTCAGGCATCGCGCCTCGTTTTAACAATTCGTAAAAAGCTTTTCTTGCGTCTTCCACCGTATTCCTTATCCAGCAAACGCATTGCCCTTTTTGCGATTCCCGCAGGATATTTTCAAAAACAAGTTCCTTTTCGTGAAGGAATTTGACTGAAAGATTTCTCGCCATTCCTTTTCTGGTTTCCGTTTCATACGTTACTACATTGATCGCAGCGACTTGCGTAACCATTGGAAAACCTATGCGGCCTTCAGCCGTCGTTTGTTCTTCAGATTTCCCCTCCAAGCCTGTTCGAAATTTGCCGACTAATCTCTCTCGGATATTCCGTGGAATGGTTGCAGAAAGAAGAATTGCCGAGCCGCCGTTTCGGGCATGCGCCTCAAGCAAAACGCCGAGAAGATGCTCCACGTAAGAATCGTATGCATGTACTTCGTCAACGATTAGAATTTTTCGATGAAGGCCGATCATGCGCAGCGACTGATGGCGTGCCGGAAGCACGCTCAATAATGCCTGGTCGATGGTACCAACACCAACCTCCGCAAGCAACGCTTTTTTGCGGTTGTCGGCAATCCATTCATTGCAATATGAGGCGGTTTCTTCCTTTCCATAAAAGCCAACGTCGTGATGTTTAGGAACCCCAATTGAATCCGTAAATTTTCCAGAGAGGTGCCTTGTGCCATGCGAAAGAACAAGCGACGGCATTTCCCCTTCGGAATAGAGCTTATCATAAGCGTTTTGCAGTCGCGCATACATGGCATTTGCCGTAGCCATGGTAGGCAAACCCAAGTAAATGCCATCGGCGTCTCCGGCCCCCATCATTCGTTGAGCCAGAATCAGCGCCGCTTCGGTTTTCCCTGCGCCTGTGACGTCTTCTATTACCCACAATTTGGGGCCTGTCTGCAATTCCGTTTCAGCCACATATCTTTGTAATGGCGTCGGTTGCTTGATGAAAGGAAATAGATCGATGGTCTGTGTAAAAGGACGAATGTTGCGATCATGCCAGCCAATCGAGGAAACGGCTTTTCTCGCATGCGGTAAAGCAATTTTATTCCAATATTCAGTCAATTGAATCCGTTCTAAGTTATAAGAAAAAAAGTCCACATTTGAACCAACCCAGTCGGCGAGGATCGACAACCCGGCGAATTGCCATGAGGCATATTTAAAAACCTGTTTCTGTTCTTTCTCCAAATCGGGCATTGCAGATGCGGCAGGAAGTAATGAAAAGCATTCCTGTACATAAGCTGAAGCAGCGGCAATATCACTCTGGTCGAAAAAACGGTCACAACGAAGAATGGCATTCCCGCCTTGAGCCGATTCATTTGGGGGAATGCCGTGGTGTCCGCACCCGGCTTTTATAATGGTTTCAAGCATTTTTGCAAGCTTTGGGTTTTGATCTACAATCTCATTTTTTATTACTTCTCGCCAGAGGATAAAACCAAGGGTGTCGTGTCGTTCACTATATTCTTTCTTTTGTTTGTCTTTAAATAGCTTGAGAAATAGCGCCTCGATAAGACCTTGAAATGCTGTTGAAAACTTTCCTAAATCATGCAGTAATAAAATCACAACGAACAAATATTGGACAAGCTCAGGAGAAATCCCTGTCGACCGGGAAATGTCTTGATTCCTGCGTGTTGTGGGATGCAAAATATGAAACCCCACCGCCGCCACGTCCAAGCAATGATAGGGTAACAGATGGTATGAGCCATCAACCTTGTTCCATTTTCCCCAGTATCGATAATACGCTTTTTCTACTTCCATTTTTTCCACCTCTCACCTCAACCCCTTCTTCCTCCACCCCCATTTCTCCGTCGCTTCACCCATGCAAAAACTGAACGCCCTGTCCTTGTTGAGGAACGCCACGTCTCCGGCTTCGATCTTGTCCCGGTTTTTCTCTTCGAGCGACGCTATGAGCGGGCGGCACCGCCGGCTTGAAATGTCGGCGAGGTAATCTGTGAATCCGGTAGACATCACCATGTCACTTCCGAAGTTTTCGGAGAGTTCTTCGAGCTTTTCATCGTTCAAGATCGCTTGGCAAAGCAGCGCCCAAAGCAGGTTTCGCGCCTTCTTGAGGTACCAGTATTTCGCAGGTCCCTTGTCCACGATCTCTTTTATAAGTCTGTTGAGCCTGAACTGGATTTTGTAGCAGAGAACGATGCTGCGGAAATCCGCTTTGAGCCGGGACGGATTGAAAACCTTGTCGTACTTTTCGTCCTCTTCGAAAACATCGCGCATAAAACCGAGAGCTTCAAGTTCGCCTTCGGCGGCGAGAAACGTCTGCGCGAGTTTGAGCAGCTTGATCTCCTTTTTCTGCGTTATTCCTTCCTCGGTCTCCGGATCGATATCGGCAAAAGCGTTTTTCTGGCGTTCGTAGTAAATGCCGAGATCGGAGCGGAACTTGTCCTGGAGCAGGAGCTGGATTTCGTCATTTGCGTGCAAATCCCAGGGTGCGACCGGATTTTGCCGGTTGTTGTTGATCGTGACGGTCGTGACGAATGCGGGTTCGGCGTCCGTTATGAACTTGCACAAAACGCGGATGGATTCCAGCACACGCCCGAATTTCTTGTACTCCGGGTTTTGCGCGGTAAGGTTGTGTTCCTCGCAGAAGTCATTAAACGTGGTGACGGTCTGGGCGCCGTTGAGTAAACGCGGCGAAACCACGTGGCATTTCTTGTCGGCGCATTTCACTTCCTGTGCCGCTATGGTCACGCCGTTATGGTTAAAAGCGAAAACGGCCGCGGATTCCTTTTCCTCAAGAATTATCCTCCCGAAGGAGTTCGCGATGGATTTATTCACGTACCCTTTATCTCCCAATCCGTAACGGATATTGCGTTCGAAAAACCTGCTGCCCATGTCCCGGTACATTGCAAGCAGGTCCATGAGGCGCATGAAGCCTATGGTCATCCGTTCGTCGCCGGGCCCGGACTGATTTAGTGCCTGATCTATCGGGAGATCGTAGCTGAATACTTTGGATGTCGTTCCGGTCTGGCCTATTTCCGGCGTAGACACGCTTCGTTGTTCGTAGGTAAAGCGAACGTTGCGGCCGTTAAAAAATCGGTTGATGATGAATTTTTTCTGTTCCAGTTGTTCAAGGATATTTTTTACGTATTCGCTCTGTTCAAGCTCGTTTAGATCGCCGGATACAAGCACCCGCAAGTAAACCTGATCTATAAGGGCATTATTTTCGAGCAGGCAACTGGCAAGACGGTTCGAAAACCTGTCGCTGCCGCCGCTCTGCTTTTCGGTAAGAAAAATTCGTTCCATACCGGACGTCACGAATTGCCTCAACGGTTGCTTGATCTGGTCCGCGAGGGAGGAAAAACTTGAAATAAGGAAATAGAGATTTCGGCGATCTTTATCAAAGTGAAACGCGTTGATTCCATATTCGGGATTGGTGAAAGCAACCTGGTTTAGAGCCGTTTCTTTTTCAAGATTGAACTCGGCCATCAAGTAGGCAAGAGACAGGTAATGATCCCGAACGCCGCCGGATGTTTCCTTCAATTCCAGATACAGCCTTTTTGCGGTTCTTTCAAGCTCGCTCATTTTGCCTCCATTTGCTTTGAATGAACTATTGCCTTTCAACACGTAGAATCAATTGCTCGGTATGGCCTGCTTCATTGTTCGCGTCCCTCTTCCTTCCCCCATCCTTCCGGATAAATCACCCCGATCCCTCCCGGCCCTCTCTTTGCCCCTATAAACGCCTGCCGGGGATGCAAGCCTATGTACAAAAGCAGGTTTTCGTTCAACCGTTTCGCGAGATGAAAGGGGCTCAGGTCTTCTTCTTCAAGTAAAAACTTCGCCAGGCTTATTTGTTCGTTCATGCAGCCGACCACGTGCTTGTCGGGCGCTTTTGCGAGGCGAAAGGAGGCGGTCGCGGGCGCGATGGTCCGGCGGTAAATGAGCCCTGCGCCGATTTCGTCGCACTGGTCGCTTAAGCTATCGCTGAACATTTTCATGAACCCGGTCAAATCGGTGATGCCTTTGCCCCAAAAAACGGTCGTGAATATGGTCGCGCAATTTATCACGATAACGTAGCGCACGCGGTTGTGAACGAACAGGTGGCCGTACCAGTCGAGATACTTGTTTGGCCCGGGCGCGGCGGCCGGCAACCGGGGCTCGTGGAGCTTTTGGGCGAGACGTTGGGAAAGTCTGATAATCATTGTTTTTCTCCTTTACTCATTGCTTTCTTTTCCATACTGCGCCCCCATCTCCCGCAGCACGCTCTCCGTCCTGCTCGTACTCCACGATGTACCTGCCGATGATCAGGTTGCGGACGGTGAGCGCACTGTTCACGGTCGCGGCAACCGATCCCCGCAGCGCCGCGTGCACGTTGGAAATGGCGTCGGCGAGTTTCGGGAAATCCGGGCTTTTGTCTTGCCGGCCGGGTTTTATTTTCTTCACCATGTTTTGCTCCGGCCTTCCTTTTCCCGCCGCTCCGGGTGAACCGCACCCCTGGAAATCCCCGGATGAAGGGGAAGACCAGGGAATTTCTCTCAGCAGCGCTGAGAGCTTTTTGTAATCGGCATATAAACATAAAATTGCCGCATTCTCCATAAATTCTTGGCGGAAAAACCCTTTATACCCTGCGGGCGAATCGACAGATAATCGGCAAGGCTTTCAACAGTCCGTTCTCCCCATTCCGCGCGCGCCACCCGTTCGGCGATGTATCCGCCGATGTTCCGGTAGAGACCCACGAGGGCCGCATCCGCGGCGCGAAAAGCCTTTTGGCGGGCGGTTGCCGACGTGCACCGGATATCATGGAGGCATATCGTCACGAAATAATACCCGGGCCGCGAATAGTCGTATCCCCGTGGACGCATGGAACCGCGATGATGGATTTTGGGGTTATAATCGGACATGGTTCATCCCCTCCATCTATCTATAATACTCTCCGTCACTCTCAAATCCTGCGAGTCCGATTATTTTTCGTACTTTTTCATCATTTTTCTTATGATTAGCCCCACCTCACGGCGCAGCGACACGGGCGCGATAACCTCGGCCAGTTCCCCCCAGCGCAGGATGTCCATGACAAGTTCCCGGCTATGGCCGTACGGCACGCTCAAGCGGTACGTGTTTTGGTCCGGCCATTTTCCCTCTTGCTTGGGGTGCCATGATTCGTGTGACACTTCCCGGCCGGCAATGCCGGTAAAATCGATGATTGCGGTATTGGTTGCCGGACCGGTGAACATGCCGTACGCTTCGGCGAAAAACGACCGGATTTTGTCCTCGGGCTCCCGGTGGAATTTACCGGAGGCAAACCGCGCGCTGCAAATCCGGTTAAGGCTGAACGTGCGGAGGCCGCTTCTCAAATGGCAAAATCCATCCATGTACCAGTTGTCGCGATATCGAACAAGGGCGTATGGGGAAATGATGCGTTGGAGAGGGTTATCGCCGGCGAGGTCTTTATGTTCTATCAAGAGCCGCTTTCGCCGCAATACCGCCTCGGCCGCGGTCTTGAAGACCGTCTGGTCGCATTGCCGTGACCCTATGGAAAGGATTTTGACGCGGTTCCGCAAGGCGGCCAGGCTTGTCTTCTGCGGGGCCAGGAGGGGCTCGAAACGATTGCGGATTGGAGCGAGAATGTCGCAAAAGAAGGACTGCTGAAGGCTTTCCACCGCATTGTCCATGCACAGCAGCGCCTCGATCTCGTTTTGGGTGAGCCAGAATCCCGGCAACTCGAACGGCCCGTCCTCCGTTTCGTTATAATAGTACCCCTGATGTTTTCGGTCGTACTCTATGGGCGCCCCGAGGCGCGACTGCATGAACCCGCGGATTCTGTGGAACGTGGCTTCGGAGCATTCGAGGGTGCGGAGGATGTGTTCCTTGGGAATGCTGTACTTGCCGGTCTTGAGCAGGCGGTGGAGGACCGCGACTTTTTCCCACTTGTCCATAACGTCCCCGGTAACGGAAGCGGGCGCAGCTTTGCCGCGGGAATGCGGCTCTACGATGTAAAATAGGAATTGGGGTGTCGTCAAGCAAGCTTTGACCGGGCGTCCTGCGGGGAAACGCAACGGGCGTTTGCGCCGATGGCGCCGGGAAACGAAAAAGCCGTCCGCGCAGCGTAATAGTATTTTATTCGGCATGCCGGGCGCAATACGGTTTCCCGTCTTGCAAGGCCTGCCGGCGAAAAAGAACATCGGCGTTCGGCGTCTTGCGGGCCGCGCCCCGGGGAAGACGGTTCGGCACATGCTCAACCTCCATTTCGCCCCTTCGCTCGATCTCCTTGTTCCGGAACTTCTTTCGGAACTGCGGCGCGTTTGGGAAGATCCCTTTGCCCCGCCTTCGGTGGTCGTCCCCAGCCCGGCGCTGGGAAAATGGCTCGCCATGCGGCTCGCCGACGGAGCGGTATCCGCACGCGGCGATGCGGCGAAGCCCGATCCGCTCGGATGCGTCGCCAACCTGCCCACGCTCATGCTCGAACGCTTCCTGTGGGGCGCACTCGCCCCCGACGCCGACATGGAGTTGCTTGATGCGTCACGCCTCGGCCACGCGGTGTTCGCGCTCCTCGACGAACGGCTTCTCGGCGAAAACAGCTACGCGCCGCTGCGCGACTACCTCGCGACTCGGAACGGCGTCGGGCCCGACCCGCTCAAACGGGCGCAGCTTTCGGCAAGAATAGCACGCCGGTTCCTCGAATACGAGTTCAACAGGCCGAGCGTCTGGAACCCGGATCGCCGCGCGTGGCAGTCGCACGGCATCGACGCGTCCTGGCTGTCGGGAGCGTACTACGCGAAGGACGGAGGCGTTCACGAGGAATGGCAGCGCGATTTGTACCGCAGGGCCGACGCGCTGGTTTCGCGGGCCGGGCCCGACGGAAAACGTTTTCTGTCTTTGCCGCGCCTTCACCGTCTGCGCCGCGAGACCGGAACCGGCGGCATTCCTTGGTCCGTTGCGCCGGGCCACGTTTTTCTCTTCGGCGTCACCAAGGTGAGCCATTTCCACCGCAACCTCCTGGTCGAAATTTCCCAGATGGAAGGCGTCACGATCGGGGTGTATCTCACCAATCCGTGCGCGGAATTCTGGGAAGACGTCGACACGCGCCGCAGCCGCGGGGTGCGCCGGGCCTGGAAATCGGACTCCGACGCGACAAGCGCGGCCATACGCTCCCGCAGGCACGAGGATTATACGAAGGAAAACCTCGACTTCGCGAACCTGCCCAAAGACCACCCGCTCCTCGAACTATGGGGAGACGCGGGCAAGGAAAACATCTTTCTCTGGTGCCCGCAGGCCCAGTGGAACTTTGAATACCACGGCCCCGCATGGGCCGAGTCGTCGGAACCGCCGGCAACGCTTCTTCGCGCGCTGCAATATTCGCTGCTCCGCGGACAAAGCGACCTGCCCCGGCGCAACGGAGCCTTGAACGCCGACGGTTCGCTCGTCGTGCTTGCGTGCCCCGACCGCGGACGCGAGATCGAGGAACTGCGGGAGCAAATACTGGATTTGGTGCACGAGGGAACAATCGACCGGCTCAACGATGTGGTAGCCTACCTTCCCGATCCGGCCCCGTATATACCGTATATCCAGAAGGTGTTCGGCGCGTTTGGGCCCGGCGAACCGGGATTCATCCCCTTTACCATCCTTTCCACGCCGGGCGGCGACGGTCTTTTTTCGCAGGGAATGAATATCCTTCTCGACATCGCGGGAGGCAGGTTCGACCGGCCGGCGGTGTTCTCGCTCCTTGCCAACCCGCTCGTGCTTTACAGCATGGGAATCTCCCGCGACGACATCGTCGCCTGGGAACGCTGGGCCGAGGAACTCGGCATCTTCCGGGGATTTAACCGGGAGCACCGGGCGTGGATGGGAGACGCGGGCGGAGCGCAAAGCGACGCCCACACCTTTGAACTCGGTATTGCCCGCATGCTCGCGGGAAACCTGGCCGACGATCCCGTCAACCTCGACTACCGTATCTTCGACAATCAGGGCGAAGCGTACGCTCCCGTCGCGCCGTACCGCGACTTTGAGACCGGGGATCGCGACAGGCTGGAGAAATTCTGCGAGACGGTCGAAACGCTTCACGCCGACTGCGGGGGGCTCAAGACCGCGGCGGGAAACGGGCCCGGCCCCGCCGTCGCCGCGCTCACGAAGATGGCGCGGCGATGGTTCGGCGCCCTTCCCGACGAAGGTTCGGTGGACGCCGCGGAGGCGCTCCTTGTAAAAAACTTTCTCGACTCACTTCAATCGATTCCACAGGGGGGTGACGCTCCTTCTCCCGGACGCGGGTATGGCCTCCGGGAATTCCTGGCCCAGGCGCGCTCCTGCCTGCCCGAGGAGCTTCCCGGCGGGGCAAAGGCGTGGACCGGCGGCATAACGTTCGCGCCGCTGCGTCCCGCCATGATCGCGCCGCATAGGATCGTTTTCGCCGCTGGTCTTGACGCAACGGAATTCCCCGGCACCGCCGACAGGCCCGGCTGGGACCTGCTGTCGAAAAGACGGATCGTGGGAGACTCCGACCGGGTGCGCGACAACCGCTTCGCGTTCCTCGAGCTCGTTCACGCCGCGCGCGAGCGGCTCGTGCTGTCGTTTCTCTCCCGTAACATGCAGAAGGAGGAGGAACTTCAACCGTCGAGCGTCGTGCTGGAACTCGAAACCTACCTTGCGGGCCGGGCGCCCGCCGTGAACCTCCGGCGCGACGTGCCCTGGATACTCCGCGAATCGCTCGATATCGTACAAGGCCTCGGGAGAAAACACGGCGGTTGGGACCCGGTGCACCTCGAACTGGCCCGGATCGCGGCCGAGGGCCTGGGCGCGGCCGACCGCTACGAGGCCTCCCCGTTGCCTCCGCCCCGAACCGCGCTCCCGTCCTCCCCGCAGACGAGAACCGATCTCCGCGGCCTGCGCAGGTTCTTTATGAACCCGCTCGAATATCATTTATCAAGAACTCTCGGCATCGCCGACGACGATGAACCCGAAACGGCCGACGCCTCCGACGAACCGCTGGAGTCGGGCGCGCTGATCCTCTCTTCGCTTCAAAAACGAATTTGGACGGAACTCTTGCGCAAGGTGTTCCCGCCCCTGCGCGGGGACGAGGCGAGCGGCCCCTATGCGCTTGAGGAGGAGGCACGGGAACTGGCGGCGCGGGCATACGACCGCCACGTCGCGTCGGGCCGGTCGCCCGAAGCGCAGTTCATGGACATGGAGCGGCAAAGCCTGGCCGCGTGGGCGGTCCTCTGCGCCAGGGCGACGATCGATCTCGGGAAGAATTTTTCCGACCATTTCCTTGTCGTCAACGCAAATCCGTCGCTGGGCCGGGCCGGCGTAGCGGGCGAGCTTCGCCTCTTTATGCCCGGCGGCGCGCAATGCATGGTGGCGTGCAGGCACGACCTTGCGCTGGTCCCCAGAGGGGGCGCGGAGCCGGGCGGGTGCGTCGGCATCCTCGGCTTTAAAAAGGACGGCCGCGCCGCCGACAACCCGGATTTGTGGATGGCCGGGGTGCTGCAATGGATCGCGGAGCAGTCCCAAAAAAACGGCCCTGCCTTGCGGCTTGTCCAGCTCAACCGGGGAAGCGGCGACGCTCCCTGCTTCGACTGCTGCGCCATGAAGAAGACCTGCGACGGCGGGGACATCGCCGGGTGGCTCGCCGCGCGCGTCGACGAAATGCTTTCCAGGCGATGCGACGACCATCTCCCGTTCGCGTCGGTCAAATACCTGTTCGGCAAAGGAGGCTGGGACGCCGTGACGTCCGACGCCCTCGCCGGGGAACTCGCCGGCGATCACTCCGTTTACCGGTGCCGTCTCGACGCGTTCGGGCTCTTGGATCCCGCCATTCCGCGCGTCGGCGACCCTGCGTTGCGGGCCCTGGCCGCGGCCCGCTTCGGCCCGATGCTGGAGAGGTGGCTCCATGAGTGACGTAACCATCCTGCGCGACGCACGGAACATCGACCTGTCGCGTCACGGCGTGATAGAGGCCCACGCGGGCACGGGCAAGACCCACACGGTCGTCGAAACGGTGCTGCGGATTCTGGAGGAACCGGCGGCGAACGGGCATGACGACGAACGCTTCGTTTCCATACGCGAAGTTCTTCTCGTCACGTACACCGAAAAGGCGGCCGGAGAGCTCAAGAGGAGAATCCGCGCGGGACTGGAACGCCGGCTCGGAGAGCTTGAACGAAGCGAGCAACCGGCAAGGCCCGGCCTGCTCCAAAACCTGGAAGACTGCCGCAACAACCTGCATGAGGCGCTCATCGGCACCATCCACGGCGTGTGCCTGCGGCTTCTGCAGACCTGGCCCTTCGAGACGGGCGCGCACTTCGACACCCGCATGGTCGACGACGCCGTCGGGCTTGCCTCCGCCCTTCGCGAATCGATGCGCACCGACTGGCAGGACGAAACCACGGCCATCCCCTGGGCGCTCTCCCTTCTTGCCGGATGGGGCGAAAGCATCGGCGAAAAACACCGTGCGCTCGTGCGCGAGACCGCCGAAAAACTATTGGACCGGCGGCACGCCGTGCTCGACCGGGGCTCGATAGGCGGCATCACGCTCAAAGATCTCAAGGCGCGGTACGAAACAAACGCGGGCGATGAACGGAACGGATTCGTCGGCGCGGTGAGGGGGCTGGCCGAAGCTATAGAATCGTTCGTTCCCCCCGCCGGGTTTCACGACAACGCCGCGCGAGCGCTTGCGGCGGCGGAGCATTGGGCGCGGGCGATCATCGACGGTCGCGCCGAGGTCGATCCCGGATTCGCGGGTTCGATTGCCGCATACAAAAAACCGGACAAAAACGGCACGCCGAGATCGACGAACATCTGCGACGCCGCCGTAAAAAAAATCCCTTCGGGAAAAACGCTCGCCCAAGCGTTTTTTGCCGTCCAGACCCACGGGTACGTGACGGCGCTGCGCGATATCCGGGAGAAAATCCTCCCCGCCCTGGCGTGCGACGCGGCCGAACTCCTCGCGCTCCGCTGGAGCCGCCTCAAGGCCGAGCAGGGCCTGCTCTCGTTCGGCGACATGCTCCGGCTCATGTACCGCGCGGTGCGAACGAGCGACGAATTCGTCGGTTCCCTTCGCGCCAGGCTGCGCTTCGGCATTATCGACGAATTCCAGGACACCAGCGTCCTCCAATGGGAAATTTTCCGGCGCGTCTTCCTCGACGCGGAGGCGGGGCCGCGGCTGTTCATAGTGGGAGACCCCAAGCAGTCCATTTTTTCGTTCCAGGGCGCCGACGTTACAAGTTACCTGCGGGCGAAACGCGTGATTTCGGAAAAAGGCGGCAGGCTGTATTCCCTCGAAACCAACTACCGCTCGCTGCCGGAGACCATTGACGGATGCAACGCGATTCTCGGAAACACGGGCGACGGAGACTGGTTTGCGTTCGATTCCAACGGCCCAAACGCCATCTCCTACCCTTCGGCGGGCATGGGCGGCGGACTCGCCCAGGCCGTCAGGCGCGACGTTCCCCCCGCCCATGCGCTTTTGCACCCGCCCGTGCACGTCGTGCCGCTGGAAGGCGATGCGCACGAACGATTGCGGCGGATGGCCGACATGGCCGCCTGCGTGATAGAGTCCCTCACGGGAACAAAGCTGTCGATTCCCGACGGCGCCGGATGGAGAGCGCCTCGGGGCGGCACCCTCCCCGAGGCGCTTACCTACGGGGATTTCGCGATCATCGTCGAATCGCACGCCCTTGCCGAGCCGTTTTTACAACGATTCGCGGAAGCGGGAATCCCGGCCGTCAAATACAAGATGGAGGGTCTGTTCCAGTCGGCCATGGCGCGCGACGTGCATGCGCTCCTTCGCGCCGTCGCCCGACCCGCGGGCGACGAGGCACCCAGGCTTTCGGCCCTGCTCACCCGCTTTTTCAACCGCCGGCCGCGGGACATAAACCCGGAAAAAGACCTCGAACCCTGCGGCCGCGGGGGCTGCGCAAACGACAATCCGTGCATCGCGCACGGCCTTGCCGAGTGGACGCGGCTGGCGGCCGACCGTTCGTGGTCGCGCCTTTTCAGGAGCATATTCGAACGCACGGGCGTACGGCAGCGGCTCATGCGGCTCTCCGACGGCCGTCGCCTGCTCGCCGATCTGGAGCAGGTTTGCGAATACTGTCTCGAACTGCTGTACCGGGAAAACCTGAGTCTTGCCCAATGCGTGGAACGCCTCGGAATGCTTGTCGACGGAACCATCTCGGCGGGACGGGACAAAGACCTCCACGCCCTTGCCACGGAGCAATCGAGCGTCAAGGTGCTCACCATGCACGCCGCAAAAGGGCTGGAGTTTCCCGTGGTCTTTGCGGTAACCGGGGCTTCCAAAAGGGAACCGCGGGCACCGGCGGTACTGTGCTGGACCGACGACGAAGGGAAAAGGCGCGTGATGCCGGTACCGGCCAACGGTACGCGGGACCGAAACGAAAACCCCGCGCTCGACGCGGCGAATAACGAGGCACTCATACAGGCGACGCGGGAACGCAGGCGGCTTTTATACGTTGCGCTCACGCGGGCGCAGGCCATGCTCTTTGCGCCGGTGCATCTCGAAAAAATCGAATACGACGGTTCCGGAAGCATCGATTGGGCCGCGTGCCGGCCGCGATCAAGGGGAGGCGACGCAGACCTTACCGGACGACTGCTCGACATACTGAGGCAGGGAAACCGACGGATTCGGGCGTTCAAGCAAAATTATTGGACGCCCGTGCCCGCCGATCCGCGGCGGCCGGGCGTCGCGTCCGCCGCTCCTTTGCTCGCCCGCGCTCCGGACATCGCGTCGCTCGACCTCCCCTCGCGCGCCTGCGTCCAGACGAGCTACACGCAGCTGAGCCGGCGGACGGCCGCGGAAAGGGAAATCGACAGGAGCGAGGAAGACGCCGTGCCGCCCCCGCGCACCCAAACGCGGGCGCTGCCCGGCGGCAGGGAGACCGGCGACGCGCTCCACCTCGCCATGGAGGAGCTTCTTGGCCTCGACGACTGCCCCACGGTTCTGGAAAACGCCGAGGCCCTCGGCGGAACGATACGGCGTTTTCTCGATCGTAACGGCGTGCTGCGAAACCTTGCGGACGAGGAAGCGCGCCGCGAGGCAATCTCCCATGCGTCCCGCTGCGTACGCTCGGCGCTCACGTCCGCCGTTTTGCTCCCGGGCGGCGGGGAGGCGGCGGTCGCCGGGATTGCGAAACGCGACCGGACGCAGGAAATGGAATTTCTGCTCGGTGTTGGGCCCCACTGGGTGCACGGGTACATGGACCTCGTTTTCCGGATAAAAAACGAAACGGCGCCGCACCCGTGGCGCTACTATCTTCTCGACTGGAAAAGCGATACGCTCGACGGCTATACCGCCGAAACCGTCGGCGACCGCATCACCTCGATGCACTACGATCTCCAAGCGAAAATCTATTGCCACGCGCTCGACCGGTACCTTGGGGGCCTGCTCGGCCCGGCCTACGACCCGGCCCAAAACCTCGGCGGCGCGGTATATGTGTTCCTGCGGAGCTTCGGCCCCGAGGCGGGTGCCGGCGCGGTTCACGCGTGGACGCACGATCCCGCGCCCACAGCCGACGCAAAATTCACCGCCCGGCGCGTTTGGGAGTTTGCCGGAAAAGGACGAAGCCGTGAATCCGCGTGAAGCCCTCGAGGCGTATCTTCTCGACACGCGCCAGATAGACGCGCTGGCCAAACGGCAGGCGGAGCTGCTGGGCCAGCGCGGCGTCGCCGATAAAAATCTCGTTGAAGAGGCGCGGATCGTCCTGCTTCTCAACCTCGCCGCGCTCGCCCGCGGCGCCACGCGTCCGCCCAAACGTTTTCTGGCGGAGCCGTTGCGCGACGACGTCGTCGGCGATCATATCGACGCGTACCGGGCCGAACACAAAAACGGTGAGCCGCGATGGGCGGCCGCGCTGCGCGACGCCGAAACCACGGCAAGAATCAGCGCAATCGTCGACGCCGCGGCCGACGACCCCTTGCGCCTGGGCCCCTTGACGGGAAAGGAACCGGCGGGCGCGGAAGCCTGGCCCCTCCTCGTGGTCGATGCCGGGGAGGGCCGCCTGGGGTTTGCCCGCTACTGGCGCGAGGCGGCCCGACTTGAAAACCGCCTGCGGGCGATCCTGCGCGAACCGGCCGCCGCCTCCTCCCTGGTCACCGACGAGGCGGCCGCGGCAATCGTCAGGGAAGTGTTCGAACCCGACGCCGTCCTCGACGCCGGCGGAAGATTTCACTTTCGTCAAGCCGCCGCGGCGGCGCTCGCGCTCCGCGCCCGGTTCCTCGTCGTTTCCGGCGGCCCGGGCACGGGAAAGACCAGCGTGGTCATTCAGGTTCTGCGCTGCCTTTCGCGCGCGATTGACGGCCTGGAACCCGACGGCATCGTCCTGTGCGCGCCCACGGGCAGGGCAAAGGCTCGGCTCGGCGAAAGCGTGGATAGGGGAATAGAACGCCTTGCGGCAACGCCCGGTCCCCGCCGCGCACGAGATGTTGTCCTCAAAAACCTCGGGCGCGCAACCGTGCACGGCCTTCTGGGTTTTCGCCCCGGCGGCGACGCGAGATTCGACGGCGCAAATCCCCTTCCCCACCGGGTGATCGTCGTCGACGAGGCAAGCATGGTCGACACGTGCCTTTTTTCGCGGCTCATCGACGCCGCCGCGCCGGATTGCAGGATTATCCTTCTCGGCGACATGCACCAGCTGCCGTCGGTGGAGGCGGGCGCGGTTCTCGGCGACCTCACGGAGCGTTTTTCCGGAACGAAAGGCTTCCCCACCCTCACGCGGGAAACGGCCGAATGGGTACACGGCATAACGAGCGGCGTCTCGCTTGACGGCCGCGACGACGGGTCGTTCGTCCTGCCGGACGCCCGCGCCGCCGAAACCGCCCCACCGCTCGCCGATCACGCCGTGATCCTTACGAAATCCTTCCGCCTGTCCCCCCGGCTCCTCGAACTCGGCGCACTTGTCAATGCCGGCGACGGAGAAGGCGCGATCCGGTTCATACGCGACGCGGACGACTCGGGGGCCATTGAACTCGACCCGGGCCCGGGTACGGCACGGATTTCCCTATGGCTCGACCGGCATTTTGGCCCGGAAAAACTCGCGCGCCTTGCCGCGCTGCGCGGCATGGACCTCGACTCGCCAAAGGGTGCGCCCCTCCTCGAACAGGCCCTTGCCCTGTTCGAGGAATCGCGCATCCTCGTCCTGGGCCACGAGGGCGGGCGCGGCCGGTTCGAAATCAACGCTCTTGCCGAAAAAATGCTGCGAAAGCACCTCGACGACGGCGCCTCCCGCGGTTTTTTCCACGGCCAGCCCCTGGTGCTGAGCGCCAACCTTTACGGCCTCGACCTGTACAACGGCGACACCTGCGTCGCGGTGCGCGCGAAAGACGGCGCGCTAAAGGCCGTGTTCCGGAAAGGAGGCGGATGTAAAATCCACAGCATCGACCGCCTTTGGGGCCTGGAGCCCGCGTACGCGGTCACCGTGCACAAAGCCCAGGGCTCCGAATTCGACGACGTGCTGCTCGTGCTGCCCGAGAATAAAAGTCCGCTTCTCACACGACAAATCATCTACACGGCAATCACGAGGGCGAAAAAAAACGCGACGGTTCTCGGCTCGGAGGAGATGCTCAGGCTGGCGATTGGGACAAGGGAGGAAAGGCCGGGGGGAATACGGCTGGTTTAAAAAAATCTAAAAACGACGGCTGGAAAATGAGCCATGCATTCGTCCCGGTTGTTCGACCCGCCGCTCCTCAAAACGCGGGCCGCCCCGCAAATCCGGCATAAAATCCCGTGCAACCTCCGGCGAAACCCGGTCGACCGGGACGCACCTCGAAACCGCTCAAACTTCTTGACCCATACGATATTAAACTTGCTTTTTGCGTCCGGAATACGTAGTTTTTGCAAAGGAGCGACACAGTACGTCTCCGATGAGTTCGGGAGCGGATTGATTATGGATAATCTCTTTAGGGGAACAGGCAAGGAAAATGTGCCGATTGATATGGTTGGGCGGTATGTCGTCTGACGAGATAATTAATTAGGTCGTTTGAGAACTAATATCTGTTAGCGCTTCACGGAAAGGACATCGGAAATGGATAAAGACAATTCAGACAATGAATCTCGCGGTGCAAGTCGATGGAGTAAGCTCATTTTTGGAATATTTGTCACGATTATACTCGGGGCATTAGGGAGCGGATTATGGGACATCCTATTTAAACCTGGAATAGGTAACATCGGAAGATTTATCACCGGAATATCCCATAACATCGATAATTTAGTTTTTACTACAGCAGCATTGGACCCTCTTCCATTATCAGGCCTTATAATTATTCTAATCCTTACATGTGTACCCTTAATTGGGATTGGTTTATTGATTTTTTTTCGGATTCATACTGCGACCGCTAAATACAGCCACGGATCGAATAATTCAGCGTCGGAAGAATGAATCACAAGAATCCTATAAACAACGTAAGCGACGAGTACTTTACATAACAGTAATAATCGGCATTCTTATGTGTTTTTCGATATACATTCCGTCTCAGATTGCTTTCCAAGTAATGAACGAGTCTGTCTTTGTGTGGCGAATCTTCCACAAGAATATGGATATTTGTATTCCTTTCATGCCTTTTGCACAACAGGCTACCATCAATGCATCCTTTCGCCTTATGACGAAACGATCTGATTTTTCTAACATAATAGCAACTCTTGATTCAGTTGCTTCTCAACACACAACTAAGCTTGACTGGTATGATAAAAAGCGCTAACATATAGATAAAGGCCTGCTGTCAAGGCAAAAAAGCGTCCCGGTCCGATTTTCATGCTTAACGAGCGGTCGATTCGATTCGGCCGTTCGCAGTGTGCACAGTGATGGTATTCACCCGGCACTCGTCCCCTGTCAAGGCTATTGTCGCGCCGCCTTTTTCTTGATCTGTTTTCTCATCTCTTCCAGCTTATATACCCCTTGACAAAACACATTTGTCCTACCGACATACTCGGTTCTATTGCGTAGAATGGGTTTATTTCAACCGGCCACCCGCGAGCGGTCGGTTTTTATCTCTGATATTGAATGGGTTTCGGAGATATCTCAGAGTTCCATTTCACGGGGCCGGGGCGCCAAAATGGGGCTCCATGTATCATTTGTAAAACGCAATCATGCGCCGCCGAAACCCAATGAGTCATGATAACGGCGACCCCAGTCTCATAAACGCCGGACGCATCACCCCATGCGACTGGTTTTTTACGGAATGGGTCCCAGTAGAGAAATCTCGCAGAGATAGTCAACGGTTTGTAGGGAATCACGACCGCCGGAGGAATACTGCGGATAACAGCCACGCGGAACTTTGATGTTATCAACGGCTGTTCAATAAAGAGCCAAACGGTTAGGGAATCTGACGAAAGGTAACAGGTGTCGTCGGGCACATCCGCGACAAACTCACCGGAGGAGTTTTTCCAGTCAATTGTTCGCGAGTGAAACGAACCGCACACAATCGGCGCAACGTTCACGGAGCGGAAGTTGGAGCATTCTTTTATCGTTTGCGCGGCGGTACTGCATATAAAGGCTTCGATCTTCTGCGTTCGTCTTTCCCGGGGGAACTCGTTGTCCATGTTTCCCTGATAATCAATAATGGTAGTCCCTTCAACGGCAATCCTCAGGTCTTTGTCCTTAAAACGGCACGATTTGTATTCCGGATTCATGAGCACCCTAGATGTGCAGCCGGCCATAGCCAGGCAGACAATTATTCCCGCGCAAAGTGACCGGTTGACGGCCGGAAGCGACAATCGATAAACCGCCATTTTGAAGTTACCTTTTTAACGTACTGACAGGAATTCTTTTTTTCACGATCGGGCAGATGAGTAAAGAGAGTTCCTTTACAACCACTCGCCTCTCCGTCCTTTTCCCGTTTTCCCGCTCCGCACGGCGAACGGCCTCAAACGAGAATATAGGAAAATTGGAACACCATTGTCAAGCGCGGACATGACGGTTGGCGGCAGGGGGCCAATACACGACTTGCTTTTATATGGCAAATAGGTTTTCCGTACGCGCGCAGGCGACACCTGGGGAAGGCCAAAGCGGAAAAGGGAGTACGACGGGGTTTCACTGCTTTTTGAGACCCGAAGCTACCGCATGAGGTAGAGACACGGTTCGCAGATCGCGCCGCGCGAAGGAAATATCATTCGGCGATCATCGCCGCGGCAACGGTCGCTTTGTCGTCAAGCGTTGCCTTGACGACCAGGTAACCGGCCGGCAGCGGCGATCGCGGAAACGGAATCCGCATGCGTCCGGGAACCGCCGCCGGTCTCGATAATCGGTACAGCAGCGCGCCGCTGCAATTGTAAACCTCAACCTTGAGCTTGTGCGCCCGCGCCGGTCCGCCCGTTGACGGAATGTCGACCGCAATCATGTTTGCCGACGGAACAAGACGTACGCGGAACGGCTCGTACGATGCATCGGTCTTTCCCCGTTGTACCGGGAGATATGCGTTGATGTCCGTTTGCGTGATCATGACCGTGTTGGAATAGAGACTTCCGATTGAATCGCCGCCTATCGCCCGGACGGCGAAGATGAGCGTATCGCTGGCCCCCATGGTAATTAGCTTGGGATGGTAGAGCGTGCTCAACGGGTTCGCGGTCGCGGGATCATAATAGCCCTGCTTGCGGGCCGCGCCGTCCCAATGGTACACCTGGTAGCGCGTCACTCCGGGATCCGCGACCGGGTCCCACTGCAAAAGCATGAACGTATCCGCCTGTTCCGGCGTAGTGATTTGCTTCGTGGTAAATGAAAAACGGAGATTGTTCGGCGCGGGCAAGGTGGGCGGTGAGATGCGGAAGATCACCAGATCGGAATCGTTGCCGTAGTGCCCCGAATTTGCAAAGAGAGAGTCCAGAAGAAAATATCCGTTGTCGCGCCCGCCCCATCCCCAGTTGCAATGATATCGGATCCCGGCATCCGCGCCTTTCCGGTAGCCGTCCAGAACAAAGGTATGGTATTCCGCGGTCTCCCGTCCGAGCGCGGAATACAGTACCGGCCGCCGTTGGTTCAGCTCCGTGCAAATGATTGAGTCCCATTCCCCTTCGGCAACGGCATAGCGCCTTTTTGCCGCCAGCGCGGGACTGTACAGGAACGTTGAACAAAAACCATTGAACAAGTTTTCCGAGCCCGAACCCGAACTGGTGACGCCGAAGTCGGTCCGCACCGCTACGGCGCATTGGTACAGGACACGTGAAAGGACATTGATCGTCTGGCTGTCGGAATTGATGCTCAGCGAAGCCGGCAGTTGTGGCCAATTGAACCCGACCGCGGCAAAATCTACGGACAGCGGGCCGTACGCGCTCGTGTACGAAACCGTGCCGGCTCCCGACGGCGGATAATTGTAATACTTCATGATCTGCGCAATCGCCACGGCTCCGCAGCCGACCCAGGCGTGCCCATTGAGCGTTGCCGACGTCGCTCGGGAATCAAGGGGGCATCCGGCATTGTAGGGCCAGCATTGGTCCCAGGCCGTTGTGAGCAGGCAGGTATCGGAGAGGGGGGTGACGGGAAATGCCGGACGCGAAAAGAGCGGAATCAATGCGAAAACGAAGAACGGAATCGTATTTCTCTTGGTTCGCATGCCGCTCTCTTCGGACAACTTGTGTTGCCGTGGTCGCGCTTGGCCAGTAAAGAACCACGGCCATAGGCCGTGGTATCTTTTCGAGAAAACGCCTAGGCTTTTCACTATTGTCTGCTCGAGCTGCACAAAACAAATACCGCCCGCCGGCCCGCCGCAATGAACGCCGTTATTCTTGGAGGCCGTCGTAAAATGTACGGGCGGATAAAGGCGCGAACGGGCGCGATGAACAACCTACGCCGCTTACTTGATGTCTTTCTTGCTCAAGTAACCTTCCTTGCCGCCCACAAGCTTGATTTTTACCCAGTCTCCTTTTTCCTCCAGGACGGAAAAATCCATTTTCCCGGGAATCTTGGCTACCGTTTCGGCGCCGTTGTCGGGCTGCGACTTCACGTCGAGCCTGTCGTCTCTGTCGCCGCGCGTGGTTATTTTCTTGGCAAGCGCATCGGCCTTTGCCGTAAAGTCGGGCATTTCCATCTTGACGCCCAGCGACTCCAGAATTTTCTGCATCTCCAGCTCTTTTTCCAGATAGGTCACGTATGCCTGATACTTCTTGGCATCTATCTCCGCGTCTATCTTGGCATATTCGACGGCCTTGGGAAAATTCCCCACGAGGTCGTACAATTCGGCCAAGGCCTCAATGGCGTCCACATTGTAGGGATCGGCGTCGTACACGGCCTTGTAGATGGGAAACGCGTTGTCGAAGTCAAAGTTCTTCAAGTATTCGTTCACCTCTCTGGCCTTGTCCTTGTACTGTTTGTTGCGAATATCGGAGAACTCGAACCTCATCAATTTGAAACGGGGAGAGAAATAATTGGCGAAATCGACGGCAATCTGCTTCAGGCACGCGTCGGCGAGATCCGCGGCGGACGGCAACCCCGAACGAAGTTCGTCGCACCCCATCTGGCTGTTCACGTAGCCGGTATCCTTGATTCCTATTATTTGGGCGGTATTCACGGACACTATTTTCATCCTCGCGTTGACGCTCACCTTTCTGGTGGTACAATATCGATAATACTGCGAACCGTCCATGCGCCGCATAAGGACCTGCGAATTCTCGTCGTTGGAGCTGATGCTGACGCTTCCGGTTACGATGGCGTCCAGGCCCAAGACCTTTCCTATCTGGGCCGCTTGTTGTTCGTTAATCATTCCGCTGTTGCTCAGGTTTTGTTCCTGAAGCACCTTGTCAAGCTGGCTCCGCTCAACGAGATCGTACACGTTCGTTCGCGCGCCCTTCTGAAAAGTTTTTCCCTTTTGGGCCGCCGTGAACAAGCCGCCTCCGACGTTGGTAATTCCACGATCTTCGAGAAGGAGCTGGGCGGTGAGATAATCGTTCATCGCGCGCCCCTTTCCTTCACGGTTTTCAAAATCGAGGATGGCTATTTTTTTTACCCCCTCAAGGATTTTCTCGGGCGGCGCGACGACAAAGCATTCAATCTTCTGGCTGGCAACCGCGAGGGTTGCGGCCGCGAGGGTGAACAAACACGTTTTCCGAGCAACTCGAATCATCGGATCCTCCTTACCGCGCTGTGATTGTTAACCGACAGGGATTTGTTTTTCGAGAGCGTAGAAGGTATGCGCCGGCTTCCTTTGCAAACGCCTGTCGTCCCGCCGGTTTTCCGGGCCGTCCATGTGTTCCGCGGGCCCTATAAAATACGGCGTTCTGATGGCGTTGTCAATTTTGGCGCCGAGATTCTTTATGCTGCCGGCACCATGCCGGAAACGGCGGGGCTCCGCGGGAGCGGGAGGCCCCTCTCATTCCTCGGATGAATGAATCAAGCCTCGTGACAGGAAAGCGCATGGCTGAAATTTACGTTTGATGTTCCACGATTTAATTCGGACATTTATGGAAACTTACCATCGTGGCGTGATTGTGAGATATGTGCAAATATGCGCCTGCGGATTTTCTCTTTTTTAAATCGATACGGCACATCGAGATTTCCGATACATGTTTACATCGTCAACGCATGATGGCACTTTGGGACCGGCAGGATCTGCCGATCGAATAATCGTTCGCCGCTATTCGCCACGGGATTGTTTGATAATTAGGCAGTCTTCCATTGCTAGAGCATCTAGCCCTGACGCGAAGAAAGTCCTTATCGCATCGTAGGGGCTGCAGACTATGGGCTCGCCCCTGATATTGAACGACGTGTTGAGTACGATGGGGTCCAGACCGAAATCGGTAAGACTTTCAATCATATGGTGCCATTGGGGCAATATTTTCTTGTCAACGGTTTGGGGCCGAGTGGATCCGTCGACATGGACGACTGAAGGCGCCTTTTTTTTCATTGCGGCGGTTGCACTTCTTGCGACAACCATGAACGGCGTTTCGATAGGTTTTTCGAAATAGGCGGCCCTGTTCTCCTTCGGAAGGGAAGGACAATACGGACGCCACATTTCCCGAAATTTGATCCGAGCGTTCAAGGCGTCCTTAATTTTCGGGTTTCCCGGGTACGCAAGGATACTCCTTCCGCCCAGCGCCCGCGCGCCCATTTCCACGCCGCCATGGAACCAACCTGCCGTTTGCTGTCTGGAAATGATTTTTGCGACTTCCCGGCCGATATCCGTGGGTTTGGTATAGGAAATATGACACGTCTTTAAAATCTCCTCAACCTCGTCGTTGCCATACCGCGGGCCGTATTGGACGTTTTGCAGAGGATTTCTCGGCGATTGGCCGGATCCGTCCGAAACATACAGAGCCGCGCCTATGGATGCCCCATCATCCGATGACGCCGGATGGACAAAAAGATTTTCGATCCCGGCAGTGTCGTGCAGGCTTCCGTTAAGTTTGCAATTCATGAATATGCCGCCCGAACAGCAGAGGTTGCCACAACCGGTTGCGTCGACCAGTCTCCGCGCCAGGCGTTGCACCACCGACTCGAGATGGTATTGTACGGCGTAGGCGATATCCACGTAGTCGGTTTTCAGATGTATGTCGTGATTGTGCATCCCGAGCGGCGGCAGATTCTTGTCAAACGACATGATATAATTCGCCAACCGATCGGTGAATTTCGGGTGAAAACTTTTTCTCCCGAATTTGAAAAAATCTGCGTCAACCTCGCACCCCGATTCGGAGCGCCTGATTATTCTCTCAAACCGTTCTATCCATGCGTTGTTGTTTTTCCTTTCTTCGCCATAGGCGGCCAATCCCATGAGCTTTCCTTCATCCATGTTCGGACGGAAACCGAGATACGCGGTGAATCCCGCGAAAAACCAACCGAGCGAAAACGGTATATCGACCGCGAATATTTTCTTGCATTGACCGCTGCAAAAATGAAAGCCGCTCACGCACTTGTCTTCACCGCTGCCGTCGGCGACGAGCACCGAGGCGTTTTCGAACGGGGATTGGAAAAACGCCTGGTAGGCGTGCGACAGGTGGTGTTCCACAAAAACGATTTCCGGAACCGGCTCGGTGAAACCGCCCATGCGTAAGGAATCCCGGATTTTCCTCCTCATGTTTCCCGGAGAATGAGTGTACAGATAACCGAACCCATCAAAAAGACCATTATCGGATCCTGCGGTACGGTGCCCGCCGAACATCGATACCAGCTTGATTCCAGCGAGCCGCCCAAGCATCCGGTACGGGTATTTATCACACCCCCAACTGACGGCGATCCTATCGACCGCTTTTAGGGAGACCCCTTCGCTTCGCAAGCACCACCGTGTGGCGTTGATCGGGAAGTGTCCGTACGACCCCTTTAACCTTGTGAACTTGTCTTCCTCGCAGAACCGCTTGAGTTTTCCATCAACCAGCAGGCAGGCGGAAGGTTTTTCTTCAAAAGCGTTGATACCCATTATTATCATCGGCACTGTTCCTCTGTTTCAAAACATGACGGGTCCAACTCGTTCTTCAATTCGGAAAGCCCGGTACATTCCAGGGCGGGAAACAGTGCGCGTTGAAATTGTTTTTTGCTTTGTTTAAGCTTTTCAAAGGCCGTTTCTCTGGTAAGAATCCCATACCGTATCTGGCTGCTCAGGAAGGAGTCGGTATAGCTCGCGCCGATGAGTTTTTGAAACATGTATTCCTTAAACACATTAAACACGCAGTCCGAATGCCAATCGTCGCTCACGTTTTCGGGCCTTTTCCATCCGGCATTTTTTTCCAGCGCGTCAACGATAGCCGCCGGATTCCAATCAATATAGTCGTAGAAGAACAAATGCTTCAATTTGGGAAATAGTACCTTGAAATAGGCGGTCGTCGGCGAAAAGGCGAGGCACCCGGGAACGGAAATACGGAGATCGCTCACAAGACTCAAAAGCAATTCCTTCGAGCCGAGAACTTGTTTTGCCAGCAACGAGCCTCCTTCCCAAAGCCCGCTTCGTTTCAGTTGGTTGTCGCCTTTATTTTGCAGCTTGAGCGCGATGTATGGCGCGTATTCAAGAGGACAGTTCGACCAAACGATAAGTGGAATTTTACGTCGTGTGGCCAGTCGGGCACCCAGAATGTGCAGATGTTTGCAAGCGACGCAGGTGAGCCCGGCCGTGATATTCGACGGACGTTTTACCCATGCCTTGAAAAACCGCCTGAATGAACGAAGATGCGCCCCGGGAGGCAGCGAAACAACGTGATGCTTCACGTCAAGCCTTTCGCATACCGCAACTGCGTTTTGCATCGCGAAACCGGCCATACCGTCGTGGTTGTACGTGAACGCTTCGGCCTTCATTCCATAGGACTGTATCAATTGCAACAGGGTATACGAACTGTCCTTGCCGCCGCTGACACCCACGAGACAATCCGCCGCGCCGGAGGATTTGCGGTACGGGGAAAGAAATTCTTCCAGTTTCTCCGCGCCTTTCGGCCGGTAGTTGGGGTAGCCGGAACGGCACCACGAGCATTCGCCGGCTTCGTCGAAAGCGCTGCCCGGCAGGGTATTGGGAAGCAGGCATTTGGAACAACGATGCATACTATATCCTATTTATGAAAAGAAAACATTTCGAAGGCGAGCTTGAGAAGTTGAAACGTGATTTGTTTCAGGAAAATCGAGTATCGTTCGTATCCGGAGAAGTATTCGCCGATTAAAACGCGGAATTCGGTTATTGTCCGTATCCTGTATTTTAGGATGCCGGGGCGTTTATAAATCCTGTAATTCATCAAAACCGCGGGAACATATTCGAGATCGCCGTGAAGATGCAAGCGAAGATTTCTGCATACATCATCGATGCGGAAAAAGTACTCGTTGAGCGGACTTATTGCCTCGACCGCGGATCGTCGCATAATCACCGAGGAACTGGCGATAGGGTTTCTAAAAGAGCCTGCGATCTCGGAACGCCTACGTATCTGCCTCGACTTCCTGATACCCATAGGCTTTCCTGAAATGTCTATTTTTGTCGCGTCGCCGTAAACGGCGGCCGCGGTTGGATGGCGCTGCAGGGCTTCCGCGCCGATGGCAACGCTTTCCGGCGGCAGTGTGTCGTCTTGATCCAAAAACATTATGAATTCTCCGCGCGACTCCCCGATTCCTTTGTTAAGCGCCGCATTTTTGCCCTTATTGCAGGGCATTTTCAGATATTTCACGCGCGGGTCATGGCGGCATCCGCCGGGAAGATACCTGCCGACCGCCTTATCCGTATCATCCGTTGAGCCGTCGTTCACGATGATAAGTTCGAATTCTTTACATGTCTGTCCCAGCACGCTGTCAATTGCCCAAACAAGAAGATCGCGCGAGTTGTAGGTTGGAATAATTATTGAGACTGCACATGTATTCATGGTTCGAAAACGAAAATCACGCTCGGGTAAAATGGAAATGAATAGATGCCTGCCACCGTAAATCCGGAAGAAGCACAACAGCGCTTTACCACGGCCATGTCAAGGTATATGCGGTTGAAGCCCAACAGTACCTTGCCTTGGAACGTCAAGTGTTGTCTGGAACCGGCAATAAAATTCCGGATCGTTTCCATGCCGTCCGTGCCTCCGCACCAGTCGGTCGTTTGTTTGTGCAGCCGATCGATGCCCAGAAAAATTCCCCGAGCGGTAGGAATGTAGACCGAATTGAAAAAAATAATGTCGTATCGCCCTTTAATATTTTGTAAAAGATCACTTTGAACCATGTCGACAGATGCGGAGTTCGAACGAATGCATTGTAACGCACTTGTAACGTAGCTCTCGTTGATATCACAAGCATGCACCGCGCAACGACGTTTGCGTTGCAAACCGATGGATAACAGAGCGTACGGTCCGGCACCGATTTCAAGGACCTTATGAGAGGATAGAACATGCGTCCATAAAAATCGTTTTAGAATAATGGTAGTAAAATCCCAATGAATGCGGCTGTCGGCATCGACTTTTACGCCGAAAAGCAGCTTTGTTAACAGGCGATTCCTTCTGACGTGGATATTTAATATTTGCAGAAGCATTTTTTTCAATGAAACGATCATGGCGAAAAACCCATGGTGCAAGGAAAAGAATCTAAAGCGGTTAACCGCCTCGTTCGCTGTGTAACCTGATAGGGATTTTGCTTTTCCCTCGCCGCGCGGCGTCTCGGAAACGTTTTTTAACAATCGCTCCGTTTACACCCTTTGCCGCGCCAACAACCGTTTGGTTAATGACTAATATAGATATTCCAATTATCCAGCGCAAGCTGGGGCAAATTCTGGCGCAAAGGGCGCGGGATTTTGTCAAAACGTTTGGGGGGAGCGGGATTTCATCTCAAAATATCCTCGATGCGTTACAGACAGCGACGCGCCTGCGGATAATGGTCGAAAGTAACCAACCCCCGCCTATAAGGCGTGGGCTTTAGGGACTGTCAATTTGAAATTGACTATCATCATGAACTATTTCGCCTTCTTGTTCGGCTATATACGCCTGGATCACCTCGTCGGTGATCGTACCCGTGCTCACAGCCAGGTATCCCCTTGCCCACAGATGCTTTCCCCAGAACATCTTTCGCAGGTGCGTAAACTCCTGCAGCATCACCCGCGAACTGATTCCCTTGAGCCATTGCACTATCGTACTTATTTCCTGGTGCGGACGATAGCTGATCATCACATGAATGTGATCCGCGGCCACTTTGCCCGAAACCACGTTCAACTCGTGCTCCATGGCAATTTGACGGATCAGGTCGCGTACCCGAATTGCCACCTGCCCCGTCAAAACTTTCTTACGGTATTTCGGTACCCATACGAGGTGTACCTTAAGGTCATATTTCGAGTGAGATCCAACCCTATAATGCCTCATACAACCAAAATAAAAGGGTGCTTCGCCTGAAGGCGAGGGATTTCAACCATCCCCGAGCAGGACATTAAAAATTCCCGCTTACTTCCCGTTTTCGCGGACAAACCACGGCGACCGGTCCGAGCGGCGTTTTCCGCGCTGGGGCGGTCCCGTCAAACGGCGCGCCGACATTGAGGTATTTCTCGATGCAGCGGAAGGCGTACTTGCAAAGGTCCGACGGCGCGTCCCGTGCATGAAGGCGAAAGAAAATTCCCGTGGTCGGCGTATAATACTGTTTTTCTGCTTCAAATCCATGCGGTACCTCCCGCCGCCGTCGTGCCGTCCCTCCTGTCCCGCCCCGTGCGCCGAAAGGCGGGCTGCGACGAGAATGAGCCAGCGGAACCGTGCGGCCTTTAAAGGTATATTTTGCATTCCGCAATCCACATTTCGCAACGGCAAACCATGTATCAATCGCCGAATGTTTACCCTTTACCTTCCCGCCCCCTCGTAAAACGTCCTCAAATCCGTCACCACGTGCTCCATGGATTGGTACCGTTCGCGTATGCCGCCCATGCATTTCATGATTATGCCGCTCAACTCCCCAAAGCCGCGCGGCGGCGTGCGCAAGGCCGGCTTTTCGCGCGCGAGCTTCGAAAGCACGTTGGTGGTGTTCTTGTTGATGCTTTTAGGGTGCGCGCCAAAAAGAAGTTCATAACACACCACGCCGAACGAATAGATGTCGGTGCGCTGATCAAGGTTTTCGGGGTTATAAATCTGCTCGGGAGACATGTAATACTGCGAGCCAATAATGATGCCGTCGAATTTCGAGGTGTATGACCTTACCCACCGTACGGTGCCGAAATCGGCGAGTTTCACCTCCATCTTTTTGCCCTCGGGCATGCGCCAGGCACCCATGTCGCCGAGCACGGGAGGAACAAAGCTCCTGGGAAACAGTATGTTTTCGGGCTTGATGTCGCGGTGAAAGATGCCCTCGGTGTGGACGTTGCTTATCATCTCGGCGATGGTGAGCATGAGCCGGGTCTTGTACAGCAGCAGGTCCCGCGAATCGACCATGTACTTCTTGTCGCAGAGGAACCCGCGGAGCGTAGAGCCCATCTGTTCCATGAGGATGAAGCGGAAGCCGTTCTTGTGATCGAATTCCCCAAAGTCAAAAACCTTCACCACCGAGCGGGACACGGTGTCCGACAGGCTCTTGGAGAGATCCCACTGCACGTAGGACTCGTTGGTGAACCGCTTCTTCATTTCCTTGACGCGCATCTCCTCTTCGACCGTGTCCACGCCGGGCTCCCGGCGGACCGTGAGCAGGTCGCTTCGCAGGATTTTTATCGCGAAATCGGAAACGCCGTCGTAGGACGACTCGGCCTTGAACACGTCGGCAAAGCCGCCGCTTCCGATGTGTTCGCCGATGACGATGGAGGGAGAGTGCTTTTTGAACGTCGACCGGATGCGGTCGAAATGCCTTGCGAGCGACGTCGAATCGGACGGGCGGGAAAACACCTTCATGGTGAGGCGAAAAGGAATCCTGCCTATCCGTTCGACAAGGGAATCCATGGGGGACGTTCCTTCCATGCCGACGAACGGGTGCCGCCCGTCACAAGGAGCCGGGACGACTTTTTACATAAATAGCTTTTGCATTGCGGTAACGCAAGAAGGGCGCGGGCACTACATTTGGGCCATGAGCTGCTTGAGTTTCGTCTCCGCCGCTTTGAGGTTGTATTCAATGGTAATGAGGCGCGTCCGGGAGTCTTGGTAGCTTTCCTGGGCCTGCCGCAGCTCCAGCGACGTGGCCTCGCCGAGCCGCAGCCGCAGCATGGCGATGTCGAGGTTTTCCTTGGCGAGCGCGTCGTTTCCCTTTTCGATTTCGAGAAGCCGCCTCTGGCTCTCGAATTCGTCGAGCGCGGCGCTCAACTCCGCGGCGACCTGCTGTTTCTCGTTGTCAAGCAAGTACCGGGCCGACTCGTACCCGATGCGGGCGGTCTTCGCCTGCCTGAGCGCGCTTCCCGCCTGATACAGCGGAACGGTGAGCGTGCCGCCGATCTGCGGACCGTATCCCCGGCTCATGGCGACCGAACCGGCGCTGTTGTCGCTTTGCGAAAGCGAATAGCCGGCCGAAAAGAAAAGTTTCGGGAAGAAAAGGGTGCGTGTCTCGGCAAGCGTAAGGCGCGCAATCTCCAACTGCTTTTCGAATGCGGCAATGTCGACGTTGCCCGAATACACCTGCGCCGCGAGCCTCGCCTTGTCGGGAACGTAGGTGAACGGGATTGAATCGGCCACCTCGAACGCGGTGTCCGGGTTCCGGCACAAGAGCAGGTTGAGCGCCCGTTTCGCGTCGCGTATCGCCGATTCCTGGGAAAGCGCGTTCTCCCTGTTGACGTTATAGTCTATCTGCGCCTGCAGGTAAGTCGTCTTCGGCGACAGGCCTGCGTCGAAGCTCGTCTGGAGGATAGTCACCCTGTCTTTGTTGTAGGCAAGGACTTCGTTTATCGATGCCAACTCCTGCTTCTGCCTGACGACGTTATAATAGCCCACGATGACGTCGTAGGCGGTTTGAAGCACCCTGCCTCTATATTCCATGTTGCCCAATGCCTCGATTTCCGACAGCTTTTGTTTCGTAACGAACATCTTGCCGCCGTCGAACAGAGTCCACGCAAGCGCTATGCCCGCGCTCGCGGCATTGACGCGGGCGTCCGGATAGACGATCTGCGCGCCCGAGGACGGCTTTTGGGTTGTGTTGCTCTGTGAATAGGTTTCCACGCCCGTTGCCGTGAGCGTGGGAAGCATGCCCGCGTTGCCGGGCGTGTTGTTCGCCCGCGCGACAGCCGCGTCGTTTTGGGCGACGAGGATATCAAAATTGTTTTTAAGGGCTATCGACAGGGCATCGTCGACCGTGAGCGGCGGCTGGGCATTGACAAGAGCGCACAGCGCGGCGACAAGCATCCCGCACCGTATGGAGGCCGCCCCCCGCCGCGGAGGCGTTGCCGTTTCGTGGGTGCCGGGTTCACGCATAATGCCTCTTCGTTCGCGACAGATACGAATAAAGCGCAGGTATGATGAACAGAGTAAGCACGAGGGAAAATATGATGCCGCCTATTACCACGATGCCGAGCCCCGCCCTGCTCTTGGCGCCGCTGCCGAGCGCCAGCGCTATGGGCAGCGCGCCCAGCGACGTGGCGAGGCTGGTCATGATGATGGGCCGCATCCGCAGCGCGGCCCCTTCCTTGACCGCCGCCATCTTGTCGAGCCCGGCCTTGCGCCTCTGGTTGGCGAACTCCACGATAAGAATACCGTTTTTCGTGACCAGGCCTATGAGCATGATAATGCCTATTTGCGAAAAAATGTTGTTGGTCTGGTTGAACGTCCACAGGGAGAACAGCGCACCGGCAAATGCCAGCGGAACCGTCATCATGATGATGAGCGGGTCGGTGAAGCTTTCGAACTGGGCGGCAAGCACCAGGAAAATGAGCACGAGCGCCAACACGAGCGCGAACCAGGTGTTTGAAGCGCTTTCCGCGAAATCGCGGGACGTGCCCGCGAGCGCGGTGGAGAACGACTGGTCAAGCGTGGTGCGGGCAATCCTTCGCATTTCGGCGATACCGTCGCCCAGCGTCCTGCCGGGGGCCAGCGCTGCCGAAACCGTGGCGGATTTGTAGCGGTTGTAATGGTACAACTGCGGCGGCGTGCTCGCTTCGGTCATGGCCACCACGTTGTCGAGCTGGACAAGGTCTCCCTTGTTGTTCCGCACGTACAGGGCGGATAGATCAAGGGGCCGATCGCGGTTGGCGATGTCGACCTGGCCGATGACCGAATACTGGAACCCGTTCATGATGAAATAGCCCACGCGACCGCCGGACAGCGCGAGCTGCAGCGTACGCGACACGTCCATCACGGAAATCCCGAGCTGCGCGGCTTTCCGGCGGTCGATGGAGACATCGAGTTCCGGCTTGTTGAACTTGAGGTTGAAGTCCACGCCCTGGAACACGTCGCTTTTCCCCGCCGCTTCCACGAATTTCGGCAGCGCCTGCCTGAGTTTTTCAAAGTCGTTGTTCTGGAGCACGAACTGCACGGGCAGCGATGAACGCGCCCCGGAGCCAACCGAGATGGTCTGCTCCTCCACCACGAACACGCGGGCATCGTTGAAGCGGGCAAGAACTTTCTTCACCGCATCGACGATCTGCCGCTGCGAGCGCCTTCGTTCCCGCGGGTCCGACAGCGTGACGCGGAGCACGGCGCTGTTGACGCTGCCGGCGCCGCCGAACGAGGGCGCAACGATTTCGATGATGGCCTTCGCCTCGGGCACGGCGTCGGAAACGGCGGCGGCTATACGATCGGCGTACTTCTCCATGAAATCGTAGGACGTGCCTTCGGCGGCGGTCACGGTAACGCGGAACAGGCTCCGGTCTTCCAAAGGCGCCAGCTCCGACGGGATGAGTTTGTAAAACACCGCGATCATGACGACGCACACGGCGATGAGCGGCACGGAAAGCCACCGACGCCGCAAAAACCGGTCGAGCGTGCGCCGGTAGGCAGCGTCGAGCCACACGAAGAACGGTTCGGTCTTCCGGTAAAACCAGCCGTGACCGGTCTTCGTACGGGTGAGGTAGACGTTGAGGACCGGTGTCAGCGACAGGGACACGAACGCCGAAATGAGAACGGCGCCGGTGAGGACGATGCCGAATTCACGGAACAACCGCCCCACGAAACCCTGCAGGAAGATGATGGGGATGAACACGATGGCGAGGGTGAGCGACGTGGCGATGACCACGAAGAAAATTTCGTTGGTGCCTTCAAGCGCCGCCCGCTCGCGCGGCACGCCCTTTTCTATCTTCTTGAAGATGTTTTCGGTCACCACGATGCCGTCGTCCACCACGAGACCGGTGGCAAGCACCACGGCGAGCAGCGTGAGGATGTTGATGCTGAACCCCGCCGCGTACATGATGAAAAACGCCCCGATGAGCGAGACGGGAATGTCGATGAGGGGCCTAAACGCGATGAGCCAGTCGCGGAAGAAAAGGAAGATAATAAGGATGACGAGCGTGAAGGCGATGGCGATGGTCTGCCGGACTTCGGACACGGAGTTCTTGACAAACTGCGTCTTGTCCATGATGACGTCGAGCCGGATGTCTTTGGGCGCATCCCGCTTTATCTGGTCGAGGCGCTTGTAATATTCCCTGGCGATGTCGATGTAATTGGCGCCGGGTTGGGGGATTATGGCGAGCGCCACCATGGGCACGCCGTTGTTTTTCAGGATGGTCTGGTCGTTCTCCGGCCCCAGTTCCGCCGTGCCAACGTCACGGAAACGCACGGTCTGCCCCGGCGTCGCTTTGATGATGAGGTTGTCGAAGTCTTCTTCCGTCGTCAGAAGGCCGCTGGTGTTCACCGTGAGCTCGGTGTTTTTTCCGTAGATTTTCCCGGCCGGAAGATCGACGTTCTGGTTGTCGAGCGCGGTCACGATGTCGGTAAAGGTCAGCTTCTGAGACGCGAGTTTCGCCGGGTCTATCCACAGCCGCATGGCGTATTTCTTTTGACCCCACACCTGCACCGCGCTCACGCCCGGAATCGTCTGAAGACGATCGAGCAGAACGTTTTCCGCGTAATCGTCCAGCTCAAGGACGTTTCGCGAATCGCTGCTCACTGCCGTTGCAATGATTGCATCGGCGTTGGCGTCGGCTTTCGACACGATGGGCGGCGCGTCGATGTCCTGCGGAAGCTGGCGCATGGCCTGCGAGACTTTGTCGCGCACGTCGTTGGCCGCGGCTTCGAGGTTGTAGCCGAGGTTGAATTCCACCGTGATGGTGCTGCGGCCCTGGTTGCTCGACGAGGAGATGGTGCGTACGCCCTCAATGCCGTTTATCGCCTTTTCGAGCGGCTCGGTGATTTGCGATTCGACGACCTCGGCGCTGGCGCCGGTGTACGACGTGGACACGTTGATGGTGGGCGGGTCGATGGAGGGATATTCCCGCACGCCGAGGAAGGAAAACCCGATGACGCCAAACAGCAGGATCACGATGCTCATGACCATGGCGAGCACGGGGCGTTTTAAACTGAGCGACGAAAGACTCAATGCAAAATCCTGCGTTTGTTATTCTGGTGTGGATGCCGCCTCACCCCATCACCCCGGGCCTTCGGCCGCCCCACATCCCCCCTCCACAAGTGGAGAGGGGATGTGGGGCCGGGCGAGCAGGGGTGAGGCGATCCCTTATTTCCCCGACACCGCAACTTTCAAATCCATCCCCGGCTTCACAAATAATAATGACGAGGTCACCACCGTGTCGCCCGCGGAAAGGCCGCTCGTGATCTGCACTGCGGATTCGGTCCGGATACCGGTGGTAACGACCCGCATCTCCGCCTTCGCCCCCTTCGCCACGACTACTTTCTTGCTGCGCACATCGAGTATCACGCATTGGGAGGGTACCATGAGCGCGCTGTCGATGGTGGCGAGCGCGAGTTCGACATTGGCGAACGCGCCCGCGTGCAGCCTGGCGTCAGGGTTCTTGACCACGGCGCGCACCTTGAGGGTACGCGTGTCCTCGTCGATGCGCGGCTCGACGGCGTATACCGTCGCCGAGAATTTCTCCCTGAACCCCGCGACCGTGAACGTAAGGCGGTCGCCGGCGTGCACTTGAGAAGCGTAAAGCTCGGGTATGGAAAAATCTATCTTGAGCGGATCGGTCTTCGACAGGGTCGCCACGGTCACCGCAGGCGTGAGATACGCTCCTTCGCTGACGTTGCGCAGCCCGAGGACCCCGGAAAACGGCGCGCGAATCTCGGTCTTTTCTATCTGGGCCTTTATGTTGTCGATGTCCGCGCCGAGAGATTTCACCTGCAACAGGGCGTTGTCGTAGTCCTGCCTGCCCACGCCGTTGACGGCGAGGAGCTGCTTGAGCCGCTCCTCGGTCTCCCTTGCGATCGCAAGCTGGGCGTTGAGCTTCTCAAGCTGCGCCTGCAGGTCGCTGTCGAACAGCTTCACCAGCAGCGCGCCCTTTGCGACCGGCGAACCTTCCCGGATTCGCAGCGAGGTGATGATGCCCGAAATCTGGCTATGCAGATCGACCTCTTCCGACGGCACCAGCGTGCCGGAGGCAATCACGTTGTTGTCGAGAATCGTGGGCGCGGCCACTACCGCGCTCACCTGAAGGACTCGCTCCTTTCCGGCCATGTTGGCCGGTTTTTTCTCCGGAGGATGCAACGCTTTATTATAAATGATGATTCCGGCAACAAGAGCCGCTGCCGCGATTATCGCGATCGTGGTTTTGGACATGGGAATTGCGAGCTCCTGTGAAGGGAGATACCACCCTGCGCGTACCGGCCGCTGATGCCGGGCTAAAATACAATACCATGGTTAGGCGACGGTTAAGAAATCGGCCCGTATTAGACAACGAAACACGGCCGACCGTTACCGCTCCGCCGTTTTCACCGCCCGCCGACAACGGTTTCGTTCGCCCCCGCCCATTCCACAAAATCGAACCCCGTCGCCTGCAAGAGGGCGAATGTGCTCAGCGCGTATTTGAATTCGCTCAGCACCTTTGAAAATTCCGCCTGCGTGTACTTGTCCTCGGCGTCGAGCAGATCGAGGTTGGGGATTACCCCCGCCGCATACTGAAGCGTCGCGATTCGGCGGGACTCGGCGGCCAACCGCACGTTCGACGCGGCAGAGGAGACGTTCTGGTGGGCGCTTTTAACGTCCTCCACCGCCTTGAGAACGTCGGTGCGAACGCGGCGTTTCAGGTCTTCCAGCACGGTATTCAGGCTGTCGATCCGCGACCGCAGTTCCTGCTGGCGAAAATGGTTTTTCCGTCCGTCGAAAATCGGCGCCGTGATCTGCGCCGCCGCGACCCAATTGAATTTTATCTCGTCGAGATCCGGAATGTAGCCGTTCTTCCCGCCGGCCGCCACGTGCGCTGACAGCGTCGGCGCGAGATCGACGCGCGTAAGGGATAGCTGGGCCAAAAGCGCCTTGATGCCGATAGTAAGCAAATCGATTTCGGTCCTCTGCCTGAGCGCCGCGCCCACCAGCGAGTCTGCGGCGGGCTCCCGGAATGACGAATCGAACGCCCCGATGCAGTTGACGGGTGCCGACTCGGGCAGCCCGAGCAGGTACCGGAGATCGATGTGCTGCTTGGAAAGATCGTTTTCCAGGTTGACAAGCTCGGTCTGCGAATTGGCGAGTTGAACCTCGCTGCGCAGAACGTCGAATTCGGTGGTGCTTCCCGTGGAAAGCTTTTTCTTCACAAAATCGAGGTGCCGGCTCAGGTTGGCGATGTTTTCCTGTTTTGCCGCGACGAGCTGCGCGCTGCCGAGGGTCGATTCGAACAATACGATGGTCTGGTAGGCGACGGCCTTTGCGGCCATGCCGCTCCCCGTTTGAACGGCCTGTTCCCCCAGCGCGGAAAGCCGCACGGCCTTGCCGCGCCGACCGAAGTCGAACAGCACGTAATCAGCGCCCGCGTGGACGTCCCAGTTGTTCATCGGAAAAAGCTGGAACCCGATCGGCCCTCCCAATGCCGCGGGCAGGTCGAGACTCATCTTTTCCTCCGGCCCGATGTTGGAATAGGAGGCCACCCCGCTCACGGAGGGCCACCATGCACTTTTCGCTTGCCCGGTCCTCGCTTGTGCCGCCGAGAGTCCCTGTTGAACCGCCGTCAGCACCGCGCTGTTTTTAACGGCAAGCGCTACGGCCCGTAGCAACGTAATCGAGTCGTTCGTCTGGCACGGCGCGGACGCGGCAAGGCCGCACAGCACAAGCACCGGCGCAAATTTCCACATACTGTTTCGTTTCATTTTCTTCCTCACGTTACGCGTTGCACTTGTTCATCGTCAATCCGCGGCGGGACTGTGCCGCGGGAGCGCCCCGGCGGGGGCTTTCCTTTTGGTCTTCAGGATCAGCACCGGCACCAAACACAGCGCGGTACAGGCCGCCGAATAAAAAAACGCGTCGTTTATCCCCCACACAAACATCTGTTGCGTAAAATGCAGCGATAATAGGCCCGTCGCCTGCGACGCAGCGGCCTGCGACGACGAGCCGGCGGCGTGCATCGCGTGCGTCTGCAGGGCATGCACGGCACCGGAGAACACGGGAGAGGAACGATCGATGGTCGTACCGGCCACGGCGGTATGAAAAAGGACGCGCTGCGTGAGCAGGGTTTGCAGAATGGCCACGCCGAAGCTGCCGCCCACCTGTCGGACCACGTTGATCATGCCGGAGGCCTGCGCCATTTCGTGCCGCCCGATTTCCACCAGCGCCACCGCGGACAGCGGCGAGAACAAAAGGCCCATGGCAACGCCGCGCAGGTACATGGGGAGCATGATTTGCGCGTGTTCGGAGAATATAGAGAGCCGGGTATTGAGCAGGAAACTCAACGTGAACAGCGTGATGCCGAGGGTAATGGGAATTTTCGGATTGACCTTGTCGGAAAAATATCCGGCCACGGGGCCGGTTGCGGCCTGGATAAGCCCCACCGGAAGCAGCACCAGGCCCGATTGCAGCGCGGAATATCCCAGCACGTTCTGCAGGTACAACGGGATGAGAAACACGCTGCCGAACATGCCCACGCCGAAGATGAACATCACCACGTTGGTGAGGCCGAAGTTGTATTTGGCGAGCAGCTTGAGGTTCACCAAAGGCGATTTTACGTTGAACTCGGCGACGAGGAACACCACCAGCCCTATTGCCGAAAGGAGGTAGCAGAGCATCATGGCGTCGGACGTCCAGCCGCCGGTGTTCCACTGTGAGTTCCCGCTGGCGAGCGCAAAGAGCAGGAATCCGAGAAATACGGTGAGCGACGCGAAACCCGCGAAATCGAACGACCGCATCTGCTCCGTCTTGTACTCCCGCTGAATAATCCACGTCGCGACCAGGCAGACAATTCCCACGGGGACGTTGACGTTGAAGATCAGGTGCCAGTCGAAATTGTCGGCGAGGTAGCCGCCGAACATGGGCCCCAGCGACACCGAGGCCGCGGCGGATATGGACCAGAACCCCATGGCGAGTCCTCGCTTTTCGAGGGGGAATTCCCTCATGATTATCGCCATGCCGATGGGTTGCAGAAACCCGCCGCCCAGTCCTTGCCCGATGCGCATTATAATCAGCGATTTCTCGTTCCACGACACGCCGCATAAAAACGAGAACACCGTGAACATGACGAGCCCCGCCGTATACATCCGTTTGTAGCCGAATCGGTCGGCGAGCCAGCCGGAGGTGGGCAGCATCACTCCGAAAGCGAGCATGTAGGCGGTGAGTATCCACTGGGCGATGTCCACCGAAATGCCGAACGAGGACATGATTTTGGGCAGCGCCGTGTTCACGATGGTTGAATCGAGCACCACCATGAAGGAGCTTATCATGATGTTGGCAAGCACCCACCACATGTACGACGAATGCTCGTGATGGAGCGACGGGACAGCCTTGACGAAGCGTTGTCGGAGCATGGGGCCCTATTTCGGGAAGACGCGCACGTATGCCGACAGCCCCGGCAGGAGCGTCACGCCGACGGGAATTTTGACGACCGCTATTTTCACCGGCACGCGCTGGGTCACTTTGGTGAAGTTGCCCGACGCATTCGACGGCGGAATGAGCGAGAACTGCGACGCCGTGGACCATCCGATGGTCTCGACCGAACCGTCCATCGCCTTCCCCGGAAAAGCGTCCACGGAAACATCCACCCGCATCGCGGGCCGGATTGCGCGGAGCTTGGTCTCCTCGAAGTTCGCGGTCACCCAGACGTGTTTATTATCGAACATGGAAAATATCGCCTGGCCCGGCGAGACCACGTCCCCCGACAGCACCCATCGCCGGGCAATCACGCCGGAAATCGGGGCGGTGATGACGGTGTTGGCCAGCTGGGTCTTCACAATTGCGAGATCGGCCTGTGCCGTGGCTATTTGCGCCTGGTCGCGGTCTATTTGCGCTTCGGCGAGCTTTTTCGCGTTTTCGGCGTGGTTGAACTGTTCCTGCGACACGATCTGGCCCTTGAATTGTTTTTCGACGCGTTCGAAATCGTCGAGCGCCTTTGCCTTGTTCACCGACGATATCTCCACGCTCCGCGTGATGAGCCTTACCGCCGCTTCCGCTTTCGCAAGCTGGGCGCGCAAATCGGCGTCGTCGAGCACGACCAGCGTGTCCCCCTGCCGCACCGTGTCGCCCTCGTCGTGCCCAAGCGACGCGATGCGGCCGAGAATCTTGGCGCTTATGGTCGCGCGGTAGGCGTCGACGTACGCGTCGTCGGTGGACACCGAGGAAAAACGCACCGCGTACCAGACGCACACGGCGACGATGACGCCCACCACCAGAAGAAAAAGCGGAATGATGACGCGCTTGCGTTTGAACATGGGCACGTCGTCGACCGGCTGGTCGCCGCCGTTGGCGCCGGCCGCCGGTCCCTGCGGACGCTGCGGCGAATCCGGTTTCTGCTGTTGCGATTGGGAAGCGTTCATGGCTGTTTCACCCCATTGCGTTGATGTGATATTCCGTTAAGAAGAATGTCCAAGAAGCCCATCACTTCGGCCCGGTATGCACGGACATCCGCACCGGCCGGTTCCCGGCCACTCAGGGATTTGAAGAACCTGATGCGCAGCCCCTGGAGAACATGATGGATAAGCTCGGCCGTTGCGTCGGGCGAATCGATAAAAAACTCGCTCCCTTTCTTTCCCTGTAGCAAAATCGAGGCCAGGGGTGCGATGTTGGTGGCGCTGAACTCACGGAACAAATCGCGCATAATCGGCTTCACGGAATCACGTGCCCGGACCTCGATGATGCGGAGATCGAGGAGAGAGCCGAGCAGCCTGAGATGCTCTTCAAAATATCCTTCCAGCTTCTTTGAAGCCTTCCCCTCTCCCCTGACAATGGATTCGATCCTCGTGACAAAGGCCTGCTGCTCCGTGGCTACCACCCGGCGGAATATGTCCTCCTTGGTCGGAAAATAGTAGTACAGCGCGGCCTTGCTTATGCCGAGATCCGCCGCTATCTCGTCCATGGTGACCTTGGCCAGGCCGAAGCGTGCAAAACGCTTGTGGGCCGCGTCGAGGATGGCCGACTGTTTGTCGTGTACGCAGGTATGGGTCATGGCAAGAGAGTCCTGACTATTTTAACAAAAAAGTCGGACGGTAAAATACTTGGAAGGCGGGAGAAATGCAATGGCCGCGAACACATGGTTCAAAGGCCGGGAAACCGTTCCGCATACCTTTAAAGACGAATGAATGGCGGATTTACTGCGAAAAAGGGGAACCTTAACAGTGGATTGGGAGCCGTGCCGTCTTCGTATTTTAACCCTCTCTCTTTTTCTTTTCCGTCTTTTTAATCATCCGCAGGAACTTACCGTCCACCACTTTTGAAATCAGTTCGGCCCACGCCAGCACCATCCACAGCCCCAGCCTCCGCATGCCGGCCCCGAACCCGTAGATCCGCATGATGGTGAATGACTTTCCAAACGTATAAAAGTGCCGGAGCGCGCCGTAGAACTCCCTCTGGAGCTCAAGCGTGGTCATTTTTTTGGGACGGAACGTGGCGTGCATGAGATCGAAATACTGCCAGTCGTCCACGGCCATCCGTCCCTCGTCGCTATACTGTTTGTAAATCGGCGTTTCCGGGAAGGGCGTGAGCACCGCGGGCTGGAGCGTGAAGGCGTTGATGTCGCGGCAGAATCGTATGGCCTTGCGAATGTCTTCCGGGCCGTCGGTGTCGAGGCCGAGCACCAGGCTCGCAAGAAGCTTTATCTTGTATTTCCACAGGTTGGGAATGCTGCCGAGAATGGGCTCGAGCTTTATCTTCTTGCCGATGTATTCCAGCGACGCCGGATTGAGGCTTTCTATCCCGATGAGCACGCTCCGCAGGTGGGCGTTGGAGAGCAGCGACAAAAGCTCCTCGTCCTGCACCATGTCGGCGCGGCCGAAGAAAAACACGTCGCGGAACACCAGGTTTTTCTCGATCATTTTTGCGAGCAGTTCCTTGGCCCGCTTCCTGTTGCCCGTAAAGTTGTCGTCCTGGAAATTCACGTACTTGAAGCCGTGCTTTTTATAGTACGAAAGTTCCGCTATTACGCTGTCCACGCTTCGCTCGCGATAGGGCGAGAACATGCGCGAGGTAGAGCAGTAGCTGCACGAATAATGGCAGCCGCGCGTGGTCATGACGTTCGCCTCCCTGCACGGAGTTTTCAAAAGGGAATAATCGGGAAAGGTCACACGGTCGAGATCCTTGGGATACGGCGCGTTCACCACGCCGCCGCCGGTCTTGCTTTCGATAACGTCGGCGATGACGTCCTCCGCCTCGCCGGTGACCACGACGTCGCAGTGCGCAAGCGTCTCCTGCGGAGCAACCGTTGCGTGCATCCCTCCTATCACGACGCGCTTTCCCCTGCCGCGGAAAAAATCGGCAAGCGCGAAGGCGCGGGGCGCGGTGGAGGTCATGGTGGAGATGCCTATTACGTCGGCCGAAAGCAGCCGCTCCATGTCGACCTTAGAATACAACTCCTCATGCACTTCTACGTCGTGGCCGCGATCGCGGAGAATGGTGGCGAGGATGAGCGGCCCGGTTATGGCGTTGGGCCGCGTGTAAATTGAGTTGCCTATCCGGACGGGGAGCGCCTTGCGCATGTCGGAAGCGGGCGTTACGAAAGCGACTTTCATCGTGTCTTCTTCCTTTGTATCAGGGTTGCCGGGCGTGTCAGGTATATTGCTTTGCGGCCATCACGAGCATTTGGAGCCGGTTTTCGAGGTTGGCCATGCTCACGTCGAAGTCGTAGTCGAGTGCCAGGATGTTTATATGCGGGAATCTTTCCTTGAGCGGTTTCACGATCCCCCGTCCCGTGATCTGGTTGGGCAGGCACCCGAAGGGCTGGATGATGACGAAGGAGGTTACCCCTTTTTTCGCGTAGTGCATTATCTCGGCAGGAATGAGCCAGCCCTCTCCCGCCACGATGGCCGTGTCGACGAACCCCGCGACACAGGAGGCAAGCTCCGAAACCGTGGGCCGCGGCTCGTAGAAACGGAAGCGTTTGTAAATCCGCTCGACCCGTCCGAGCACGTGCCGGTACGCCGTGTCGAACGCGGCCGCCTCCACGAACTTGAGCGCGGGCCGGCGGGCGAGCCCCCGCCGCACCATGTCCCTGTCGACCACCACCTGCCGCCAGAAAAACGAGACGATATCCGGCAGCAGCACTTCCATCCCGTTTTTTTCAAGGTAACGTACCACCTGCCGGTTGGCCGCCTCGTGGTAATTCATGAGAATCTCGCCGATAACGAGCACGCGCGGCCGTTTGCGGCCGCGGTCGGCGGGCACCGCGTTGAATGCCTTGACGGCCCGCAAAAACGCCGCGCGGGCCTTAATCGAGCCGCGTTCCAGCGCCCGGCAGATTTTTGCAAGATGTTCCTCGTATAACCGGTCGACGCTGCCGGGCGAAAGCTCGTAGGGCCTCGTGGCGCGCACCATTGCGTCGAGCGCGTCGGTGAGGGCGATGCCCCACAGCATGGAAAGCTTGAACCGTAGTCCGGGCGTGAAGCCCGGGTGAATGCGTTTTCCGTCGCTGCCGGTGGTGAGCAGGGCGACTTCGCCGTAGCCCGCGTCATCGAGCGCCTTTCGCGCCAGCGCGAAATACTGGCCCGCGCGGCAGTCCTCGCAGTTCTTGGCGAGCACCAGCGCCACGTCACCCGGCGCGGCCGCGCCCGTCGACAGAAAGCGGAGGCATTCTCCTATGTTTATCTGCGCGGGAAAACACGCGTCGTTGTGCACGTAGCGCTTGCCCAAGTGCTGGGCGTGCTGGTCGGCGAGCGGCAGCGGCATCGACCGGTATCCGAGCTTGCGGAAGACGGCGCTCGACATGGCGGAAAACGAGCGCGACATGGTGGGAACCACCACCACGCGGCGGCGCTTGTCGGCCCTCGTAAACGCCGGGGAAAACGGCTTTGGAAGCGCGGCCGCCGCGCGCGCCGCGGATTTCATACGCCCCGCCGTCCGCGCACGGTCTCGACGAACGAGCGTATGCGTATCCCCAGCGCTCCGAGCGCTTCGCCTTCGTCTATCTTAAGTACGAGCGGCTGTTTTCCCGACGTCGCGTTCATGATGCGGGCAAGCTCGTCGGAGATGATGGCGTCGTGGCCGCAGCCGAAGCTCACGAGCTGCACCACTTCGAGGTTCGGGTGCGCGGCGGCGAACAGCCCGGCGGCGTATATCTCCGAGTGGAACGGGTTGTACAGTTCGGGCCGCACGTTGCGCAGGTCAAGCTCGGCCATGTCCGGGAGCGAATCGATGGTGAGGAGCGGTATGCCCAGCGAGGTGAAAATCTCGGGCACGCCGTGGTTGATGTACGGATCGTAGTGGTAGGGGCGTCCGGCGAGAATCACGCCGACGCCGTTTCCCGCTTCTATCGACTCAAGCACGCGACCGCCTTCGGCGCGCATCTCTTCCCGGAATGCACCAAGCGCTTTTTCCGCCTGCGCTATCGCGGCGTAGACCTCCCGGCGTTCAAGACGGTATTCCTCGATAAGGAATCGCGCCACCTGCTTATCGCGCATGCGCTTGTCGAACCAGTTGAACACGGGGCTGTCCACGATGGTCGCGCCGCGGGCGCTGGGCTTGTTCATGCCCGACAGCACGATGGGATATCCGGTCACCACGGGGCACATATGCACCGCGCCGGGGTCCGACAGCGTGGACGGCACGGCGAGCATGACGGGCGCGAAAATACGGTCGACCTTCTTTTCCACGAGGTATTCGATGTGGCCGTGCGCCATCTTTGCGGGAAAGCAGATATTGTCGGACGCGACGTACCGCATGCCCTTTTCGTGCAGGGCGTGGTTACTGCGGGGCGAGAGCGCCACGGTGTAGCCGAGCGACGCGAACAGCGTTTTCCAGAAGGGAAGGCTGTTGTAGAATTCAAGCATGCGCGGGAGGCCTATCGTCGTCTCGCGGCGGTCGGCGCCGGGAAGGGCGCCCCGGTCCCGCAGCATGGCGGTCTCGCGGTACCGCGCCATCGACGGCGCGCCCGTGGCGGCGGCCGGGCGCGATTGCCGCCCCTGCTCCACGTTTCCCTTTTCGCAACGGTTGCCGGCGCAGTACACGGCGCCGTTGTTGAAACGAACCACGGTGCGCTTGCAATTGTTGGTGCATCCTTCGCATTTGTCGTGCGACACGCCCGTGCACTCGAATCCCCGCAGCGCCGTAAAGCCGATGAACGACGACGGGCGGCCCAGCATCGAGTCCTTTGTGAGCAGCGCAATGCCGAGGGCGCCCATCTCGCCCGCGTGAGGCGGCCGCACCACGCGCGCGCTGGTATGCTGCTCGAACGCGCGGAGCACCGCGTCGTTTTTGAAGGTTCCGCCCTGCACCACGATTTTGCTGCCGAGGTACGAGACGTTGCGATCGCGTATCACCTTCATGAACAGGTTGTCGACCACCGACCGGCACAGCCCCGCGATGATGTCTTCTATGGATTTCCCGTTTTTCTGCTCGGTGGTAATCGAGGAGTTCATGAACACCGTGCAGCGCGACCCGAGCTTGGAGGGGCTCTCGGCGGCGAACGCGAGCTTCGCCACTTTGTCTATGGGAATGTTGAGCGACCCCGACAGCGTCTCGATGAACGACCCGCATCCCGCCGAGCACGCCTCGTTGAGGTAGAGGTCGCAGATGACGCCGTTATTAATCCGCATGGCCTTCATGTCCTGGCCGCCGAGGTCGAGCACGAAGGTCGCGTCGGGCACCTCGTGCAGCGCCGCGTGCGCGTGCGCGATGGTCTCCACGGTGTGGAAGTCGGCGCAAAACGCCTTCGCGACCAGCGCCTCGCCGTAGCCGGTGGCGCCCAGGCCCTTCACGCGGAGCCGCACGCCCTGCGCGAGATAATCGTCGTGGATGTCAAGCAGCGCCTTTTTTACCACGCCGAGCGGGTCGCCGGAATTCGACGCATAGAATTTATTGATGATGCCGCCGCCCTCGTCGAGCAGTACGAATTTGACCGTGGTGGAGCCCGCGTCGATGCCGATGTACACCTCCTGCTCGCTCCCCTTGGGCAAGGCCCGCGGTTCGAATTCGGGTACCGCGTGGCGGACGCGAAATGCCTCCGCCTCCTCGGGCGACGCGAAAAACGGCGCGGCCGGCGCCGAATCCACCGATACCGCGCGGTTCGCGGCCAGTCCCGGCAAAGATTTCCTGCCGAGGTACCTCGAATGCGAATCCTCGGGCATGGCGCCGATGGCGAGCGCCGCGCCGATGGCGACCGTTACTTGCGGAATGGGCGGGATGAGTATTTCCTCTTTGGCAAGACCGAGGTGCTTGGCGAACACCGCCACGAGCCTGCGGTTGAACGTAAACGGCCCGCCGAGGAACACCACGGGCGCGGCGAGCTGCATGCCGTGCCCTAGACCCGTGATGGTCTGACGCGCCACGGCGTGGAACACCGACAATACGATGTCCTCCTTGCACACGCCCATGTTGAGAAGGGGCTGGAGGTCGGTCTTGGCGAAAACGCCGCACCGGCCCGAGATGTCGAAAACGTTTTTGCCGTTTTTCGCGGCGTCATCGAACCGCTCAATGGGAAGATACAGCAAACCCGCTATCTGATCTATGAACGCACCCGTGCCGCCGGCACAGCACCCGTTCATACGCATATCCGAAAGCCGGGGCATTCTCGTGGTCTCGTCCTCGCGAAAGAACAGTATCTTGGCGTCCTGGCCGCCCAACTCGATACAGGTCTTGGCGAAGGGAAAGAGTTCCGAAACGGCGATGCTGTTGGCTATTACCTCCTGCACGAAGCCGCCGCCGATGATCGCGGCGAGCGGTTCGGCGCCGCTGCCGCATATGCACGCCCTAAACTGCGCCCGCGGAAACGCGTCGTGCGCTTCGGCAAGAAGCGCCGCCACGGTCTCGGCCTGGCGGGAAAAATGGCGCCGGTATTTCCAGAACAGAAGCTTTTTCTCGCCAGGTTCAAGAACCGCAATCTTCGCCGTCGTGGAACCCACGTCGATTCCCACCCACAGCACCGTGCTTATTTCGCATGTGGTCCGGGCGGTGCCCTGCAATCCTTCGCTGAGAACAACGTTTTCGTGCTCGTCGTAGAAGAGCGTCGCCGCGGAATACAGCCGCGAAGCCTTGGACGGCAGCGGCTGGACGACGGAATCACCGGGCGCCCCCGCCGGGGACGAGGATGTGGTTTTTTCACTCATAGTGACGGGAACGGCTCTTTTTTGTTTTCGGAGGCGACATCAGGTCTCCGGCGAGCCTTGCCGGAGACCAAAAAATGCACGTTGGAAGCATGAAAAAGCAATTTTTCCCGCTTATCGGGGTTCGAGCAACGCCATGGTCTCGATGCCCGGGGTACCGGGGAACATGTCGAGGGGCGCCACGCGGACCGTGCGATAGCCCGCGCGTTTCCATTGGGCAAGCTCCTCGGGCACGTTGTCGATGGCGCAGAAAATATGAAGGACCTTGACGGCATGACGGGCCGCAAGCGCGGGTATCACGCCTTGGCGGGTTCCGCCGCGGGGAGGATCAAGTACAATCATTTCTGGACGATCGCCTTCCGGCGGCAGAAATTCATCGAGCAAACGACCCGTGATCTGGCCGGCCACGAATCTTATTTTTGATTCGGGCGCCGTTTTCCTGCCGTGAGCGGCCGATTCGTTCGCACGCCGTATCGCGGCCCTGTCGCCGTCCAGGCCCCATGTCTCAAAAAAATGCCTCCCAAGGTGCAGCGCGAACAGCCCGTAGCCGCAGTACAGGTCGACAAGCCTCATCCCAGTGCATACAGGGCTCGCCGCGTCGAGGAGTTTGGCGGCCCTTGCCAGCATGAGCGGCACCATGGACAGGTTGACCTGCGAAAACGAAAGCGCGTCATACACATAGGTGCCGCCCGCGGCGATAAAACGGAGCGTGTCGGGCCCGAAAAGTTTTTTTACCGTGAACCGGCCTTCGGATTCTCTTTTGTCAATATAGTATTTCGAACGCGCCGGATCGAGCACCACGAACGACGAAATCACGTTCACGCCCAATCCGGCAAGCAATCCGGCAAGGGCTTTAATCCTGCGTACCGTGGGCCCGTCCAGTTTGTGCATGTTGAACACGACCGAAAATTCTCGGTACGAACCGCGGACAATAAGATAATTGCACCGCCGCGCCACGATTGAAAACGGCGGCTCGTTGAGCCTGTCGAGCAGAAACCCGTACAGGGCCGTGTGCTGGCGCGGCTCAAGCAGCGCCTCTTCGCGCGCCCGGCCGGGCCCCTCGCGCGCTCCATCTCCCATGGCGAGCACGAACCTCCCGTGTGCGAATATAACCCTGCGTTTCGTGGTGGTGCGGTAGAACCGCGAAAAGGGAGAGGGAGCGAGCGGCTCCCAGTCGCCCTCAACACGCGTCTTCCTAAAAAATTCAGTGACGGCCTTTTGCTTGAGGGCCAGCTCGTCCCCATAGGGAAGGGCCGCCAGCGGCGCCGCGCCGGAGATTGGAAGCAAAGGACCGGCGATGGACTGCATGGCCTGGATAAATGGCGAGATGGGCGGATGATAATGCATCGGACGTTTTTTCTCAACGCTATCGGTTTCTTCTTAATACCACCGCATTCGTTAAAATAGGTCGTGCCGTTTTTATCTTTGAAAACGGACCTGCGGCATGTTCCCATAAACGGAATGCCGCAGATTTGCTTTACCGGCTGCAAATTCCCCGGCAATTTCAACAGCTTACCATCTTTTCCCTTCCCAAACCAAATTCACGATTGTAGAATATCAAGAGCGTAAAGGCCGAGCGCCGACCCGGTTGCTCGCGACGAAAAAAAATCCTGTCGACAGTCTATAAAACGGAACCACGCCTTTCCGCGCCATCGGGATATACGCGGAACCTATGACCAAGGAAAAAGCCATACTCAGCGCCCAAGACACCAAGGCGCTCCAGCTGCCCGGAATGATGATGCTTCCCGACGGGACAAAGCCCGTGAAGCTCGGTTCCGGCACCATATCCTCCCTTATAAGCGCGGGCGGCGCCGCAGTCGTCTACGAGGTGTGGAACGCGGAACTCGAAGTGAAACGCGCGGTGAAACTCCTCAAGCCCGACCATTCGAACGAATCGGAAGAGCGGTTCCGCACCGAAATGAAAATATCCGCCAAGCTGCACCATCCGAACATCGTGGAAATTTACACGGTAGGAACCTGGAACGACCTTCCTTTCATCGAAATGGAGCTCATCGACGGAATCACGATAGAAAAACTCATCGAAGAATCCGGCGGGCTTCCGCCGGAGGTATGCACATCCATCGGCATCATGGTGGGCCGCGCGCTCAACTACGCGCACAGCCAGAGCTACGTTTTATACGGAAAACGGTACGTGGGCGTGATCCACCGGGATTTGAAACCCGGCAACATCATGGTCACCCACGACGGTATTGCGAAGCTCATGGATTTCGGCATCGCAAAGCCGGTCACGGCGACAACGCGCACCCTTGAAGGCATGGTGATGGGCACCATGCAGTACCTCGCGCCGGAACAGCTTGACGGGAAAGAAATCGACGTGCGCGCCGACATCTACTCCCTTGGAACGGTTCTCTACGAAATCGCGACCGGCGTCCGCGCCTTTCCGGAGCAGAAGCTGGGCAAACTCGTAACCGACAAATTGAACAACAGCTACACGCCGCTCAACGACTTCTCGGCCCGCGTGCCCTCGGCCCTTATCGGTCTCATCCATCGCTGCATCAGGACCGAGAAGGAGAAACGCGTCCAGGATTCGGTGGAGTTTCTCCGGGCCGTCTGCCGCGTTCACAAAACCCTCACCCTCAAGGCGCCCGAACAGGTTCTCGAACAGTTTTTGAAAACACGGGACAAGTCGAAGCGGATTGCCGACGTTAGAAAAAAGACCATAACGAGCCGAAGCGTTGTCTGGTCGGCATTCGTCCTTGCCTGCGCGGCGCTGGCGACTTTCGTGGCGCTGTGGCTCAATTCCTCTTCGGGGCGAGCGCTTTTCTTAGGGCGGGACGCCGGCGTCGCCGTTGCGCCCGCCGAAGGAGGTCGTATCGATTCGACTCCGGCGCCGCAACGCGCATCCTCCGCCGTAGAACTTACGGCGGCCGACAGCCTGGCCTTCGACAGCCTTTTCGACATGGGCGACGATATCCCCGCGGTAAAGACCGAGGTTCCGTCACGTAAAACGCGAAGTCCGACGCGGCCCTCCCCGCAGGCGGCCGCCCCCGCGCCTTCCGTCGGCGCGCCCGTTCCGCCTCCAGCGGCGCCCCACCAGCTCTCTCCCCAACCCCTTTCACCCCAGGAGCTTGTGGAACGGCTTAAACAGCAACTGGGGACATCGGACCTGATGACGATTTTTTCCGCGGAAATCGAAGCCGGCCATTTCGCCAACGGGCTCCTGTTGTACCCGATGCTTTCGCCCGAACAGGCGAATTCAAGAAAAGCGCTTTTGTACAAACTCAGGGCCCTCCGCGCCACCGGCGACAAGAACGGCGCGAAATACATCCTCTTCGGAAACGAGATCAAGGACGGAGAGTTTTACCTCGAAAAGGCCCGCTGGTATTTTATTACGAAGGATTACAACACCGCTAACGAGTTTGTACACCAAGCCGTGATCTCTCCGGCGCAGTATCTCGACCCCCGGAAGTTCCGGGAAACACTCTTGTATTCGAAGGCGCTGTGCGCAAGCGCGCTGTACGATGCCTCGCCGACGCCGGCCAAAAAGAAAGAAACGATGGAGGCATGGTACGATGTAAAATCGCTTTTCAAATTGTCGCCCGACCATAAGTATTTTATAAAGGCGGATGCGGAGTTGCGCCGTATAAGCACCGGATTATCATTAAAAAAATAACGGTTCGTCATGAAACATATTCTCTTTATTACCATTCTCGTCTCGGCGTTCACCGGCTTTTCCCAGGCCACCACGCCGGACACGGCGGGGGTCGTTGCCGCGGACACTACGGTATTCGACACCATCGCCGGCGACCTGCCGAGCGTTCTCACCCCAAAAAAACGCCCCTATCTCGTCACGGGCGACATTTACGTCCCTCAAGGCAAGACCGTGGTCATCGATCCCGGCACAGTGCTGTGCTTTAAGAATTTCACCTCGTTGCACATACAAGGGACGCTCATCGCGAAGGGAATCAAGAGCAATCCTGTGGTTTTTACGTCCGAACACGACAAGGACTACAACAAACGGAGCCCGGTCGACGCCGCGCCGTACGACTGGAACGGCATCTACATACACGAAGACGCCATCGGCACCCAGCTTTCCTATTGCGCCGTGCTTTACTCCGTGGACGGCATCAACTCCCTCACGCGGTTTTTTAAACTGGCGCCGTGCGTGTTCCTCCACAACGGCAGGGCGAATCTCACCGTCCAGGGGGCGCAGTACCAGGTGACCGAGGAACCGTACGAATATTCGCTTACACCCAAGGAAGCCGCCGTCGCGGCGGCTCCGCCCGTCAAGCAACTCAAGGACCCTTTTGCCTCCACGCGCACTACGTTGCGCTACGGCGGCGCGGGGTTTGCCGCCATCGGTTTTTTCGCGGCGGTAGTCACGGCCACGCAGCTTTCAGCCTCACAGCGTGACTTCACCGCC
>JGI20214J51088_10000083_pt1 | contig 62411 bp, 51 predicted proteins | sample WetSurMetagenome_FD_51088 | JGI IMG/M metagenome (IMG submission 51088) | reverse complement strand
GGAAAGGTTACGGCTATGAAACAAATCAAGGTTAAAATTTTAAGGAGTTTGTTTTGCATAGCGGTAGAATTTTAGATTTTTAAATGTAAACCTATTTATTATCCCGTAAATAATACTTTTTTACCATATTGTTATAATAATTTGATTTTGATGCCTGGCTGTTGCAGAGCTTTATGTATAGCTCCTTTGCTCTAAAGGCCACTATCTCTGCATTATGACACTCGTTTTGTTCTTTTCTCCCCTTTCTCCCCCATGGAGAAGATCAAAATGCTTTTTATCACTTTTTAAAATGTGTTGGTGTATTTTGTACACGAAGATATGAAATTCTTAAAACTGGCAACTTTTATTTCTTTTTTTTTTATTTAACTATACCCGCTCTTTATCAATTGCTTACCCTCTTTTTTAAATATTTTATTCACTTTTATTCATTTCAGATAATAAAAGTTTTTTGCCATATATAATATAAGGTATCCCCTTTTGAAAATAAGTTAGTGCATTTATAACACTTTCTTTTGAAACCCCTCCTGTGTCCATCACATGATGATCTGATACTTTCTGAACAACCTTTTATATTAATTTTTTGACTATCCGTACCATTCGGGTATGACTTTTTTTTATATATTGGTTTTTTAAAATCCGTTTTCCTGAATACTTTTACAGGTAATGGTTCTGAACTGTTCTGAGACTTATTTATACCTCTTTTAAAGATATATTTGACTCAATTTTTAATTTATCCCCCTTGATTTTAATTATTTTTTACAATACCTTTGAACTTGATAATTTGTACACTAACTGTTTTTAATATACTAATCTACTGATTTACTATGCTTTCACACAAGATAGTTCCAAATATATCTGTTGACTGTGTAATTTTCGGATTCGATTTTCAGAAGCTCAATGTGCTGCTGGTAGAGCGCGACATGAAGGATGAGAAAACAGGTAAAATGCTCATCAGCGACCATACCCTGGCAGGATATCATATATTTGAGGACGAAGATATTGACAGTGCGGCAGCAAGAATATTAATGGATCTTACCGGACTCGATAACATCTTCCTGGAACAGTTCGGTACTTTCGGTCAGCTTGACAGGGTAGCCGGGGAAAAAGATCAGATGTGGCTTAGATATATAAACCAGGGATTTGCTGAAAGGATAGTCACCGTCGGATATCTTGCACTCATAGACAATACCAAGGTAACACTCAAACTCTCTGACAGGGATGTGAGATGGGTGCCGGTTCACGAGGTGGAAGAGATGGAGATGGCTTTTGACCATAAGTTCATCTTCCACAAAGCACTCGAAGCCCTCCAGAGAAAAGTAAAAGTTGAACCTATTGCATTTGAGCTGCTGCCTGATTATTTCACCCTTTCTCAGCTACAAAAACTATATGAGGCTCTCCTTGGAGCTTCGTTCGACAAAAGGAACTTCCGGAAAAAGGTTGCACAGATGCACTATGTTATCGCCCTGAAGAAGAAACAAAAAGGCGTCGCTCATAAACCTGCTCAGTATTACCTCTTCAGCCGTGAAGTGTATGAAAAAACAAGAAAAGGTAAAATTTCATTCATCATTTAACTGATCTCCACCACAACAGACAACATTACCGTACAATTTTTAAAGCGTTGCAGTTAAAAATATACTAACCGAAAACTAACCTATTATGAAATTGCACTGGATTGACCTGGGTATAATACTCATCTACCTCGTAGCCACCATCTTTATAGGCAACTGGGTATCCAAAAGAGCCTCAAAAAGCATCAATTCCTATTTTCTTGGCGGCAATAGTCTGCCCTGGTACTTCCTCGGCGTATCAAATGCCTCCGGAATGTTTGATATTGCAGGAACAATGCTCCTTGTTTACTGGTTGGCCGTCTACGGTCTGAAGAGTATGTGGATACCTTGGATGTGGCCCGTTTTCAACCAGGTTTTCCTTATGGTATTCATGTCGGCATGGCTGAGACGTTCAAATGTAATGACAGGCGCAGAATGGATACGTACACGCTTTGGCGACGGAAAAGCTTCAACTCTGTCACATATTATAGTTGTCGTCTTCGCCCTGGTAAGCGTAATAGGCTTCTTATCATATGGCTTTAAAGGCGTAGGAAAATTTGTTGCATCATTTCTGCCTCCGCTTGTCTCTGACCCGACATTTATTGCCGCGCACCCTCAGATTAATGTGAATCTTTATGCCCTTATACTGATGGCCATCACAACATTCTATGTTGTTAAAGGTGGTATGTTCAGCGTGGTTATCACAGAGGTGATACAGTATGTCATCCTCACTATAGCATCAATTGCGGTTGGTATCATTGCCATATATCATGTGTCACCCGATTCACTGACAGCAGTGGTCCCCGCAGGATGGAAGAGCCTGTGGTTCGGCCATACGGTAGGGCTCGACTGGAACAATATTTCGGCCACTGCCTCGCCAAAGCTACATATGTTCAGTGACTGGATCAAGACTGACGGTTATGAGCTCTTTGGCCTCTTCTTCGCTATGATGCTCTTCAAAGGCATTTTTGTAGCTGCTGCAGGTCCCGCTCCAAACTACGACATGCAACGCATCCTCGCAACAAAGAACCCAAAGGAAGCTTCCAAAATGAGCTCTCTTGTAAGTGTTGTTCTCAATCCTCCGCGCTATTTCATGGTAGCCGGCCTCACTATTCTGGCCCTGGTAAACTTTGATAAGCTCTATACAGGCTCTCTGACAAGCCCCGACTTTGAGAGTATCCTGCCTGAGGTTCTCGCAACCTATGTGCCTGTGGGTCTTCTGGGATTGCTTATTGCAGGTCTCATTGCAGCTTTCATGAGCAATTTTGCAGCCACTGTAAACGCAGCCCCTGCCTATCTCGTTAATGATATTTATAAAAAATATGTCAACCCGAATGCCAGTGAGAAGACTTACGTGAAGATGAGCTATGCTGCTTCACTCCTTATAGTGGTTATAGGTATCACTGTCGGATTCTTTGTGACTTCAATTAACAGTGTTGTGATATGGATCACTGCAGCACTCTGGGGCGGATATACTGCTCCGAACGTGCTCAAATGGTACTGGTGGCGTTTCAACGGTTACGGCTATTTCTGGGGCATGCTTTCAGGCATCCTGGCGGCTATCGTCCTTCCATGGCTTAACCTCTCTTTTCTTCAGAACTACCCGCTGACACACAACTTCAACATGAATGCATTCCCTGTGATATTCGCCATCTCTCTCTGCGGCAGCATCCTTGGTTCTCTGCTAACAAAGAAAGAAGATGATGAGACACTGAAAAAATTCTACAAACAGGTTCGCCCATGGGGCTTCTGGAACCCGGTTAAGAAAATGGTTCTGGCTGATGATCCTTCATTCAAGGCTAACAAGGACTTCCTGAGAGATATGTCAAATGTTATAATAGGTATTATATGGCAGATTTCACTTATGGCCTTCCCTGTATTCCTCGTAATAAGGGAATGGAGTTCATTCACGGTTGCATTGGGTGTTGCCGTTGTAACAACAATCACCCTTAAGTTCACCTGGTGGGACAGACTTAAAGACTAAAAACACAATACCGGGCATGCATAATGTGCCCGGTACTATCTCATATTAATTGCTAACTAACTTATTCTTAAAATTATGAAGTTCGGATACTTTGATGACAAAAATAAAGAGTATGTCATCAATCAATATAAGACCCCGTACCCATGGATAAACTACCTTGGCAACAAGGATTTCTTTTCAATAATATCCAATACCTCGGGGGGATACAGCTTCTATAAGGATGCCCGGCTGAGAAGAATCACCCGCTATCGCTACAACAATGTACCGATGGACGATGGTGGCAAATATTTTTATATAAATGACGGCGAATGCGTCTGGTCTCCGGGTTGGAAACCCGTAAAGACACCCGTTGACAACTACACTTGCCGTCACGGGCTTGGTTACACGGCAATTAAAAGCGAAAAAAACAACCTGGAGGCTGAGGTGCTCAGCTTTGTGCCTCTTGACGATACATGCGAAGTGCAGAGGGTGACCCTCTCAAACAATGGCAAGACGACAAAGAAATTCAAACTCTTTTCATTTGTTGAGTGGTGCCTGTGGAATGCACTGGACGACATGACAAACTTCCAGCGTAACTTCTCAACAGGTGAGGTAGAGGTTGAAGACAACGTCATTTACCATAAGACCGAATACAGGGAGAGACGAAACCATTACGCCTTTTACAGCACAAGTGAAAAGATGGCAGGCTTTGACACTGACCGCGAGACCTTCCTTGGCATTTACAATGGCTTTGACTGTCCCGACAGCGTATTCAATGGCAAACCAACAAATACCATAGCTCACGGCTGGTCTCCGATAGCTTCACACTGCATCGAAATAGAACTTAAACCGGGAGAAGAAAAAACACTGGTTTTTGTACTGGGATATGTTGAATATCCGGAAGAAGAAAAATTTATTGCCCCAAAGGTCATAAACAAGAAAAAAACCGGAGAGATGATAGCACGTTATGCCTCAGCCGATCTTGTTGCTGAAGCGCTGGCCGCACTTAAGGAATACTGGGACTACCAGCTCTCAACCATGTCTGTTGACCATGCCGACCCGCGTTTTTCACGTATGGTGAATGTTTGGAACCCATACCAGTGTATGGTTACCTATAACATGTCGCGCAGTGCCTCTTACTTTGAGTCAGGTATTGGCCGTGGCATGGGCTTCCGCGACTCAAACCAGGATCTCGTGGGATATGTCCACATGATACCTGAGCAATCAAAACAAAGGATCATCGACATTGCCTCCACACAGTTTGATGACGGCAGCGCCTATCACCAGTACCAGCCCCTTACAAAAAGAGGTAACGCTGAGATCGGGGGTAACTTCAACGACGACCCTGTATGGCTAATCTTTGGAGTGGCTGCATATATTAAAGAGACAGGCGACTGGTCCATCCTCGATGAACAGGTGCCTTTCAACAATGACATGAATAATGTCGCATCGCTCTTTGAGCACCTTAACCGCTCATTCCATCACGTCGTTAACCATCGCGGACCTCACGGACTGCCGCTGATTGGCCGTGCCGACTGGAACGACTGTCTTAACCTTAACTGCTTCTCAAAGAATCCCGACGAGAGCTTCCAGACAACTGAAAACCAGAAAGGCGGAAATGCTGAGTCTATATTCATTGCCGGCATGTTCATTCTCTACGGACGTGACTTCATTACAATGGCCGAAAAGCGTGGTGAAAAAGCTCTTGCCGAAAAAGCAAGAGGCGAGATTGCGGGAATGGAGAAGGCTGTAAATGAACATGGATGGGATGGCGAATGGTTCCTGCGCGCTTATGACTTCTATGGAAATAAGATAGGCAGTCGTGAGAATAAGGAAGGAAAGATTTTTATCGAGTCACAGGGTATGTGCGTTATGGCCGGCGTGGGCCTCGAAGATGGCAGGGCTGCAAAAACACTTGAGTCAGTAAATAAATACCTGGCATGCGACTATGGCATCGTCCTTAACAACCCTGCATTCACAAAGTATTATTATGAGATGGGGGAGATATCGAGCTATCCGGAAGGCTATAAGGAAAACGCCGGTGTCTTCTGCCATAACAATCCATGGATAATAATTGCTGAGACGCTCACCGGTAACGGCAACAGGGCGTTTGACTACTACAGCCGCATAACCCCTGCCTACCTTGAGGAGATAAGTGACCTTCACAAGACAGAACCTTATGTATATTCACAGATGATTGCAGGTAAGGACGCCTTCCGTCCCGGTGAAGCAAAAAACAGCTGGCTCTCAGGTACAGCTGCATGGTGCATGTATGCCGTAAGCCAGTATATCCTCGGCATTCGTCCGGGTTATGAAGGGCTTATTATTGATCCGTGTATCCCTGCTGACTGGAAAGGATTTAAAGCTTCACGCCGCTTCCGCGGTGCTACTTATAATATAGAGGTAGTTAACAGCAATAACAGTTCGAAGGGCATTAAAGAAGTTATTGTTGATGGTAAGAGTACCTCTTCGAATGTTCTCCCGGTATTTCAGAAGGGAACAGAGCATAACGTAAAAGTCATAATGGGATAAACCACCTGGATCAATTGCCGGATACTGTTCACAATAAAACAAAAAGACAATGAGAACTTACAGGAAACTTTCTATGATGTTTGTGGCCATTGCCCTCATCACCTCTTGCGGTAACAGTGCCGGAGTAAAAGAAAAGGCTAAAACAGCTGGCTCATCACCTGAAGTAATACTTCTTGACCAGGTAGGCTATACTCCTGAAGCATCAAAGATAGCCCTGGTAAGAGCTGATGCCGTTAAGTTCCGGGTCGTGGACTTGCAGACAGGAAAATCTGTCTTTGAAGGCAAAACCGGTGAGTGGAAAGAGTGGAAATATTCAGGTGATAAAGTCAGCCTGGCCGACTTCTCATCTGTCAATACTCCAGGCAAATACAAGCTTTATCTTCCTGATCAGAAGGTGTCATCATATGAATTTACTATTGGTGAAGGAGTATATAACAACCTTGTAAAAGCATCAGCCAAAGCATTTTACTATAACAGGAACAGTTTCGAAATAACTCCTGAGTACGGAACTAAATGGGCAAGAGCAGCAGGTCATCCCGACACAGCCGTTATTATTCATGAGTCGGCAGCATCAAAAGAGAGACCTGCCGGTACAAAGATCTCCAGCCCGGGCGGATGGTATGACGCAGGCGATTATGGCAAATATATTGTAAACAGCAGCGTGACAGTCTATACAATGCTCCTGTTCTATCAGCTCTATCCTGCATACTGCGAAAATCTTAAGCTTGATATTCCTGAAAGCAACAATAACATCCCCGACATAATTGATGAAATTCTCTACAACTTCAACTGGATGCTGACAATGCAGGATCCTAACGACGGAGGCGTTTATCATAAGCTTACGACAAAAAGGTTCGATAATTTTGAGATGCCTGACAAAGACAAGGCTGACCGATATGTTTACTATAAATCAACAGCCGCCACGCTTGACTTTGCAGCAGTGACAGCCATGGCAGCACGGCTGTTTGAAAACGACTCTCATCCCGAACTTAAAGCATTGGTGCCAATATGCCGCCAGGCTTCAGAAAAAGCAATGAAATGGGCAGAGAAAAATCCTGCAGTTATATTCCGTAACCCAAAAGATGTAGGTACAGGCGAATATGGCGATTCTGACGTTAAGGATGAACTGTTATGGGCCAAAACCGAGGTTGCACTTTTAAATAACAACGCCTCACTAATAAAAGTTGAAGATTTCAAAGGTCTGCGCGATACTATTCTCGGATGGGGTAATGTCTCAATGGCAGGTTTCTGGTCGCTGGCTCTTACAGACAAACCTGATTTTAAAGAGCTGAAGGAAGCTGCCATAGCAAGAATCAAGACCAATGCAGATAAGCTGATGAGTAAATATGAAAAATCGGCTTACCGGGTAAGCATCGACTTCTTTGCATGGGGAAGCAACTCAGATGTTGTCAATGAAGCTCTTCAAAAGATAATTGCAATGAAAGTGACAGGTGATAAAAGCTATCTGCCTTCAGTTCAGGCTGACCTCGATTATATTCTTGGCCGGAACGCTACAGGGTATTGCTTTGTCACAGGTATAGGAACCAAACCGCCAATGAATATTCATCACAGACCTTCGGGTTCTGACGGGGTTGCTGAACCTGTACCGGGATTTCTTGTCGGGGGTCCAAACCTCGTCGTTCCCAACGACTGCGGGCCGATGGTAAAAAGATCACCCTATCCTGCCGCATCATATAATGATTCTGAATGCAGCTACTCAACCAATGAGGTTGCCATTAACTGGAATGCATCGCTGTTCTTCCTGGCAGGGTTTCTGGATCTTAGATAAATTTGAAGATTTGAAGATTTGAAGATTTGAAGATTTGAAGATTTGAAGATTTGAAGATTTGAAGATTTGAAAATTGTTTTATTGCAATTCAGATGTTTTTTTCATTTTCAAATCGGCTAATCTTCAAATTTTCAAATCATTTTGCCATCTCCACACTTACCCTTCCTATCTTGCCCCCCATTACCGGGTTCATTTTAGAGACCTTGACAGTGACCTTTTCTATTCCTGTCATCTCTTTATATATTGATTCTATTATCCGTTTTGCAACGTGTTCAAGAAGGTGTGATGTTGTTTCCATCTCCCGTTTTACGATAGAATAAATAACCTGGTAGTTTACGGCATCCTTAAGATTGTCGCTCTCCCCTGCCTTGATTGTATCTGCCTCTATCGCCACGTCAACCAGAAACCTGTTTCCTACTATCTGCTCTTCGCGGTAGTGACCGTGAAAAGAGTAGAACTCCATCTCTTCAATCTTAATTAAGCCCATTTCTCTATATTTTTAAAGTGCTGATATTATGAATGTTGAAAATTAATTTACAAGATAAAGGAAAATAACTGTTAATTCATTTGGTTTATGTTATAAACTACTTTATCTTTACAACATATTTATTAACCATGAAAACTTTATAAAATTACACAATTATGGAAAACGATGGAAAAATTGGTTCTGGAGAAGAGAGTCTGAGGATCATCACTGAAATGATCAACAAGACTCAGACCACTGTGGCACAAAGCAGCTTTCACCTCCTTTTCTGGGGGTGGTTGGTATTTGGCTGCAGTCTTGCACAGTTTATTCTTAACAACTACACAGATTTTCACCATGGATGGTATGTATGGATTCTTACCGTTCCGGGTTTGTTTATCTCATTCATCTACGGGTTTGTGAAGGGTAAAAAAGCCCTTATTCACACCTATGCCGAGAGGTTAAGCATGTGGACATGGTACGGCTTTACCATTTCAATTGTCATTTTGTTTATCATCCACGGAAGAAGCATGGATGATGTAGGCAAATATATCCTTATGCTTATTGGGCTGCCTGTTTTCCTTTCAGGGTTTATATTAAGGTTCAGGCCCCTTACTTATGGTGGTTTTGCCTTCTGGTTCTGTGCACTGACATGTCACTTTGGCGGACCGCTGGTAGCTGGTCTCAGCATGCCTGTTGCCATTGTTCTGGGTTATCTCATCCCCGGTTATCTCCTTAAAAGAAGGAACAGTCATGACGCCGTTTAAGGAGCTCGATCCGCTGCTCCATTCACAGTTAAGGCTCGCTGTGATGTCGATACTGGTAAGTGTTGAGGAGGCGGACTTCTCCTACATCAGGGAAAAGACAGAAGCCACAGCCGGTAACCTGAGCGTTCAGATCACCAAGCTGAAAGAGGGAGGTTACATCGAAGTAAAAAAGAAGTTCAGGGAGAACTATCCCCAGACCACATGCAGCATAACACCTCTGGGCAGGAAGATGTTTGCGGAGTATGTGAAGGCGCTGAAGGAATACATTCAGCCTGAATAGCCCCTAACCCCGGACCTTCACCAATGCTAATTGTCTGCCCCTTTCCCCGTCCCTTTCCCCGGCGCGGGGAAAGGGTGTCTATACTACCAAAATATTGTTAAAGGAAAATTTACAGGTAGTCGATTTACAAGTAATGTCGAATACGGTTCCCTTCCCCCGCGCCGGGGGAAGGGCCAGGGTTAGGGGCGAACGCGAAAACGTGGGGAAGGGCCAGGGTTAGGGGCGAATGCGATAACGGAGAAAAGGCCAGGGTTAGGGGCTGCTTCTACAGGAGAAGGTCACGACAGCTATCAGGAAGCGAGGGCGGTGTGGTGTGGCAGCATGCTTTTCATACAGTAAAATTTTTGTCAGAGTATTAAACTTATCCAGTTCGTAAGGAAATTAAGGGCTTAGATTTAAAGGCTTAGAATATCTTGGTAGTATAGGTTTCCCCTCCTAAAGTTAGGAGGGGTGCCCGACCGAAGGAAGGGCGGGGTGGTATGTTGTTTATACATATAGGCAATTCTAATATCGGTTCATTCAAAACAATTTTTCTTAATCTGAACTATTTAAATATCTGATTTTTATAAGTAAACTTACCACCCCCCGGCTCCTTACGTCGCCGGACCCCTCCTAACATTAGGAGGGGAAACTTATACTAAAGTCATTCTGCATGATTTTAAGTTTGAACCCTTGAAACTTCCTTTTATCTTTTATCTCTTGTCTTACACTTTTATCTTTTTCCTTTTATCTTTTGTCTTTTAATTAGATCGTTTTCATTTTCCTCCTATTTTTGTATTCTTAATAACTGATACAGATGAGTTCCGAAAACATTTCAGAGAAAGACGATCTTAAGCCATCGTTACATTTTATAGAAGCATTCATTGAGGAGGACCTCAGGGAGGGCAAGAACGGCGGACGTGTTCACACCCGCTTCCCGCCCGAGCCCAATGGTTATCTGCATATAGGACATGCAAAAGCTATCTGTCTTGATTTCGGAATGGCACAAAAATACGGAGGTAAATGCAATCTCCGCTTTGACGATACCAACCCCACTAAGGAAGATGTTGAATATGTCGATTCGATAAAAGAGGATATCAAATGGCTCGGCTTCGACTGGGAAGACCGTGAGTTTTATGCCTCGGATTATTTTGGCAAGCTGTGGGATTTTGCCGTCGAACTCATAAAACGGGGCCTGGCATATGTTGATGACCATACTGCCGAGGAGATCTCGGAGCAGAAGGGTACTGTCACGCAGCCCGGAGTGGAGAGCAAATTCCGCAATCCGGGTGTACGCAGCATAGAAGAAAACCTCGATCTCTTTTACAGAATGAATGAAGGCGAGTTTGATGAGGGCTCGCGTGTATTGAGAGCCAGGATAGACATGGCCTCTCCCAACATGCACATGCGCGATCCTATCATCTACCGCATCCTCAAGACCCCGCACCACCGCACAGGTACCAAATGGAACGTCTATCCCATGTACGACTTTGCACATGGCGAGAGCGACTATTTTGAAGGCATAACACACTCACTCTGCACCCTGGAGTTTGAGATACATCGTCCGCTGTACGACTGGTTTGTTGACCAGCTGAAGACAGGCGATTACCGTCCGCGACAGATCGAGTTTAACCGTCTGAACCTGACCTATACTGTGATGAGCAAGCGCAAGCTTCTTGAGCTGGTAAAAGAAGGTATAGTAAACGGTTGGGATGACCCAAGGATGCCGACATTGTGCGGACTGCGCCGCAGAGGTTATACGCCTGAGGCAATAAAGAAGTTTGTTGATCTCATTGGTTATACAAAAGTTGAAGCAATCAATGATGTCTCCCTCCTTGAGTATGCTGTACGTGAAGATCTCAATAAAAAAGCACCGAGAGTATTCGGTGTGCTTAAACCTCTTAAAGTTATTCTGTCAAATTATCCCGAAGGCAAAATAGAAGAGGTAGAGCTTATAAACAATCCTGAGGATGAGACGCAGGGTTCACGTCTTGTTCCGTTCGGACGTGAGTTATATATAGAACAGGAAGATTTTATGGAGAACCCTCCGTCAAAGTTTTTCAGGATGACTTCCGGGCAGGAAGTAAGGCTTAAGGGTGCCTACATTGTTAAATGTGAAAGTGTAAAGAAAAACAGTTCAGGAGAAATTGAAGAGGTCTGGTGTACCTATGACCCGGAAACGCGTAGTGGTGGTCCTTCATCAGACCGTAAGGTTAAAGGGACGCTTCATTGGGTTTCCGCACCACATGCTGTTGATGCAGAGGTAAGGTTATATGACAGGCTCTTCGTTGATGAAGATCCGTCGGGTCATAAAGACGTTGATCCGAGGGAGTTTCTGAATCCGGAATCTCTTACCATTCTCAAAGGGTGTAAGGTTGAACCGTTGCTGGCAAATGTCAGGCCGCTTGAAAAATTCCAGTTTCAGCGACTTGGTTATTTCTGTGCTGATTATGACACTGTTCCGGGCAAACCAGTATTCAATCGTACTGTCGGTTTGAAGGACACCTGGTCAAAAATGAATAAATAACAGAAAAAATTCAGGCTGTAAAATACTCGTTTTAAAAAATTGTTATATTTGCAGCCTCAATACTGCTCTGTGGTGTAATTGGCAACACGTCTGATTCTGGATCAGAAGAGTTCAGGTTCGAGCCCTGACAGAGCAACAAGAATAAGCCGCTACAAGCGGCTTTTTTGTTGCGGAGGAAGGGATGCCCTGCTGTGTTTGAACTTAAAATAATTTATACTGTAATTCTTTTTTAGGATAAAAGACTCCGATTATCACAAAAGGATTATTTGCCCTTCTTCTGTGCCATTCCTTTGTTGTGCCAAGGAATAAGTATAAATCTATGGTTTTTATAAAATTATCCTCGTATTGTTCCCGTACTTTTTTCAATGCAATGTTTTCGTCACCATCAGCCTTTTTGAGGCAATTCCAGTACAATGCACCAATCTCCCAGTCTTCAATCATCAGTTTGCTTTCAACTCCCTCATCATCAGTAAAACGATAGAAGAATTTATACGGTAATTTGGGGATAAGAGTCTCAATTGGTTTTAACGTATCAAACAAATTACCCTGTTTTCTTAGTTCTTTCCATTCATCTTTCCATTCACGCTCATCTTCCTCAATCTCCATCCCTATCATTTTTGAAGGTTTGAAAGTGACCAGGGATACATTTTTAGGGTCTTTTGAATCCTCAAGTAACTGAGTTTTATTCGTGTAAATCTTTTTTAAGCAAAGTTCTTTTCTGATTGACCAGTTTCCATCGGTATTTATCGTTTCGCCTACAACAATATCCTTAAAATCATAATTTACAGGTGAGTGACTTTCCGGGCGAAAATCATCAACACGTCTGTTTAAATCAAGCTCGATCCAGGTGTATTTTACATTTTTCACTTTCCCTGAGCCCTTTAAATCAATCAGGAAACTCAGTGGCACCGGGTAAATTCTGATCCAGTCACCATTTTCAAGAATCCCGGCTGTACAAACGAGTTCATCATAGCTCCTTGATGGCAATGGATAAGTAGTAACGGTTATCAAAACTCTTTTACGTGCCATCAGATATGTCTTATTTCATAATCAAATCCTTCCAGCCTGGAGATAGATTCAGCCAGGTGTTTACGGTGACACTGACAAATATTCGCCTCAAAGCAAGTTAAGGCAATCCGTTTCTTACGTACAAGTAGACTTAGTATTTCTTTTTGCTTGGCGACTTCATTCTTTAAGATATTCGATCGGTAAAAGGCAAAAAGTTTATCGTAATCAGCCTGTGTATTTAATTCCTGACGTTTATCTGATTCAATGCCAACTTCAGGGAAATGTATATACTCAATTCCAACACCTTTGCAGGCATTCTGAAGTTGACTTTTGCTAAAACCATATTTCATACTGTAAGGGTTTCGGCGGACGTCACATAAAAGTGTGACACCGTTAATAATCAGCTTGTTTAAATATTCTTCGAGAGAGACTCCTTCATAGCCTATCGTAAACAAAACTGTCTCCGTCTTTATTACTTTTTGTTTATCAACCCTTGCAAGCTCCTCTTCATTTAGAACAGTTGCAGCAATAGCACTGTTTATAGCGTAATACGGGTAGTTTTTATAGGTTGATTTAACAAGATCATCCTTACTGAAGTTAAAATAAGTGCTTTTGATATAGTTTATGGCGGTCTGGTCTTTGACTTTTAATGTTTTTATGTAATCTGCCGGGTCTGTTTTCTTCCAGGTATTGTTAGATTCTTCAACAAGTTTATATTTGGTCAACGTTACCAGGTCAGAACTAGCCTGAAACGAGTAGCAGCCAAATTTGTAAGGCACAAAATGAAATGATTTTTCATTTTGCTGCCGGGATAATAAAAACAATAACTTTTGCAGACTGATCTTATCGAGCTCCCCTTCAAATGCCTGTAATAATGCAAGTAATATTTTTCTCCTATAATACATACTGCAAATTTACAAACCAATGGCCTTAGTTTTACCTGATGAGGAGTTTTTCTTTTCTCTGTCTAAGATTAACAGCCTCATCACGGTTGGTATAAATATTTGCTGTTTAATAACCTGTTAATTACCCGGCAATGTCTTTATGTCTTAATGCCCATAATAAATCCTTGCGAAATTAAATCCGGTAATATCGCGTAATTCTTTTTTTGTGCAAATAAATTTTGCGGTTGCAATTTATTCCGGATTTAACTGAGCCACGGAGAAAATAAGTTTATCCGGACTGATATTCAGACGCATTGGCCCCATTGTTATCTTGTACCTAATGCAGGTTTCTTCTGCCAATCCCTTGATTTGTTCACAAATACTTGAACTTGAAAGAATAATGAGGAAAAATCTTTTCTATTTTAGTGCTGCAATACAGTAGTAAGAGAAGTTTTAAGGAGGTGATTTTTGTAGTGGATAAACCGAACCAAATGGCGTTTGTGCACATTTCATTATATGTAAGAAATGCTTAAAGTGAAGTAATATGCAAGTTTGCCAATAACCGTAAAAACATCAACAACTAAAATATTAACTATATGTACCTGTTTTTTGACACCGAAACTACTGGACTTCCAAGAAATTGGAGAGCACCTGTAACAGACTTGAATAATTGGCCAAGGCTTGTTCAATTAGCTTTTTTATTATATGACAGAAATGGAAATAAAATTTCAGGCGGAGATTATATTGTTAAACCTGAAGGTTTTTTAATACCAGTAGACGCTTCCCGTATTCATGGCATTTCAACAGAAAGAGCCACTCAAGAAGGGTATCCATTAAAGGAAGTTCTGCTGAATTTTCAGACTCTGATAGAACAAGCAGATTATTTAGTTGCACATAATATGAGTTTTGATGAAAAAATAGTTGGTGCCGAATTTTTAAGAAATAAAATGGTAGATAGTATAGCACCAAAAAAGAAGATTTGCACAATGCAAAGCACTACAAATTTTTGTGCTATTGATGGGCCTTATGGTTATAAATACCCTAAACTTTCAGAATTGCATTTTAAACTTTTTAGAACCGGATTTGATGAAGCACATAACGCAGCTGTTGATATATCTGCTACCGCAAAATGCTTTTGGGAACTAAAACGACTTGGTAAGATTTAAACTTTTGAGCTGGAATTTTAAAAAGTCAAGTCTTTGGCCTGGTTGTCTGTTTCAGCTTAACTGAATCAATAAATCAGGTGAATAGAACCATTGATTATTTTGCATCCGGCTGATCTTTAAGTATTTGAACCTTGTCGCGTTCTAACTGCAGGAGGCGTTCATAGAGTTCTACAACCTTTTCAAGCGGATTATAGGTGCATTGGAAGTTGTAAGCATAACCGGTTGCCTGGTCGTGCATGTTCTCTATGAAAAAAACTAATTTATCTTCAGTGAAGTTCAGCACTGCTTCGCGAGAAAGCCCCAAGGCATTAGCTATCTTTTCAATCTTCTCACTGCCAATTTTTTTTGACCGCTCAAGTTTGGACACTGCCTGTTTTGAGATACCGCCAAGCCTCTGACCGAATTCTGCCTGCGAAAATCCGGCCAGTGTCCGGAGTCTTTCTACTTTCCTGCCAGTGAGAACGGCTGGTTCTTGAAACATCTCCTCTTTCATTTGTTGCTGTTTTTGCCGGCTGCAAGTTTTGCTTTTTCCTTTTCGCTCTCCAATAGACGTTCATATAACTCAACTACTTTGTCGAGTGGATTATAGGTGCATTGAAAATTGTACGCATAGGCTGTAGCCTGATCGTGCATGTTCTGAATGTGAAAGACAAGAGCCTCTTCGCTGAAGTTCTTAATAGCTTCAGGGCTAACACCCAGAACCTCGGCAACCTTTTTCAGAGTGTCCTCATCAATTGTTTCGCTTCGTTCCAAGTTTGCCACAGCAGACTGTGATAAACCTAATTCGGATGCGAGTACCTCTTGCTTGATACCTCGTATTTCTCTGATACGCTGCATTTTTTTGCCTATGTGTGGCGCTGTTCGTTCCATATAGTAATTTGCTTAAGACATCATGTAAATTTAATTCATTTTGCTGTAATAGAATTCTCTGCCTTTAAAAAGCTTGGGGTAACAGGTAATGAAATAATTAAGAATTTAAGTCAAAACAATTATAAATACCTGGAGAGGCATAGGATGGTTTTTGAAAAACAACATTGATTTTTTCAACCCAAACCCACTTGCGGATGACTGTAAACACTGAATTTTAAAGAGTTACGATAAGCAAAACGTTTATTGTTTCTCATCAAAACGTGAAGCATAATGTTTTTCAAGCTCTTCAAGTCTTGTTCTGGATTTAATTACGGCCTCTTTGCTGAAATACTTTGGGTACTTTAAAATAACTGCTTCGAAAGTTAAGTCCCTAATGCCCCTGTCTGCCAGAATTTTATAGCCCATGGCATCGGTTTCACGATTAACGGCTTTCTCTGCGGCCGTAATAATTCCATCACGGCGTATCATTTGCCATGTTCTGGATGCTGAGGTTTTACGGTTATTCTTTATTCTAAGAATATCCTCGTAAGCGTAAAGGACCTTTAACAATTCAAATTCTACCTCATTGTTAAAACCCTTTTTCTCAGCCCTGAGTTCAACAGATCTCAGTCTTGCTATTTTGGCCAGTTCCTCAAACAGAACTACCATTTTATCACATTCATCAGGCGTTTTTAAAAATGAAATGAAGCTTTCCATTTTGATTTTTAATTAGTCAGTATTATGTTTATCGTTTATTATCCAAAATCCATGAAAGTGCAATATTATAAGCATCGTAAGCAAACTTTAATGCCTCTTGAAGAATATTATTATCTTTTACTCTGATCATTTTACTACCCATATTGTCCGCACTATGCAACCAATTAGTCTTTTCTAAGTCAGTAATTTTAGTGGTTCCAGTGAAGAATCTGCATGAGAAGAACTTTTGGTGTATGTCTATCATCAGGAATGCCTTATGCTTATCTATAGAAAGCTTTTGAAAAATATCTCCTTAAAGTTCCTGCTTTAATAGAAAAAGTATCATTTGTCTGAATATGATTTAAGAACAAATCAGGTTCACTTAAACCTAAAATTTGTGAAAAGAAACAAAGAAGATTTACTCTTGATGACCTGTTTTCAATACTTCAGAAGGCTGAAAAATAAGAAATGGCAACAACAATCATGATATATAATGCTTCTCCGACGTAATACTGCCGTTAGAAGATTGAATTATTCACTGAAGGAATATCTGGTTTAAATGACAAGAGCAAAAACAAAAGACCAGTGAGGGTTTATAATAGCTCTGATTATTCTTTCATTGCAAGACTAAAAACTTCTCTTTGATTATAGCTTACATCGTTTTGATCTGCACATGTGATATTATAAACAATCCTATCTTCCTCATATAAAAATAATTGTATCATTAGTTGCCATCAGTATTTCATTCCGGATTATCTGGTACGAAAACATTATGACCAGAGCAGATAAAACAAGCTCAGAAAGAGAGACTGATAGTAAATAAAACATAATTATGCAGGAAATGTTGGTAGATAAGCGGTATTTGGTAGAAAAAATCCGGGCACATTATTCTTAAAAATAGACTCATAGAATCTGTCTTTGTATAAATCTGAATTTTAATACCTTAACGCCATATGTTGCATTATTGCAACACCTTTTTCCAATTTTACTATAGAAATTGCACGGTTAATGTTATTACCATTGAGTTTAAATTTGATGGTAGTCCTGAACTTTTCATGTATGTCCCTGCGAACATTTCCATTAATGGAACACAGGTTTACCAACCAGACTATGGTAACACTATTACCCTTGATTTAGAGTTGCCCTCACTAGACAAAACCATAGCCCTTAACAGCGCAAGGGACCAAATGAAAACGACTTTTGACATAATCCAATGGAACAATAGTCCTGCACAGCAGTGGAGCACTTCTATGGAGCCCATCATTGAAAGTTAGATGGTGACCAAACGAAAAGAGCTTCTTGACCTATACAGCTAATCATCTGCTATTGGGCTGGCCTCTTAAAGCAAAACCCCGGTTGTGAAGTGTACCCTAAAAGTTGGACATAACATTTGGGGTGCAGTTCACACCCAGGGTTCTTTTTATTCTAACGTTACAAGCTTGCAATATATTTATTTATTTGCCTTAGAAAAAACGCGAATTATAAAATATCAAGCAAAAAAAACTCCAGCATTAAATCGACTCCTGTGTAGCTTGTTTTATGTTTTTTTTGAAAATCGTATTGGGAATTCATTTGGGGAAAATTTTTTTTTCTTTTAAGCTGCCATTTTCATAATATGATTCCCATTCTCCAACAGGCTTATCCCCTTGGCGTTCTCCTTTAGATTGAATTTTACCATTTGGATAATAATATATCCAAATTCCAAATGGTCTCCCTTTTAGCATATATCCTTCACACACCATTTTTCCAGTTTCAGAATAACTTTTATACTTCCCGTTTAAAGTGTCATTTACATAAATAACTTCACTTTCAGTCACCCCATTCTCCCAAAAGGTAATCCAATAGCCTTGTCGAACATTATTTATAGTAGCACCTTTGGCCTTAATTCTTAGGCTATCGTATTTTTCAATTGATAGTTCAGGTAGTAAGGGCTCTAAATTTGGTTGTTTATTTCTTTGACAAGAAATCAAAATAGTTATAATTAATAAAATTGAGCTACATTTCATACTAATCGGAATCTATTTTAAATAACCTTCATCATTATAGTTTTTCTTTCCCTCCTCATATTCACTTTCATATTTTTTATCCCCTGTTTTTTTAGTTAAACCACTAGAATAACTTTTAAATTTCTTTACTTTATCTTGTTTATATGTCTTATGGTCTCTTGCTCCGGTATCAAAAAAGCGCGTTTTGATATCTTTTATAAGATCATTACCTGTCTTATACACATGATTTATTATATTGCTTTCTACTGCATTCAAATTATCTGCATCAACATCTCCATGAATAAATGCCTCATGACCTAGATTAAATGTTGCTTGCTCTTCATTTAGCCCTTGATAAAGAACAATATCTATATTAGCACCCCTCATAAATTGTTCTTCATTTGTAATAAAATTCATATTATAATCTGAAGGATCCATGCCCCTTGGAGCCATTTCTGTAACACCTTCTGTACCTCCTGACCAATCAACAGAGTGCATGTCTTCCTTAAACGTTAAAAGATCTTTAACTCTATCTCCTTTTTCTCCATTTTCGTTGAATTTATATGCTGTACCCCCAACTTTTAGAGTACTGTTTGCTCCCATATATCTTGCAACATACTCTTTCCCTTCGGTTGTCGAAAGAAAATTTTGAAGAGCCTGAATGTATGTAGTATTCTTAAGTGCATTTAGGACATCATTCCCATCTTGGTCTAAAAACTTTAAAGGATTATTAAGAGCATATATATATTGACTTTTCGAATAATATTTCTCAGCCTTACTGTCTATAACATGCCACCTCCCAATCTGCGGGTCGTAAAATCGAGCGCCGTAATCATACCAGTTTAAACTAAGCTCATCCTGCAGCTCTTTACCATTGTAACGATATTTGTTATTAGTCCCGCTACTGGAGCTGCTGCTAATCATACCAAAGGGGTAATACTCATTTAGCTGGCTCCAGGTTGTCCCGCCTGCCTCAAATGCCACCCGAATATTCCCTAAATGATCTTTAATATGGTATTCATAAGTATATGTTGCCCCAGCAACATTTACCATACCTTCATCGGTATGAATAAGTACCAAGGCCTTTGTGTTATCATATTCAAAAGCTCCTGAATAATACCTCGATGTGCCTGCCCCGTTCACTGTCACAATCTTCTTTAGTTTTGTGCCTGAAGCATCATAAATGTATTCGATTTTGTTCGTTGAACTCTTGGTTACTGATGAAGGTAAATTTAAATAATTATAGGCTATTGACACTATTGATTTATTTAAATCTTTAGTAAGGCGCTGATTCTGTTCATTATTCAGAAAATGAACTTACATTTTATTTCAAGGAAGAGAAAAGTAAACATATCGCCTTCAGTAATAATTATCTATTAATAGAAACACCGGATTATTGTGACACACTTCATCTTTCAGCCGGAGAAATAAAAGTAACATACAATAAGGTTGCTACGGGACTTGTCGAAACAATAAAGGTTCCGGTTTCTCTCAACAAACAAACTATTGTCATGGGGTTTGAAAAGGAGTATGAAGGTGCGTTACTGGTAAATCTGCAAGCTGGTCATTATGAAAATTGAAGCTACCATTTTAAACAAATCCAACCTGAAACCACCGGATAAAAACGAAAAGGTTGGTAAAAGTATCTGGAACAAGGATATTTCCCTCTCCTTTTTAAAGAATGATAATGCTTTCAAGTCGCATTTTTATTCAGAAATGTCTGTGCTGGCAGGGTCAGGTATGGATATCCGCAGATCACTTGAGATAATCAGCAAAGGTTCAACAAAGCAAAAGGAGATTGAGATAACAGATAAAATAAGGCAATCCATTATTGACGGCTCATCTCTTTCAGATGCACTGGATGCAACAGGAAAGTTTTCGCTTTATGACGTCTCCTCAGTAAAAATAGGAGAAGAGAGCGGAGCATTATCTGAAGTTTTAAGTGAGCTCGCTGTTTACTATGCAAAAAAGATATCACAAAGGAGACAGATAACCGGTGCCCTCACCTACCCCATGATGGTTCTTTTGACTACTGTTGTCAGTTTGATTTTCATGCTCAATTACATAGTACCTATGTTTGAGGATGTTTTCAAAAGGTTTAAAGGAACACTTCCTCCCCTGACAAGGAGTATCATCAGGCTTTCTGACTCATTCATGACATATGCCTGGATTGCCCTGTTATTAATTGCCGGCATTGCATTTATATGTTACTATAGCCGGAAGGAAGAGTGGTACAGGCGATTATCATCTAAATTTGTTCTTTCCTTGCCTGTAGTGAAGGATGTGGTATCACTTACCTACAAAGTAAGATACTGTCAGACGATGAGGTTGCTAATAAGCTCAAGGGTTCATCTTCTTGATGCTATAGGGTTACTTGAAAAGATCATCGGATTTTACCCTTTGGAGAAAGCCCTAAAGGAAATAAAGGTGAGGATTGCCAGTGGCACTTCCCTTGCCGAGGCGATGGAACAATATCCCTTCTTTGACAGAAAGATGATTGCTATGACGCAGGTGGCCGAAGAGGTAAATAAGCTTGATGTGCTTTATGACCAGCTCTTTAAGCAATACTCGGAAGAACTGGATGTCAAGATTAAAACAATGAACAGCCTTCTGGAGCCAATTATGATCATATTAGTTGGAGGGTTGGTTGGTATCATCCTTATATCAATGTATATGCCGATATTCCAGCTGGGTACAAATATTGGAGTTTGATGCTAAATAATTAATACTATTTGATATAGCATTATAAGGTAATCAGCTCTGCAACTTCATTTTTGGTGCACAGAATAAGCTATTTAATTACAGAATCTCATTCCGGATAATCCGCAATGGAATCATTATGGTCATAGTAGACAAAACAAGCTCAAAAAGAAAGACTATAAGTAAACAAAACGGAGTTATGTGGGATATGCCAATAGGTCAGCCGTTTTTGAGTCGAAAAATCCGGACACTATAATAAAAATATACTTGCAGATTCGTGTCTGCATATAAACCTGACATTAAATATTCTAATGTTGTCTATTGCAATGTTGCAACATGTTTTTACAATTTTACTTTAGAAACAGAAGCCCTGCCGTTTCCTCGCGAAGCAAAGTCATAGCGGGGACGAAGCTGATTACATAACTTATTACTTACAATATTGATCAATAAGGCTCTGTGCCTGGCTATCACCATATTGTTTAGCCATATTCAGATCTTTACATCCTTCTTCTGTCAGTTTTAACTCGGTGATCTTAATATAGCCCCGGTTGAGATAATAACTTGCCTCCGTTGGCGATAAAGCAATGGCCTGATCAAAGTCCCCAATACATCCTGTGAAATCTTTGTTGAAGGATTTACAGACCGCTCTATAAAAATAGCCTACTCCCTTATTTTTGCACTCAGCTATAAACTTATCACAATACATTATTGCGTCACTATACTTCTGGAGATATACTTCAACAGAAATCAGATTTTGTAACATAAGAGTATCTTTTGGGGTTATTGTAAATATTGATGTGAAATCTGTCTCTGCCCCCTGATAATCTTTCTTGTTAGCTTTATAAACACCCCTTAAATTAAGTGTTTCAATATTGTTTGGCTGTAACTTTATTATAGCGTTAAAGTCATCAAGCGGATCTCCAAAATCTCCCATTAACCGTTTGCCTTTAATAAATGCAGACTGCTTATATGCATCAACAAAACCGGGATTCAATTTTGTGGCTGCCTTATAATCATTTAAGATATTAATCCAGACACTGTCATTGCTGGTATCAGGCGTCATTTTACCTGAAAACGGATCCCCGATAAAACTTATGGCCCCGGGGTCTCCGGCAGATTTTTGCAAGGCTAATCCCCGTTGATAATATACTTCAGGGTCATCTTGCTTTAATTTGATGCAGGATGTGAAATCCTTTACAGCACCACCAAAATCGTTCTTTGTGCTTTTTAGTATGCCCCGTTTTTTTAAAGCATAAAAGTTTTTTGGATTAATTTCGATTGTTTTAGAATATTCGGAAATGGCATTTATTGTATCGCCTTTTTTTAAATATTCATCACCTTTTAAATTATGATTTTGAGATGTCGCATTTTGACAAAAACCGCTTGCGGAGATTGCCAGGAGCAGGGTTAAGATAGAGAGTGCCTTCATTATCAGTTGGATTTAGGGTTAACCGTATTTTGTCTTTGGTTTCTTTAAAACTTATTTACCTCTTTAGGCCAGTTAATAATTAAAAATACAGGCATTTAAAGGCCTGATAATGGTGATCTGTTTTCTCTCAACTTTTGGTTTTCCAGTTGTAGAAAACAGTCCCGGTCTCTTAAATTTAGGAAGAATTTATTTACCCGAATAAAAAGTGCAGGTTTATTATAATAATAAAGCAGGTTTAAGTGAATCCTGATTTCAAACCAGTCTGCCATATTTCATTCAAGACACCTGGCACAGGCAGGAGTGAACGACTGAACGACAGTATCTGTCTTGCGGTCACGCAGTGGTGCAGTCAGGAGACCACCTTTTATCTTTTTACTCCCGATAGCAATCGTGATATCTTTTATCTTTCTTCCTAAATTAGTGCCAACAGTTTTCCTGTGATGATCAACAGGATGCAGAATGCTAAAAATAACCTATTTCAGAATGGAAAAAATTGTAATAAAACCCATGACAAGGGACTCATGGTTTAAAGTAGCAGAGATTTATAAATCAGGCATTGCAACCGGTAACGCCACCTTCCAGACTGAAGTTCCCGACTGGGATTCATGGGACGCCGCTCACAGAAGAGACTGCAGATTAATAGCTATGACCGGTGACAAAATTGTTGGCTGGGCAGCGCTGTCTCCCGTTTCAGGCAGGTGCGTTTACTCCGGAGTTGCTGAAGTGAGCGTTTATGTGGACTCTGATTTCAGAGGTAAAGGCGTCGGCAACAGGTTAATGGAGTCTCTCATAAAAGAATCCGAGCAGAATGGAATATGGACATTACAATCGGGAGTATTTCCTGAAAACAAAGAGAGCCTGAGGCTTCATCAGAAAAACGGGTTCAGAATAATAGGAACACGGCAACGAATAGGGAAGTTGGGGAACAGATGGAGAGATACCGTTTTATTGGAACGGCGAAGTGATAGTGTTGGGATTGATTAAACGGATAAAACCCTCCCATCCTGAAACCGAGAAACATGCTTTATCATTTGGTAGCAAACAATCCTTGACCCTTTGACGTTAATGTAGAAATTCTCCACATGAATCAGATAAGTCATGACAATGCTTATATGTGGCCCTCATGTTTTGATAAACTGAACCCCGACAAAAGACAGAATTATGGAAGAATCAAGGAAAGTCATAGTATACATAGCAGCAAGTCTAGATGGCTTTATTGCCGGGCCAAATGATGATCTGAATTTTCTGTCCATAGTACAGAAAGAGGGAGAAGACTATGGATATTCGAACTTTGTCAAAACAGTGGATACAGTGTTAATGGGGAGGAAAACCTACGACTGGGTATTGAAGCATGCTCCAGAGTTTTCGCATTCAGATAAGGACACATACATCATAACCCGCACCCCAAGGGCATCTGTCGGTAGGACAATCTTTTACACAGGCAATCTGACTGATCTAATTAACCGGTTAAAAGGTGAACCTGGACTTAACATCTTTGTGGACGGAGGGTCAGAGGTGGTGAATGAGTTGTTAAGTCATAAACTGGTTGACGAATTAATAATCTCATATATCCCCGTTTTACTGGGAAGCGGCACCCCGCTTTTCAGAGATGGAAGAGCTACGCAAAGACTAACGTTTATTGAAGTGAAGCACTTTGATACCGGGTTGGTTCAGCTTCGGTACAAATGTGAAATATAATAATTCAGGCCGCATTCACCTCATAAAGTAAGGCAGACCCTGTCTCTTTCCTGCCGGTTAGAAGCGGTGAGTGACCCGTTTGGTAAGTCCCAAAACCAACAAGTTGAGACCATGTAACAATCAGATTCTTTTTATATATTAGCGTTACTTTCAGGTTTTAACCATGTTCCGGTAATGGCGCTATTAGGAATAAATGAAGAATATCTATGCCCACCGCATATGTAAAAACGATTCACGACGAGATACTCTTTGAGTATGCAAAGCTTATCTCCCGCTCTGCATTCAATAAGCTTGAATGGGGTTTCATTACCAGTACCTTTTTCAAATTAAAAGGCGGAGAGATCAAGATCTCAGACACCATAAGAGAATGGGAAGCTGAACAGTCTTTACCAAAGAGCTGTGTCTTCTGTGGCTCTGCGGAGAATCTTACAACCGATCATCTTATCCCAAAAAACCGTGGTGGTGATAACTCAGCCGATAACCTGGTGCTATCCTGTAAATCGTGTAACTCATCGCGTGGCGACAAAGGTGTCTTTGAATGGCTGGGGCTCAAGAAGAAGGACAACCTCCATCGGCTTGTTGCAGGTAAATACCTGAAGCAACTACTCCGTATCCACGAGGAAAACGGCACACTGAATATTTCCAGGGAAGAGCTAACAACATTATGCAAGAACTGTCCCCTGCCAGAAGTGTGTAAGGAATGGGACAAGGTAAACTCATTGACATGTTTTTGTCTTGAAAGTATTCTGCCATTCAAATAGAGACTCAGGACCGGGAGACGTTCCTGATATAATCAAAAGGTTTATGTAATTATATGATTTGTCAGGATATCACTGAAATGCGTGGTGCCATCTTCCCTTTGAAAAATAATCTGCCCTGTATTCCGGCCTATTGACTCCCTTTTCTTCAATCTCGCCATCAGTTTTGTAGTAGCCTTATAATCACTACGATAACCCTTGAAGCAAAATAACATAATGAGTATAAAAAACCGTAAAACATTAAAAACAGAGCAACTGCACCTGGCACAAATCATTTCCTGTAACTATGAAAAGACCTGTCGGGTATTTTATTTTACAGCTTTTGTTTTGAGGCTATGTTTCTGTGCAGTAATTTTCAATCCTTAAAGCCATCGTTTAAAACAAATGCAGCTGGTCAAGATAACCTGTTTATATTCAAATAAATAGTTTAATAATGAATACCAAGAAAGAAAACAAGAATGCTTACAGGCAGATGAAATTCAGGGCAGGCATTTTTCAGATTAAAAACTTAAAAGACAATAAATCGTTCATTAATACAAGTACGGATTTAGACAGGGCATTTAACTCTGATCTGTTTCAACTGAAATTGGGAAGCCATAGAAATACGGAACTTCAAAATGACTGGAATACAACAGGTCCTGATAATTTTGAACTTAGCATTCTCGATGAATTAAAGATAAAAGAAACAGCAACAGATTTGGAAAAACAAACAGATCTGAAAGAGTTATTGGAATTGCATCGGGCTGATCTGCTTAAAAAAGGAATCAGGCTTTACTGATCAGATAAGAAACCATCTGGTAATTTCATAATCTTTGCTATCTGGCTTATTAAAAGCGCCAGTAAACAATGACTGCTTTTTTCTACCGAACTTAAATACGGATACCATTTCTGCTCCCACTACAGCCTCTGGAAGTATTCATAATCAGCACTTTCATTGCTTCCGTTTAAAAATAATTAGAAGGGTGGCCGTATCGTCACTTTAACCAAATCTTGGAACAATACCGGTTTAATAAATTTCCGTGTTGTCTGCTTATCTCAGCCCCCTCCATCATCTTACCATTTACATCACCCCAGGCTTATCTTAATAAAACCCTGAGAATACAACATAAAAACTTATTCAATTATATAACAATCGCATACTTTTTATAATTTAGTCCTGCTGCCGGAGTAACGGTGAGCCATAGTCAATGTATTTTAAACTGCTTTCTAAATTGTTACCCGCATCAACAGAAAATAAAAAGATGCTGAAGATAAAGTTATGACGACACCAGACATACATCTGCAGGATATCAATATGCTGATTAAGAATAATTACCCGGCAAAATGATAAACAAAAACATAACAGCTCTTATAGGGAAAGCCATCCGGGAAGGTAAATACCTTAACATAACCTACAAAAACAGAGAGGGAGAGATTACTCCCTTCTGGATATCGGTTCTGGATATTAATGCAAACGATGAGCTACGGGTTAACATGTTCAATGTTACAAAAGATGACCCGCTTACAGATAAAAAAATCTTTATATCAAGTATCCAGACCGCTGAGATCTTAAAGTTTTCACATTATGATGTTTCCGACTCACTGATAAAAAAGATCGACGAGGACACGAGCCTGCAGAAATATGATTTTGACAGGTTCGACAACAACATATTAAACTATTATTTAGAGTGTTACAAAGCAAATAATGACCCTTTTTTACATAAAACACATCTGATTCCAAACCTCGACTTAAATGAGTTGATTAACAAGAATCCATATAATCTTTCAGATGAGCAACAAAAAATCATAGTAAAAGAGATCTATAATAACGACTATCATTCATTCTATGATTACGAACTTGCTTTATGTGAGTTTTCAATCGATATAAAATCAAGAGGGAAATTTGTTGTTGCGTTCAGAAAATTAACATTTGACCCGGTTAAGAAAACCCTTTACACAGGAAACAATATAAATTTCAATTCAAACTTTTATATTGAAGACACAAAATACTCACTGTCTTATTACACCGACTTAAGCCCTGCCGATTTTGAAGCCTTGTACCTTAAAGACAAAGCCGGTACTATAGAATTATTAACCGACAGTTTTATTTCAGGTGAGCTGCCTAATACCAGGCCCGAAATTGTTGTTCTCGGGTATGCCCAGATAGATATATCAGGTATTTACGATGAGATAAATACTGAACACTCAAATAAAGAGATGCAGGTTCCGCTAAGAGCCTTCTTCCAGAACCTGTCATCGCTCGACAGGAAAAACAGGAAAGAACCACATATCGTTCTTTACGACAATAATGTCAATATAGACCAGCTTCAGACCATTTATAATTCGTTAAAGTATCCCGTTACCTATGTACAGGGACCTCCCGGTACCGGGAAAACACAGACAATCTTAAACATTGTTGTTAATTGCCTGGTTAACAACAAAACATTATTGATCTCTTCAAATAATAATATCCCGGTTGACGGAATAAAGGAGAAGTTGTTCCTGGGAGATTATATGAATAAGGAGATTCCGTTTCCTGTTATCAGGCTGGGAAACAAGAAATTTATTGCTGAAGCATTAAAAGAGATAAAAAGACTTTATGAGTTTGAAACAAAAGATGTCCTGAAAGAGGATATCCTGTTCAACCTGAAAGAGAAATCAAAGGAAAACAACAGGAAACTGCTTGAAAAATTAAAGAACTATGAGCTTAGAATAGATCTGGAGCAAAACCTTGGATTCATAGACGGACTCTTATCCAAAGGCAATGGCACATACTGGTTGCTTGAACAGGAAAAAAAGAAACTTGAAGAACGGTTGAGGCAAATCCCCGCAACAACCGATGATAATGTGAGGGGGATATTTGAGATAATTAAAGACAACCCCCAGTTACTACAATACTTCTACCATGAGTCATTGACTTACATTAAGCGACTGAAAAACAAAGAATACAGCCCGTTGGTTGAGATAATAAATATGACTGATGAAGAAGAGAAAGTAAGAGAATTCAACAAATGGATTGCCGATGACGGTAATATGGAAAAATTCACAAAAGTATTTCCGATCATAATTACAACCAACATCTCAAGTCGCAGGCTGGGGAGGAAATTCAAGTTTGATCTGTTGACAATAGATGAAGCCGGGCAGTGCGATATTGCCACCAGTCTGATCCCGATATCGAAATGCTCCAATATGGTTTTAATTGGTGATACAAACCAGCTGAAACCAATAGTGGTTTTTGAAGAATCAAGGAATAAACACATGATGAAACAATTTGAAATTGATGATTTATATGACTATTTCAACAACTCAATACTTTCTGTTTATAAGAGAATAGATAATATTTCAAGGGATATTCTGCTGAGTTATCATTATCGGTGCGGGGAGAAGATCATCAACTATTCCAACATGAGATTTTATGAGAGCAGGCTGAATCTCAAAGCTATTAAGAAACAGGGTAGCGTCAAGCTAATTGACGTCAACAATGTAAATCATAAAAACAAAAACTCGCAGATAGAAGAAGCCAGGGAGATTATAGATTACGTAAAAGAGCAAAACTTGTCAGATGTTTATATTATTACGCCCTTCAGAAACCAGGAAGCAGTTATAAATCATTATTTAGCCGAGGCCCGTGAAAAAGGTGAGATATATGATACTATAAGCTGCGGAACGATTCATAAGGTCCAGGGACAGGAAAACAAGACCATCATTATATCCACGGCCATTTCAAAACAAACTTCTCCCAAAACGTACGATTGGATAAAAGACAACAGCCAGCTTATAAATGTCGGGGTTACAAGGGCAAAAGAAAACCTGGTTGTAGTAGCAGATAAAAAGGCAATAGATATTTTATCAAAAAAAGATGATGATTTATATGCACTTATTGACTATGTTGAGAAAAACGGGACAACGCAGGTTTCTCAAAGTGTAGTGAATAAGTTCACTATTGGTTTCTCCAACAACTCACAGTTTGAAGACGAGTTTTATACAACAATGAGTCATTACTGTTCGGTAAGAGGCAGCACCTTCAGGCGAAATGTAAAAATCGCCGAAATTTTTCCGGAAGAAAAAGACAACGAACTTGTAAATAAAAAAGAATTTGACGGAGTACTCTACCATGGGAATGTCCCCCATGTAGTATTTGAACTGAATGGCAGTGAGCATTACACAAAGAAGAACCGGATCAGGTCAGATGAGATTAAGGCGGAATTTTTAAAAGCAAAAAACATAAGGTTGCTATTTATCCCTAATCAATATGTGAAGCATTATGAGTTTATTGGCGAGCTGATAAAGAAATTCAACGGCGAAGTCTATCAGAAAACGCTGTTTGACGATTATGATTACATAAGCTGACAAGTTAAAGAGTTCAGTAAATTCGGGAACAATAATACAGTAAGGCATGCCTTCATATTCCGGCCGGGTTACTGTTTTGTTCCGGTTGAATACACAGTTAAGTTTTTGCAAATAATGCAGTTATCTGCAGTTTTTGCCCGGAAATTATTGGTTATATCAAAAAGTATCATATATTTATTGCTAATAATACCTGCCACGCTTCTCGTAAGATCAGCGCACCCGGGCGGGTTTTCGCTTTTTAAGGAACAATACTTCAGTGATTCAATTTCCTTCTAATTTGAATCTGCTATAGCTAAATTGTATATTTTTTAATGCCGGGAAAAGTCTGCCATTTCGGAAAAACTGACCTCTCCCTGTTTTAAGCGTTTGACACCTAATAAGATATCCGGGATTCGATACAGGAGGGGCCACCAGGTCGTCGGGCGAAATTCTAATCGTATATTACTGGCCTTGTGCGAGGGCTGTCCACGGAACGCGCGAACTTTGGCCGAGGCCGTGGCGGGATGGACGTGCAGCGGGCGGAGGCTGAGGGCAAAGTTATGCTCCGTGGTGCACTTTACTCGCCGCCAGATGGCGGTTCGTGAGCTCGGCAGATACATTTCTTAACTATATGAACTTTTGTAACTGCCTCGGTTCTTTGATTCTTTCTTTGTGCAACCAAAGAAAGAATAAATAGAAATAATACATTTTGCTTTTAGCGCGATTAAAGTTTTGGTAATTAGTAGACTCTCCAACTTTTCCAATGGATCCTATTTAGCTTAACTTAACAACATTGGGTCAACAACCCCGGGCAGATGATATGCAGAGTTTCCAATCAGCACGGAAGGTGCGTAATACTTCTTTTTATTGAGCCGGGATCTGCCGGAAAAAGTGGCGATGTAAGGTCCGGACAATTGCAAATCGTCAGGTCATTGCTGCTATAATTTTGTGGGATGTTGCAGGCTTTTACTTTCTGTAAAATAAATAATCAATTTCTGTTATTGAATCTGGTCTTTCAAATTTTGTATCCGCTTTTTCTGAAGTCAATACCAGATATGGCAATATGCATTTATTGAAACGTTTAAAGTATATCACTATATTTTCGCGACTTGTGAAATTTCCCTTGATACTATATGCATGTATCAACATAGTCGCATTCATACTCAATATCTGGTTTTCATTGTTTTTAGTCACAGTGATATCCTCAAGAAATTTCTCGATGGGTTTATTATTTTTTGTTATAACGCTGTAAGTTTTAATACTGTCTTTTTCTTCTTTTAGAAATGCTGTGTCAGAACCTGTAAAACATGGAAAGGAAGTAACATCAAGAACGCCTGTAGTATCATTGAGATGGCTCTTAATATCTTTGGTTATTTCAATTCTGGGAAATTCATCCAGAATAGTACCATCTGAGTTATATCTCCGGATATATATTTTCTCAATCCTGTCAATTTGATAATATTCATTGATGCATTCCTGATAATCGAAAAAAGGATTGTTATATAAATTTTCATCCCTGGCAATTATATCATCAGGAATTTTACCATATAAATCATCAGCTATGATTTCAAACACGTTATATTGAATTGCACTGTATGGAACTGATAACCTATCACGGCCAAAGAAATTATATGCAATCCTCCTCTTACCTGATTTAATCAGTTTCTCAATTAATTCCATGTTATCAAAGAGTGTCCCATAAAAGTTCAATTTATTTATCGTCAGGATTACCTCTTTCTTATAGTCGGATATCCTGTAATAATTGATGGCTGGATCGTGATTTACAATATCAAGTTGATAAACATTGTTTCTTGGAAGGTTTAATTTCTCAATCGTTCTGGCAGGGTTTCCTCTTACAATATAATGTTTGATAATATCCTTCTTTTTAATCAACTGGAAATCATATATAACATTGTTCAGCAAATAATTATCCCATATCTCCATTTGTTTAATGGAGTCAAGTTTCTCAAATGAAGGGTTTTGTTCCAGGAGGTTCTTGTACGGGTCATAAAAAACGATATTTATTTTATAATTATCAATTTTGATTTCCTCAAGTGTCTTTGAATACTGTGCCGATAAAATTGATTCGAATGAAATCAGCAGAATTAATGTCGTTAAAATTGAAAGTCTCTTTTTCATATTGTTTTAATTTTCCCAGGGTGCCATTTTAACCTTGCCACAACGGTTATATATGAATAGTGATGGCTTCAGAACATTTTTATCACCACACCAGAAATTTAACCAGAATCACTATGTCTGATGCTAAGAATTCTCCACTATTTCAATGTAGTGACAGTCAATTATCTTGTTTATCGGGTTCTTTCTTACTCTTTTCAAAAGAAAACCAGGTATAACTGCCATCATTATTTTTAATCGTTGAAGTCACGTAATTTTTGTTATCAATTTTTATGGATGTAAAGTAGCTCTTATAATAACAGACAAAAAAAACAGAACCAAGTGTGGGTTTTTCCAATTCCCTGTAATTCAACCATATTTCCCTGGGTTTATCAACCTTAAAAGCCCGAAACTGACCTTGGTAATAACTATCATCTTTTAGAATCTTATTCCCGGATTGGTCAATCAGGTAAATAAATTCTCCACCATAAACGGCATTATTGCTGACTTGAAAAGCCGGTAAAATCCACACCGTAAAGGTCTTATCTTCGTTTTGTATTATATATTGATTGAAACTTATATTTACAGAATCTCTAAGAGATTTAATTTGCTTATTAGCCGTGATCAGAGCGCGTGAATAAGAATTTAATTTTAAGGTATCAATTGGTTCATAAATTTTTGATACCTTATTTATTGAGTCAACTAAATAATGAAATACCAAATCATATTTATTTTCATCATATCTTCCATATATTGCGTGCCAGTTTTTGTCAGCAGTTTGATAACAAAACCATTCATTACCAAGTCTTTTAACGTCAAGTGAATCTTGCTTCATCACGCTATCAGTAGTAGACCATGCAATGGCATCGTAATCACAAAGCCACTCCGCTATTGCTTTCTTTTTATTAAAATCGGCAATATCAAAGGTCAACCCTTTATTACTTTGTCCATTGGAACAAATTGTCTGGATTATCAAAAAAGTAAAAATAAATCTGCCTTTCTTCATGTGTTTTTGCTTTTTAAAATGGTCGAAGTATATAATCACCTTTGGCTAGTATTTAAACTCAATTGATATATTATGTATACGTTTTCCTTCATTTAAAATCATCTTTGCTTTTTCACCGACAGTATTCAAACGTAAAATTATAATTATGACTTAATTATTATCCGGAAATGAGCCGATATTATTCACATTCGTTGATAAAATTTGACTGGCGGATCTTCTTTTTTAAGATTGAAGCATTCAATGGTTTATTTTCCTTTTCATAACGTCTCCAAATCATTCTCCACTTTCTTTTTGTGCCCACAGAACCGAGGCTACAGTGTATAAAATATCCATTTAATAACCTGCTACCGAACTAACAAGCGTAGCGGTTAAAGTGGCAAAGAAAGTGCACCACGGAGCATAACTTTGCCCTCGGCCTCCGCCCGCTGTTCAGGCACCCCGCCACGGACTAATCCAAAGTTAGCTTCCCTGCCTGCACTTCCGTTTCGGCAGACAGGGCTGAGCTCATCCCCGACTATCGCCGCGACCCCGGTTCACACTCCCGATAGACGGGAACGGACCTTCCCCAGGCGTTACTGCCTGAAACCGACTGGGAGAAAAATATTATGTCATTGATGTAATCAGTTTATCAAATAACCTGTCGCTTAGCCATCTGCGCATGAAGAGAGCCGGTTTGGCAAACGAGCCTTTCACATATCTTGTCCTTGGTTTTTTTACAGTGGCTGCCTTGACTATCTCCCTGGCCAATAACTCCTGGCCGGAGAGATTCCTGCCGGTGGTATACATCTGCTCCATGTTATTGGCAGTTTTGTTTGCTCTATCAGCATAAGCCCCGTTACCTGAAGTCTTTTTTAAATTCTCTGCTGCAATAACACCCCATGGAGTGTTTATACCGCCGGGTTCAACAATTACCACATCAATGCCAAAGGGCTTTGTCTCTAACCGCAGACTATCTGACCATCCTTCAAGTGCATGCTTGGTTGCATGGTACCATGCCCCAAACGGGGTATATATTTTGCCTCCGATGGAGGAGACATTAACTATACGGCCATACCTGTTTTCTCTCATACCGGGTAAAATGAGCTGCGTGAGGCGCGCCAGCCCGAAGATATTTACTTCGAACTGACGGCGTGCCTCCTCAAGCGGGACGTCTTCGACAGCCCCGTAAGAGCCATAACCGGCATTATTTATTAAGATATCTATATGGCCCTCATTTTTCAGGATGGCATCAACACATTTAACAATAGAATCGTCTTGTGTGAGATCCAGCGCTATAACTGAAATGCCATTTGTTTCGAGTGTTTTCATTTTGTCAGTCCGGCGGGCAGCCCCATACACCTTGTATCCCAGCTTGCTCAATAATAATGCAGTTGACTCTCCCATACCGGAAGATGCACCTGTTACCAATGCTACTTTTGTCATAAACTTCAATCTTTACTTAATGTACAACGTTCCGGCAAAAAAGTTCCCGGGGTTATTCACATTAAAACCGCTGTCGCGGTTATTTAAGATGTTCGTAGAACATCAAATTATTGTAGAAAAGAATATCCTCCAAGCGATCAGGGATGGTTGGAGACCATCAAATAAATCTATAATACCCGGAATAATTTGATCATCTACGATGATCCGGCTTTGTGGCGACTGTTACTTTTATGCTACAATAAGGTTTTACCGCAACGTATTTGCCATGGAGTAATCATCATAACGATTTCCTTTTACAAGACTGTAAAGTTTATCCAGCTCGCTAATCTCGTCAGTGGATAATTCAATCTCAAGCGCCCCGAGGTTTTCAACCAGGTATCTTTCGTGTTTTGTGCCTGGTATAGGAATAAAATCCTTCCCTTTTGCCAGTATCCAGGCAAGCGCAACCTGCGACGCTTTTGCATTCTTTGACGCGGCAATCTCTTCAACTACTGCAATAATCTTTTTATTCGATTCAAAATTCTCAGCCTGCATCCTCGGCAAATGAGACCTGAAATCTTTGGGATCATCAATCTTATTGAACCGTCCGGTTAGAATCCCCCGTCCAAGCGGACTGTAAGCCACTGTGGTGACACCAAGCTCACGGCATTCTTTAAGGTTGGCGGCTTCATTGTCGCGGGTCCAGATTGAATACTCCGACTGAACTGCGGAGATGGGATGGACAGCATAAGCCCGTTTCAGGGTCTCTCCTTTTACCTCACTCAGTCCGAGATATCTCACTTTCCCTTCTTTTACCAACCGGGCCATGGCGCCCACAGTATCTTCAATTGGTACCTCAGGATCAACCCGGTGATAGTAATACAAATCTATGGTATCAATACCCAATCGTTTTAAACTGGCTTCACAGGCTTGTTTGACATATTCCGGTTTCCCGTTTATCCCCAGAAACTCACCTTTAGGCCCACGCATATTTGCAAATTTGGTGGCAAGGGTGACTTTGCCGAATCGCCCTTTCAGGGCTTTTCCAAGCAGTTTCTCATTGTGTCCGCTGCCATACATGTCGGCTGTATCGAAGAAATCGATGCCCAGTTCTATGGCTTTATGGATGGTACTGATGGACTGCTGTTCATCTGTCTCACCATAAAATTCAGACATTCCCATTGTTCCAAGACCTATTGGTGATACCAGCAGGTCGCTGTTTCCGATTTTTCTTTTTTCCATGGCACATTATCTATTTAAATATCTATTTCCTGATCACAGGTAAACTGAGAATCGCTTAGAGGTCCGGTATTTTGATGTACTATTTTCTCCATCGTAAGGAGTTATCTTTAATTATTGCTGACGAATTGGCGCACGCTGCATTTATTTATCGTTCCTGTCTATTAATAATTTCCCTATTGTTTGTCCGAATAATCTTGAACTCTTTGGTGCATTTGCTGTCACAATATTTCCATCAACTGTCACACCGGGTCCGGTATATTTTGCTCCTTTATTTTCTATTGTCTTTGCCTCTGTTCCTGCTACTGTTGCATTTTTGTCTTTTAATATCCCAGCATTTGCAAGTATAACGGGAGCCAGACAAATTGCAGCAACAATCTTTCCTTTAGTATTCATCTCTTTAGCAATTTTTACTGCATTCTCATTATTGAATAAGAGCTTGCTGCCTCCACCTCCAACAAAAATAACAGAATCATAAGTGGCTGTATCAATATCTTTTATGTCAAACTCTGAAACGACAAATCCTCCTCTGCTCCCGGAACATTTACCAATTTGTGTACTTGCTATTGAGATTTTATTACCTGACCTTTCTAATTCTTCTTTAGTGTCAAATAATTCTTCATCCCTGAATCTTTCTGGTGGAATTATTATTAAGATGTTTTTCATAAAATCCACTGTTAAATAATCGAACCTGTGAGTTCTTTAATATAACACACAAAAACCTGTATGCAGGTATTCGCCGGACTGCCCGTATGGTTGGAAGCCTTTTAGTGCTGTCTGCTCTTTTTATGTTTTTCGACGAGATGGCAGAAGGACATAACAGCGCTATTTTACCTTCTTGCCGTCAATAGTGACATCGGCATTGGTCAGTACCAGTACATTCTCACCTTCCTTAGTTGAGATCTTGCAATTCACCAGCCTGATACCTTTACCAAAATAAACTCCAAACGGTCTGTCAGCTGTGATATTTACATTTTCAAGCAGGATGTTTGAAACGACAGATTCAGGAAGTCCCCAGATCAGGCCGGCACGGTTTCCCTCTTCAACAGTTGCATCAATATCCTTAAATGTGATATTGCGATAAGCAGGGGTCAGGTCTGTTACCGGTGCCGAAGGATATGTTGCTGCTGTCTCAGGCGTTAGCTTCTGCAAATTCCTGTACTCCTTTTCTTTTGCATTATATGCGGCATACATAAGTATGGGCATGCCTACATTAGTCATCTTCAGATTCCTGTATGTGATATTCTGAATTAATCCGCCACGATCGCGATCGGACTTAATGCGTATTCCGTAATCGGTATTAGTGAATGTGCAGTTTTCAACTGTGATATTTGATACGCCTCCCTTTGTCGGACTGCCGATTGACACACCATGACCATAGCCATAAGTGCAATTTGTAATGAGCACATCGGATGTGTTTCCTCCACAGGTGAAGTCATCATCACCGACACTGACATCACAATTCCGGATCAGTATTTTTTTTCCGCTTACATCACATGCGTCTGTATTATGACTGGGATTCACCGGATCGGTCGATGCCGGGGCTCTGATAATCACATCCTGTACAGTCAGGTCTGATGTCTTTCCCTGAATGGCAAGGTGGAACTTGGGCGAATTCATCAGTTTCACACCTTCTATCAGTATCTTGTTGCAATCTCTGAAGGAAACCATACGTGGGCGTTTTGCATTTTCTGTCTTTGCGTACGGCCACCACGGGCTTCCCTGTCCGTCAATGGTACCCTTGCCTGTTATTGCAATATCGTGAAGTTTAGTGCCACTTATAAAATCTGTTCCTTCATTGATCCCTCCGGGATACTTTTCAAATGGTAACATCCTGAGAACGGCTCCTGAGTCAATATGCAGCTCGAGGTTACTGGCAAACTGAAGCGGTCCGCATAGATACACCCCTGAAGGAATAATAACCCTCCCGCCGCCTGCATTGGATGTCGCATCAATAGCTTTCTGGATGGCTGTGGAATTATCAGTCAGGCTGTCGCCGACTGCGCCAAAATCCATTATATTGAATGTTTTATCGGGAATGGACGGCAGTATTGGTGGGATATACGCTGGTTGAGCATTAACTGATCCTGTTACTGCAAAGACCAGGAACAGGGTCAATGACATGGAAATGGTATGACGTGATTTCATATTTAACTCATTTGAATTAATGAGTCAAAATTATTTAATGTTTCGGGCTTCTGCAAATTCATAATTTTTACCACTCTGCCAATATATTGTCCCGCTGTGACAATCCCATCAGGGATTAAATATTGGTAGAAAGGGATTCCTCATTTCCCACGCAAGTCCCAAAGGGACGACATATAATTATTCCGGATAACATTGATAATAAAAAAGAAACCGGCTCAGATGGCCGGTTTCAGAATTATATGTTATTTCCTGTAAAACCCTGTTTATAATTTGGGTACAGGATGGCATTACCAGATTACAGGTCTCTTCTCAACAGGGATAAAGAGTTTGCTATCAGGACCTATCTCGGGAAATGCTGAATAAAACTCAGGCATGTTAAACACTGTTCCATTTACCCTGAATTTATTGGGTGAATGTTCATTGGTGTTTACCAGAGTCCTCAGGAACTCATCCCTGAGTGTTCCTCTCCACATCTGGGCAAAGCTCAGGAAGAAACGCTGGTTTCCCGTGTAGCCATCTATCTTTTCAGGAGGGTTCTTGCCTGCAAGTGATGCCTGATAAGCATAATATGCAATTGTCAATCCACCCAGGTCTGCAATATTTTCTCCGAGAGTCAGCTTACCGTTAATAAACAATGAATCAAGCACCTCATATTTATTGAACTGGTCAACCAGAAGCGATGTATGAGCTTCAAACTGTTTGGCATCGTCAGCTGTCCACCAGTCACGCAGGTTGCCGTCTTTATCAAACTGCCTGCCCATATTATCGAACCCATGAGTCATTTCATGTCCAATGACCATACCTATTGCACCGTAGTTGATTGCATCATCGGCATTGGGATTAAAGAACGGAGGTTGTAAGATTGCTGCCGGGAAAACGATCTCGTTTTTCGAAGGGTCGTAATAAGCATTGACTGTCTGCGGAGTCATACCCCATTCTGTTCTGTCAACTGGCTTGCCCGCTTTATCCATATTATACGAAAACTCGAACTTGTTTGAGCGAAGAATATTGCCGAGATATTCATCCTCCCTGATCTCAAGGGCTGAATAATCTCTCCATTTGTCAGGGTAGCCGATCTTGATATTCATTTTCTCAAGTTTGGCAAGAGCCTGGCTTTTTGTCTCTGCTCCCATCCAGGTAAGATTTTCAATCCTGTTCTTCAGTGATTTCTTAAGGTTATCTGTAAGGATCAGCATTTTCTGTTTTGATTCAGGAGGGAAATATTTCCTGACATATAACTGTCCGACGGCTTCACCCATTCGACCGCTTGTAACATCAAGCGCTCTTTTCCATCTTGGTGGCATTGCTTTCTCTCCGGAAAGTAATTTGTAAAAATCAAAGTTCTGATCTTCAAACTTTTTATTCAGATATCCGGCATATGCATCAATGATTTTCCATCTCAGAAAAATCTTCCAGTCATCAACACTGACAGATTTCATCATACTGTCAAAACCTTTGATAAAGGAGGGCTGATTGATGTTCACTTCAGCTATACCCGGATAGCCAATACTTTTAAAAAATTGTTCCCATCCAAAATCCGGTGCCAGGGTTTTAAGTTCAGATAAAGTAAATTTATTATAAGTCTTCTGTGGGTCCTGGTTTTCAACGTTTGTGAATGAAACTTTTGCAAACTGAGTCTCTATGTCAAAAACTGTCTTAGCATTAGCTGATGCAGTCTTTGGGTCGTCATTCAATAGCTCAAACATTTTTGCAAGGTGCACCTTGTAGGCTTCTCTGATCTTTTTGCTTGCATCATCTGTCTTAAAATAATAATCTCTTTCAGGTAGCCCTATGCCAGTCTGCCAGGTGTTTGCTATCATCATGCTGCTGTTCTTCTGGTCAGGGCTTGCAAAAACTGCAAAGAACGGAGCAACACCATACTGCTGAAGGTACGATGCAACATCCTGAACATCGGCAATGGTTTTAATATTGTTCACCCTTGAAAAGAAATCATCAATAGGTTTGGTGCCGAGCTGCTCAATCTTTACCGTATCCATCCCTGATTTGTAAAGATCACCTATTTTCTGAGAAATAACATCGGTTGATGTTGATTTTGAGGCAGATATCTCTTTAAAGATATCCATAATGTTTTCCCTGTTCATTTCGGCCAGTTCCTCAAAAGCATCATACCTGCTTTTATCCTGTGGAACAGGGTGGTTTTTTATCCAGGTGCCATTTACATATTCAAAAAAATCATTACCTGGTTTTACATTTAAATCCATGTTTTTCACCGAAAAAGCTTCGGGAGCGTTTATCTCTTTCTTATTCTGGTTGCCTTTGCAGCCAAAAGCAAGAATCGTTAATCCAATTACGATTGCCACATTTTTAATCTGGTTTTTCATTTGAATCTGTTTTAATAATTGCAGCTGTTGCAAGCTCCATATCCTTATTGATTGTTGCCAAATATAATCTTTTTTCAATGGCCTGAAACTGACTAATAATGTGCAACGTTCAAAGACAGCTATGCATTATAAAAGCTGTGAATCACATGATATATCTCCATTTTGACGGCCGGCTTACAGAAACATGATAATTGTTAACAGAGTTTTTTATAGGCCGGCAAATATATATCTCTGAATTATTTAACAATTATTAAGATTTGAGATAATCTGATCGCTACGAGGACCCTGAAATATTTCGGGAACCTTTGTTTTATTCATTATAACCAAGGTTCTGGTTAAATGCAAAAGTCAGCCACGGATGTGGCGTCATGTGAATAACCGGCACCCTCCGGTGCCGTAAAAAAATTATGCCCACCATAATATCTCCGGATGGTCGGAGACCATTAAATTATGTTGTTTTGCAGAATGATTCTTTTGTCAGATTATTCCGGTTTTGATTTTTAAGCTGTAGAGATTATTATTAGCAGGCTTGAATATTAATCGTGTTAAAAAAATCATAAATATTTATGCCAGACAACCACGTTACTGATAAAATGCCCTACTTTTACTTTTCTTTTAATATAAAACAGATTATGGACGGTGATCCTGCGGGTTGTAAATTAAGTTTCATGAAGCTAATGGCAGGTCTCTGATTATTTGCACCTGCCAGACGTAATAAAAGACTGGAGGTGTAGATGATTTCTTTCACAACTTTTTTCCTAAGTAGGATTATTGACAGGAAAGTGTATGACCTGAATGGCAAACTTCTGGGTGTCCTGAAAGACCTTCTGATAGAATCAAATCATGCTCTGGATAAACCCAGGGTTCTGGGGTTCAAGCTTAAAACTAACGGCACATCAGCTGTATACTCTTCTGATTATTTAAAAATAAACAAGTTTGAGGGGAAATTCAATTTTACATGCAGTGACCTTGTGCCTCTTGCTGATGATATAATAAACAATGGCATTTTACTGGCTGATGTTATCCTTGATAAACAGATAGTAGACTTAAATGGCCGTAAGCTGGTACGCGTGAATGATGTGCGGCTGGTCCGCATTAAGGAAGATGCTTTTGTGGTTGCAGTAGATATTGGTGCTGAAGGACTTTTAAGGCGAATTGGAATGGTAAGGCCCGTCAGGATATTCTTCAGGTTATTCAATTCCGCCATCCCTTCAAAATTTATTCGTTGGGAAGATGTTGAAGCTGTCGACTTCAGTAACCTCAACATAAAACTGTCAAAGGTATATACTAAGCTCCAAACACTTCACCCGTCTGATATTGCTGATATTATTGAAGATCTTGATAAGAAATCGAGAACACAGGTGTTTTCATCCCTTAATGAAGAGCAGGCAGCTGACGTGCTTGAGGAAATGGAAACGGAAGCCCAGGTACATATAGTAGAAAGTCTGCCTGTTGAAAAGGTTGCTGACGTGCTTGAAAAGATGCCTGCCAATGAAGTTGCCGACCTGCTCGATGAACTTGAAACAGAAAAAGCTGAATCACTTCTTAAAGAGATGGTGGCTGACTCATCACAGGAGATCAGGGATCTTCTTGAATATCCCGGTAACTCTGTTGGAAGCATTATGTCAACCGAAGTGCTTACCTATAAAGAAACACTCTCTGTTGATGAAATACTTAACGATATAAGAGAAAAGAAACCTGAAGAAGAAGAGTTATACAACCTGTTTGTTACAGGTGAAAATGATGAACTGATCGCCACATTTACACTGCGCGACCTGATTCTGTCGCCACCCTCGGCAAAAATATCCGATATAATGAAACCATCTCCCGCACATCTCCATGATTATGAAAAGCTTGACGATGTGGCCGAAATGATTTCAAAGTACAGCCTGTTATCTATCCCCGTTGTCGACGAAGATAATATCCTTCAGGGAACGGTGGTAGTTGATGATGTGGTTGAAGACCTTATAGACAAACGAAGGACAAATAAATAATAGAGTCGCGTTATGTTCGGTAGGAAGAAGTCGATATTAAAGAGGATACTGATCTTTCTTGCAATCCTTGGCCCCGGCATAATTACAGGAAGTGTTGACAACGACGCGGGTGGCATAACAACATATTCTATTGCCGGTGCATTATACGGCTATAATCTTCTGTGGACACTTATCCCATCGTTTATTGTGCTTGTGGTTATCCAGGAAATGAATGCCCGTATGGGTATAGTAACCGGGAAAGGACTGGCTGATCTGATACGTGAGAATGCCGGTGTTAAGGTTACCTTTTTCATTTTTATAGGATTGCTGATTGCCGATATCGGCAATACAACAACCGAATTTGCAGGTGTGGCAGGCAGTATGGAGGTCTTCGGGGTCAGTAAATATATTTCTGTTCCTATAGTTGGCCTGATGGTCTGGTTCCTGGTTGTAAAAGGGAATTACAAATTCGCAGAAAGAATTTTCCTGATATTCAGCGTAGCACTGCTAATGTATGTTGTATCGGCACTGATGGGCAAACCGCACTGGGGTGAGATTGGCCATGCCATTATCAAGCCACAGATGAAGCTCGACACAAGGAGCATATCAATAGTTATTGGCATTATCGGAACCACCATTGCACCATGGATGCAGTTTTACATGCAGTCTTCCGTTATTGAGAAAGGCCTGAAGATGAAGAATTACAAATACACTCTTTTAGATATTGTTGTAGGGTGTATTGCTACCGTTGTTGTGGCTTTCTTTATCATTGTGGCATGTGCTTCTACCCTGCATGTAAGCGGGATCCGGATTAACGAGGCAAAGGACGCTGCCCTGGCATTGAAACCCCTGGCCGGAAATATTGCTTCTGAAGTATTTGCCTTTTGCCTTTTTATAGCATCTGTGTTCTCAGCAACCATATTACCTCTGGCCACCGCCTTTTATGTATGCGAAGCTTTCGGGTTTGAAGCAGGGATAGACAAAAAATGGGATGAAGCCAAGGAGTTCTATACCCTTTACACAAGTATACTTATAATCTCTGCTGTAATTATTTTAATGCCCAATGCACCCCTGATACTTATTTCACTATGGTCGCAGGTAGCAAATGGTTTGCTGTTACCTGTAGTGCTGGTTTGTATGATACTGCTTATAAACAACAAAAAAATTATGGGCAGCTATGTGAACAAACCGATGAACAACATTATCGGCTGGTCAGCAGTGGCCATACTGGTAGGGTTATCCATTACCCTGATCATTCTCCCGGTTTTGGGAAAATGACTTCACGTGCATACAGATTATACTACAAAAATACATCACATATCATTGCCATTCTGCACCATAGCTGTCTGGTATTGAGGTCTTTTATCACTAATGCTGCATAAATAGGATCATAATTAGCATAAAAAGCATTTATTGTGTTACAGCTAATAAATCTATTTTTGCAAAAATGAATAAAGTGCAAGCCCGGTCTTTTGGTATTCCCCAATGATACAAAAGATGATTATTATTAAATTTAAAGGACATTACAATGCATAGAAGCCTAATATTGATTGTGTTCGTGTTGGCAGCCATAACACAGGTTACATATTCACAGGAAAAGTCTCCCGTTTATCTCGACAATAAAAATTCAATTGATGAGCGTATTGAAGATGCTCTCTCACGGATGACTCTGCAGGAAAAAGTTGCTATGTGCCATGCTCAGTCGAAGTTCAGCTCTGCGGGTGTTGCGCGGTTAGGGATACCTGAATTATGGATGACTGATGGTCCTCACGGGATCCGTCCCGAGGTACTGTGGGGTGAGTGGGGTCAGGCCGGATGGACAAACGATTCATGCATTGCCTTTCCTGCTCTCACATGCCTTTCAGCAACATGGAATAAAGATATGGCTATGCTTTACGGAAACTCAATTGGTCAGGAAGCCCGTTATCGCAACAAGGATGTTTTGCTGGGACCCGGTGTCAACATTTACCGGACACCACTCAACGGCCGTAACTTTGAATATATGGGTGAAGATCCTTACCTGGCATCAGAGATGGTGATCCCATACATAAAAGGAGTGCAGCAAAACGGAGTGGCTACATGCGTAAAGCATTTTGCTCTTAACGACCAGGAGACCAATCGCGACAATGTCAATGTTATTGTTGATGACCGTGCTCTATATGAGATATACCTCCCTGCTTTCAAGGCAGCTGTACAGGAAGGAGGAACATGGGCGATCATGGGCTCCTATAACAGGTACAAAGGTTTACATTGCTGTCATAATCCATATCTGCTAAACGACATCCTCCGCAAAGAATGGGGATTCAAAGGAGTAGTTATCTCCGACTGGGGAGGTGTTCACAATACAAAACAGGCAATATATAATGGCCTGGACCTTGAATTCGGAACTAAGGCTGATAGCTTAAAGCCTAATCCCGTTGATGATTGCAGCAAGTATTACCTCGCGACACCATATCTTAACCTCATAAAAAACGGGGAAGTCAGTACTAAGGAACTTGATGAGAAAGTAAGACATATACTGCGTCTGGAATTTCTCACAGCTATGAACCTTAACAAGCCTTTTGGCTCTTTCGGGACACAGGAGCATGCTCTCGCCGGCCGGAGGATTGCCGAAGAAGGCATTGTGTTACTTCAGAACAAGAGCAACGTATTACCAATAGACCTGGGTAAAGCCAAAAGGATTGCGGTAATTGGAGAAAATGCAATTAAGATGATGACTGTAGGCGGAGGCAGCTCGTCACTGAAAGCAAAATACGAGATATCACCTCTTGATGGATTAAAGAAACGTGTGGGTTCACAGGTTGAAGTTGTCTATGCCCGCGGGTATGTCGGCGATCAGGGTGGCACCTATGACGGCGTGGTAAGCGGCCAGAATCTTAATGAAAACCGCCCGGAGGCTGAACTGATTGCCGAAGCATGTGCAGTGGCAAAAACCGCTGATTATGTGATATTCATTGGCGGATTGAATAAGAGCAGATTCCAGGACTGCGAAGGTTTTGACAGGAAGACATTGGCTCTTCCATATGACCAGGACAAACTCATCAGCGAGCTGGCAAAAGTGAATAAGAACCTGATAGTCGTAAATATTTCAGGGAACGCCGTGGCAATGCCTTGGGTAAACGAAGTCCCTGCAATTGTCCAGGGCTGGTACCTGGGTTCAGAGACAGGCAATGCCCTGGCAGCCATCCTCGTTGGTGATGTTAACCCTTCCGGAAAACTTCCTTTTACCTTCCCTGTGAAACTTGAAGACAGTCCGGCCCACGCATTGGGTGAGTTCCCCGGCAGTAACAGAGAGGTAAAATATAATGAAGGTATACTGGTAGGCTACAGGTGGTTCGACACAAAAAATATCAAACCCCTCTTCAGCTTTGGTCACGGACTGAGCTATACAACATTTGAATACGGCAAAGTAACAGCCGACAGGAAAGAGATGACAGCATCAGATAAAATCACATTTACAGTGGATGTAAAGAATACAGGAAAGCGTGAAGGCGAAGAGACAGTGCAGTTATATATACGCGATATAAAATCATCACTCCCCCGTCCGGTCAAGGAGTTAAAAGGATTTGAAAAAGTATCATTGCAGCCCGGTGAAACAAAAACAGTCTCGTTTACAGTTGACAAAACAGCATTAAGCTATTTCGATGCCGGCAAGCATGAATGGATTGCCGAACCAGGTGATTTTGAGGCTATTATCGGCGCATCCTCATCTGACATTAAAGGTAAGGCTGGATTCACATTAAGGTAGCTGCGTTTACCTCTGGTTGACTTTAACCTCAGGTTCAGAACATTTTTACAAGCTGGGTCCGGTTTTTTATGCCCAGTTTAATAAAAATATTATATAGATGGTTTTTGACAGTGCCCAACGATATAAACAGCTCATCGGCTATCTCCTGGTTTGACCGTCCGGAGCATACAAGCTGAATTATCTCCAGCTCGCGTTTTGAGATCTGATATTTCTGAATAAGCTCATGCGCCGTGAGATCAACTATTGCTGCCTTTACCTCGTCTGCTCCCATCGACTCAAAATGGCTTATGCTCCAAATGACAATCAAAGTGTTATAGCAGAAATCGATTACATTAATTGCCAGATGATTAATGCTGTCAGGCATCAAATGAAGAAAAAATGAATCTGTATAGTAGCAAAACAACAACAGAGGGAAGAAAACAAACATCAGTCCGAAAGCCTTCATAGCCTTTCTCTTTTGATTATCAGTTACTTTCTTTGCTGAGATAAGCAGGAAAACAGAATAGCCAAGAACATATACAGGTGTAAAACAGAGAATCTCAGAAGTAACAACCTGAAAAAGAGAATTATCGAGTCTTAGTGTCCCTATGTAATTGTATATGATGAAGGATAAAAAGATCATTCCTGAAAGATAAAGAAGAGTCTTAACCCTTCGCGACGGGGCTTTCCCCAGCATCCTGTATATCAAAAACACAAAAGAAAGGCACCAGAGGATATATAACAGGTTGTTTATATTTACAATGAGGTCGTAAAATCCGAACCGGAGCCTGTTATTTACTATTCCCTTTCCGGATATATAAAAAGTAATATTCGCTATTGCCATAAAAACAATAGTAAGGTTGTAAAAGAGAGCCTGGCTAAAGAAAGGTTTTGTAATTGCTGCCGGCACCCTCCTGCTTTTTGCTGAAATTAGTATAAGAGCAGTGAAACCAAAAGTGAATGTCAGAAAATGTACAAGTATTAAAAATCCGTCGGGCATAACTGTCTGGGCGATATTTGTTAATGTTACTTAAAATCAGGGAAACAAGCGTTCAGTAATGGTTTTTTGTTACTTAAGTCACATAACCAAAATGGGTATAAATGACAAATTTGTTATAAAAATATGCAAAAGAATTTATAAGGAGAGAGGACAGCCCTTATAAGAATTTTGCCTTACAAATTATTAGATAAAGCCATGAAATCTATGATTTACCACTACAGTTATGTGCACAGGTTTGTCCTGATGCTTCTCATGATTACATTATTAAATACCCATCATGCCAGAGGGCAGGGTGATGCTTCAGATAAAAAGATTGAAGCTGTAAGACTTAATGAAAAAGTTACTATTGACGGTATACTTTCTGAAGAAGTATGGAAGCGTCCCGGTTTTGACGAGCTTTATCAGCAGGAACCCAACCAGGGTGAAAAGCCTACACAACGTACGGAGGTGTGGCTTGCCTATGATGATGACGCCATCTATTTTGCTGCAAGATATTATGATTCCCATCCCGATTCAATACTTGCACGTCTTGTAAGGCGCGATTTTGTGTGGGGCGATCCCTCTGATGGTACAGTTTTGTATCTCGATTCTTACGGAGACAAACGTAACGGGTATTTCTTCTATGTAAATGCCGCTGGCACACTAGCTGATGGGTTGCTTGAAAATGACAGCAAGCAGACTGATCTCTCATGGGATGCTGTCTGGGAAGGTGTCCCGCATATTGATGAAAAGGGATGGACCGTGGAGATGAGGATCCCCTTCTCACAACTACGGTTTAAAAAAAGTGATGTACAGGTGTGGGGTGTAAACGTAGAACGTTATATAAGCCGTTCGGCTGAAACAGTGATGATTGCCTATACCCCAAGGAACGAAAATGGATTCGCCTCCAGATTCCCTTCTCTCACCGGCATTAATGGAATAACACCGAAAGCAAAGGTGGAACTGTTGCCTTATGTAACTGCAAAAGCCGAATATATAGGGCATGATAAAAACAATCCGTTTAACCCTGGTCACAAGTATATCCCCGGAGCAGGATTGGATATCAGGACCAGCCTGGGCAGCAGCCTGACACTGAATGCAACAGTCAATCCCGATTTTGGTCAGGTCGAAGTTGACCCGGCAGTAGTAAATCTGACTGATGTAGAGACCGTTTTTGAAGAGAAGCGGCCTTTCTTTACAGAGGGAGTGAATATTTACAGGTTCGGAAACGGAGGCACCAACCAGGTCAGAAACTTCAACTGGCCCGGTGCTACGATCTTTTATAGCAGGAGAATAGGACGTGCACCACAGGGCCCGATACCGGCAAATGATTATTATGATTCGCCCAATGGAACTTCCATCCTGGGAGCAGCAAAAGTATCAGGCCGACTGAAAAACGGATGGAAAGTCGGTACTATTCATGCATTGACACAAAGGGAATATGCCTCAGTTGATACTTCAGGCACTCATTTTAAGTCAGAGGTGGAGCCTTTATCATATTACGGAGTTCTCAGGTTTCAGCGTGATTTCAAAGAAGGCAGGCAGGGGCTTGGCATACTGTCAACATTCACTGACAGGCTTTTTAAAAATGATGATCTCAGGTATTATATTAACAAAGATGCCGTTGTAACAGGTCTTGACGGGTGGAGCTTTCTGGATAAAGACCGGACATATGTTCTTACCGGATGGCTGGCTGGGTCGCGTGTAAGTGGTGATGTAAACAGGATGATCGCACTTCAGCGTGGTGCCGGGCATTACTTTCAGCGTCCTGATGCAGGTTATCTGAAGGTAGACAGCAGCTCCACCTCTCTGTCTGGCAGTGCCGGCCGGCTTATGCTTAACAAAAACCGTGGGAATGTAATACTTAATGCTGCCATTGGCTGGCTAAGTCCGGGGTTCGAGGTGAATGACCTGGGATACAGCTCATTCAGTGATCTTCTAAATATGCATCTGGCAACTGGTTACAGGTTCACAAAACCTACCAGATACTACCAGAATGCAGTTATTAATACAGCTACCTATGCCAATTTTGATTTTGGTGGTCATAAAACCGGTCAGGCATTCAATCTTAGCGGAGGAATAACGTTCAAAGATCTTTCAGGAATCAATTCAAGTTTTTCCTATAGCCCCCGGACATACAATGCCCGTCGCACACGCGGAGGACCTCTTACACTTAATCCCTCTTCGCTTTCAACCAGCTTTAACGTTTACAGCGACAACAGAAAATGGTGGGTCCTTGGCCTTGGAACATATTATAACACAGGTGAAAACGCAAAAGACATAGAGTATTTTGGAAACATTGAATTTAAGATATCAACCACATTAACTCTGCAGGCAGGAGTAGATTACCTGAGAGATAATTTTAATGCTCAGTGGATGACAGCTTATAATGATGCCTTTGCAAGCGACACTTACAATAAACGATATCTATTTGCCGACTTGAACCAGACCACTCTGTCTACAGAATTCCGGGCCGACTGGATAATAAAACCAACGCTCAGCTTCCAGGTTTATCTTCAGCCGTATTTTGTTTCGGGTGAGTATAGCGAGTTCAAATCACTTAGAAAGCCAGAATCATATGACTTTATGAACTTCGGTGAAGATGGCTCCACAATAGAGAGTGTCATCTCGCCTGACGGTGCAATCGCGGCATACAGTCTTGACCCTGACGGTACCGGACCGGCAACTGCAAGGACAATAGGAAATCCGGATTTCAACTATATTTCATTGAGAGGTAATGCAGTGCTCCGCTGGGAATACAGGAAAGGGTCAACACTTTACCTTGTATGGACACAAAGCAGGGAGAGCTATAAGCCTAACGGTGAATTCAACTTCGGAGAATCGGTTGACAGCATGGTCAGCCTTAAGGCAGACAATATTTTTCTTGTAAAACTTTCTTTCTGGTTATAATTGAAGGGTAAGCTGGCAATGTATGGCGTCATTGATGGTTAACAGCTTATCATAAAAAAGATCCTCTCAGGAGGATCTTTTTTACTATTTATCGTCAAAGACAGAATCGCCACTGAAATAATTCAACAAAAAAATCAGTAGAACAGATACGAAACTCCCACCTTAACCCCGGCATAGTACTCGTAAACATTAAAGTTGGTGTCTCGGTAAATAGTCCAATCACCATAAAGCTTAATGGCAAACTTATTTATCTGGTAATTAAGTCCGCCGTATGCCCTTGCATCAATTAAAAGATGCAATACGTTCGTGCTCACACCAAATATTGGTGATAAGCCCGGGCGGTGGTTATTGTAATAAATAGTTATTGGCACCTGCACTTTGCGCTTAAATTCATTATCGTAATAATTGACATAAATAGGGTTACCAAAAGCATCATCCCCTACATATACAGTTTTTATCCACACATCTGTCGGATATTCAAATGAACATATCCCAACACCACCATAGATTGATTCGCTTGCAGATGGTATCATCATGCTAAGCATTACTCCTCCGGTTGCGAAAGTTTCACCAACAATATGTTTGTACTCCTGGGGAAAGATCCTTGTTGCCCCGCCGATAAGCTCCAACTCAAAAACTGTTTTTTTCTTTTTCTCATAAACAATGCATTTCTCAGAATTGCATGTTGCGTTATGATAAGCTTCAGCAAATTTTATTAGAGAGGAACCTGTCGGTTTGTCAAAGCTCATTGCAGTCTCCTGTAGCTGAGGACAATCGCTGGTATAGTATGATAGCAACTGATTGTGCGTTTTGGATCTTGATATCCTTTGTATACCGTCATCACCGAGTACTATCTCTTTCTTATATACGAGCTCCCGGAGTGGCAGGGTCTCTTTTTCAATAAAATATCTATTATTTAGGTCCTTATCCTGAGTAAAATAGACGTTTAGCTTCCCCTCAACAATAAACTCAAGGAATAAGCGTGTGCCATCCACGTCTTTAGAAACGTAGTATTTCCCTTCATTAAAATAATATCCGAAGATTTGATCAGGGGTATAATGAGTCACTTCGCTATCTGCATCTTTCCTGAAGTTGCACACCATCGAATTTTGATTGAAATTGTTGTTTTCAATGAGACCAAAGATGGTGTCATTCCGGGTAAGTAAAACAAAACCTTTTTTATAACCTTCCTGTCCAAACAAATAAGCAGGGATGATTAAAATTAACATAGAGAATAAGTATCGCTTCATATTGATGTTTTTTGTATTACAGGATTTGCATTGCCTGGTAAAATAACAAAAAAATCAAATAAGATACACCTGATACAATTGTATTAAGCGAATATTTGTTTTACTTGTCTGATATTAAATATTTATAATACATTAACCACAGAAAAGATAAAGACCTGAAGCAAAAAGGTTCAGATAAAAGGATGGCATATTCAAATAGTGAGAATAGTTGCGTCACCAAATAAAAGCACGACTGCTACCTGCAAAAGGTATAAAACCGGAAATTACTGCATCTGCATTTGTTATTTGCATTCTTTGTCATAGTCAAAAACATATTCTGCAAGATCATTCCATCTGATCTTTTCATCATTAAGCCGGGAGAGTACATTGGGGCAATCAGAGAAAATCTCTTTCAGTCTGCTTTTAAAATTTGATTTCTGGACCTTTACCGGCTTTTCACCTGCCTTAACAAAGAGATAGGTTATTGCTGCTCTGCCGGTATATGAAGTTGTCCCTTTTTTGTCATCCGTAATGCTCACACTGCTGCCACTGTCTGTCTCGTATGCATAAACTTTAATCTTATTGCTGAAATCAGGGTTCAATAGCTGCAAAAGAAGTTCCCCTGAAAATTTTCCTGCACTGACAGGTTCAAAGACAATGTATTCTGCATCTGCAGCATCGCCGGTTGAAGAGAGACTCATGTTATTACGTGTTATTGTTCCGGAATGAACAGTTGCCATGTCAGTGAATCCCGACGACTTAACAAGGAGTGATGCAAGTTGCGTTGTTTTGATCTTTTTCTTTTCTCCCTGGTTCTGCTTAACGACAAAGCCCGAGATGTATCCGTTGGTAACAGACATACCTTTGAGTATCCCCTCTACCTTATCCCCTGTCTTTAGTTTTGCAATACACTGACTCCCTGTCAGACTGGTAATTTCATTCAGGTCAATAATGCTGACAAAGTTCTGAGAATAGGCATTGACTGAGAATAATCCGGCTAAAATAAGGAAGCAAATAATTATCAGACTTTTCATATCTCTTTAATTTAAAAGGCAATATAAACAAAATCACGAATGTGCAAATACAATTTGTTGATTTTCAAATGTAAAGCACCTCAAGAAAATTCAAATGTTTACATTTTATCCAACATATTTGAATGTTGTTTGTTAATGAAATGAGAAACAAGCTGCCATTCAAATAAATTAAATGATAAAGCCTGAAAGATTATTACTTGTAATATTTGGTGCATCGGGTGATCTGACGTCACGTAAACTTATCCCTGCTTTGTGTGACCTCGAAAATCAGAATCTGCTTCCTGATAACTTTGCAGTGCTCGGCACAGGTCGTTCAGAGATGAGCGATAATAAATTCAGGGAAAAGATGGCCGGGTCAATAGAAAAATATATAAACAAAGATTCATGCCATGACCCGGCTAAAAAAGAGCGTTTTATGAACAGACTCTTTTACCTGAGCATTGACACATCTGATGCAGATGAATATTCAAGACTGGGCGCAAGGCTTTCCGAATTGGATCAACAATGCAGCACAGGCGGTAACTACCTTTATTACCTTGCCACACCTCCCGGTATGTATGAGGTCATTATAAACAACCTGGCATTGAACAGGTTAAACAGGCCTGACAACCATAAGTCGTGGAGAAGGATAATAATTGAAAAACCATTTGGCACTGATCTTGAATCAGCCCAAAATCTTAACAAAAAAGTGCTTCATTTTTTTTCCGAGGAGCAGGTTTATCGTATTGACCATTACCTTGGCAAAGAAACAGTACAGAATATCCTTGTCACCCGTTTCTCGAACGGTATTTTTGAGCCTCTCTGGAACCGTAATTTTATTGAACGCGTTGAGATATCATCATCAGAGAGTATCGGCATTGAAAACAGGGGTGGTTATTATGATAATGCCGGCGCATTGAGGGACATGGTGCAGAATCATCTTCTGCAACTGGTTGGTCTCATTGCGATGGAGCCTCCGGTTTTTGCTGATGCTACTTCTGTCAGAAATGAAACACTTAAAGTATTTCAGGCCCTGAGGCCGCTATCGCAGAAAGAAATTGAACAAAATATTATAAGAGGCCAGTACACAAGCTCTGTAATAAAAGGTGAAATAATACCCGGGTATCGTGAGGAGCCGGATATTGCCGCCGGATCAAGAACAGAGACTTATGTGGCAATGAAGTTTTACATTGATAACTGGCGATGGAACGGAGTACCTTTTTATATAAGAACAGGTAAGCGGCTTCCGATACGCGTCACCGAGGTTGTCATCAATTTTAAACCCAGTCCGCATACCCTTTTTGCCAAAGAGCCTGACAGCATTACAGGCTCAAATCAGCTTGTGATACGCATTCAACCCGATGAGGGTCTGCTTCTTAAGTTTGGGATGAAGGTCCCCGGCGCAGGATACAGGGTAAAGGATGTGGGGATGGATTTTCATTACTCTGATCTCTCGGATATCCGTCTGCCTGATGCTTATGAAAGGCTCCTTCTCGATTGCATGCTGGGTGATGCCACTCTCTTCTCCCGGGGCGATGCCGTTGAGGCAACATGGCAGTTCATTGATCCTGTATTAAAGTTCTGGAAAGAGAATAAAAACACCAGCCTGTTTGGATACCCGGCAGGCACATGGGGACCGGAAAACGCTGACAAGCTCATTGAAGGCGAAAATGAGACCTGGCGCTACCCGTGTAAAAACCTGACTGCCGATTCATCTTATTGTGAACTTTAACCTAAGCCTGGATGGAAGAATTTTTTAAGACACAGATACTTCAAAACCCTGAAGAGACAGTAAAACAGCTGGCCCTTGATCTCATTAGTCACATAAGTGAGAAACTGTCAGAACAGGAAAACATCTTTATCGCGCTATCGGGAGGTAACACACCACAACTTCTTTTTAACACTCTGAAAGAAAAAATACCAGGTCAGCCGTACTGGAGCCGGGTTCATTTCTTTTGGGTCGATGAACGGTGTGTCCCCTTTTCAAGCCAGGAAAGCAACTTTGGCAATGCCGACAGGTTGTTGTTCAGCAGAATAGATATCCCCCGAAAAAGCCTGCATCCCATTATTGGCAGCAATGACCCTTTGGAAGAGATGGTACGCTATGCCGGTGAGATGAAATCATATCTGCCACTAAAGGATGAGATCCCTGTCTTTGATATCGTATTACTTGGTTTGGGTGACGACGGTCATACGGCATCTCTTTTCCCGGGGAAGGAGCTTGTTGCAGAGGCGTCATCAGTTTGTGCAGTAAGTGTCCATCCAGGGTCAGGCCAGAAGAGGATTACCATCACAGAAAAAGTAATTAATTATGGAAAGGAGATTATTTTCCTGGTGACGGGAAGTTCAAAGGCACAAACACTAAAGCTTATTTTTGATAACAGTAAAGAAGCCGCCGTCTTTCCGGCAAAAAATATTGCTCCGCTAAATGGTCATCTGTCATGGTATCTCGATAAAGCCGCAGCAGGCCTACTGATCTATCCAGAGAATTGAATTGCCTGTCCCATACTCATTTTCTTCCCATAGCTTATTGTCGGGGTCAGTATACCAGGTGCCATCAACAATAAATTTATAAAGCTGTTTGCCAGGTTTAAGGTATACGGGGAGGATCCATTTGCCATCTTTTTTGTACATCCTGTAACCATCTTTATTCCAGCCGTTAAAGCTTCCGCTGACAAGCACCTCGCCGGCATTTAGAAATTTTGTAAGAGTAAAAGTATAGTTTGGTTTGAAGGTCAAAACCGAATTTATCTCAGACCCGGAGTTATTTATCAGTGGGTTAGCGGGATCGGTCATCCATCTCCCGTCAACAATGAATTTGTATTCATATGTGCCCGGAGCCAGTATATAAGGAAGCTCCCATCCTGTGTCTGTCTTTGTCATCACCAGCTCATTGGTGCTCCAGTTATTAAAGGTGCCGCTAAGGATCACCTTGCCAGCATTTGAATATCCTTTGAGTTTAAAGACATACGATTCGCCAATACCCATGAAAGAGTTCAGATTGCCATCGGCATCTTTACGAATATCTTTATTATCCGGATCAGTAGTCCATTCCCCGTCAACAATGAACTTATAGGCATAAGTCCCCTCGCTAAGGTATACAGGCATCTTCCATCCATCACGGGTCTTTATCATTGCGTAATCATTGACTGACCAGTTGTTAAAACTGCCTGACAGAAAAACCTTATGCGCATTAAGTCTGCCCTTCAGATGAAACTCATAGTTAGTGCAGAAAACAATTGAATTGTACCCATCTTTGATATCCCTCTCACGAATGTAGTTATTTGGGTCTTCACGCCACCGGCCATCTGTGATGTACTTATAGGAATACTTGCCCGGAACCAGTTTTATCCTTGCAACCCAACCTGAGTCTGTCTTAAGCATTGGAGTCTGCATTGTACTCCAGTTATTAAAAGAACCTGAGAGATATGCTTTATCTGCTCCTTTATATGAGGGTAGGAAAAATGTTGCCACACCGTCTTTGTATCTGAATGCGCTCTCTCTGTAAAATTTGTTGATACCACATCTTGCATATGCAGGGGGTAGCCCGGTCTGGATGTTTAACCAGTTGTCATCAACAATAAATATATCGTTAGCGCTGACATGTTTTGCAGGAGCTTTGTCGAGAGGTTTTGATAATTCAATCTGGGTTGAATTGATCTTTCTTGCTTTCCATACACCATTTCGGGATGTCACTTCAGCAGCGCCTTTAAATGCTTTTTCAATTGCAAGGCTATCTATATCATAATTTTTAGCCACCTCATAACGTTGTGCAACGTTCCACCTCAGATCGAGTGTAAGGACCATATTACCATTCTCAATCCTGAAGGTCTTTCCATTACCAACCTGCGCATTCAGTCTGGTAACGCCTGCTACCAGCAGAATCAATAATATTTTCAAAAACACTCTCATTCTTCTGTCGGTTTGAGGTAGCATATTGAAAACTCCTTCTTTGCAAAGTTAATGCAAATTATACCTTTAGCTAAAAAACTGTATCCCAGCATCCCGTCTGTCTTCATCCCGTAAGACTCACTCAAGGCATCAAGGTTTGTGACAATAGTCTCCATGTTATCAAGGGTCTTTTGGCCAAACCGAAAACCGTTCATGGTGCCGAAGAGTACGTCTGCTGTGTTTGTACCTGTTCCGTTCAGCACAGAACGTCGTGTTATAGAAATGCAACCAAGTACGCTTTTAGGTGCATAACTGTCTATCACATTCGTCTCAGCGCCTGTGTCAAAGCAGAAAATCATCCGTTTCTCTTTTATCATGGCATTGAGAAAGAGAATGTTGTTTTTTTCAATAAAGCTGCAGCTGTAGTCTGAGACAAATTTCTGTGAAGAGGGGTCAGTCCGGTCTCCGTTTTTATTTATCTTAAACAGTTGTAGCTGGCTTTGTGAGGGATCAAAGACGATCTCAAAGTCTTTTATAAGAGCAAAACCGATAAGTCCGAGGATCTTTACTCCGCGCCTGTTTTCTATATGCCCAAGGTTTGCAAGGTCACCAATTAATCCTTGATATCTTAAACCAAAGATATCAAGTTGGCCAACGGTGATTTTTTCAACTCCTGTTACAGCTCCCGTGACGCCGCCGGCTGACTGACTGTTAATTACAACATGATCGCGGAAGTAGGTTTTATTAAGTACTATACCGGAAGCCCCGGTATCAAACACCAGGTAACCCTTTTCCCCGTCTATTTCGGCATCAATCAGAAATATGTTACCGACCCTTCTCAAAGGGATGGTCACAGAATCATTGGCTGAGGTCCAGATATAATCATTATTTCTTAAAACTGAAGAAGAAGGTGTCAGCAGGCTGATTATCATGGGCTTCTCCAAAGAGATATCTGCTCCTGACGAAGTTTTACCTGACGCCATAATAAGCAGAAACAAGAATGTAAATAACAGTCTCTTATGAGTTGATAACCTCATTTCACTTTTTAATGAATGGATTCAGGCAAAGAGTATTTCAATATCAAAAATAGCAGTTATGCGACACTTTTTGGTCTTCGCTTAACAAATTTTGTCAAAACCTGTATAAGCCCAAAGATCGTTCAGCTTAATCCTCCGCTCTTCTGTATACCCAGTCTTTCAGAACCTTCATTTTACCTGGAGAGGGCAACTCAACAATTTCAAGGTTAAAATTCTTTATATCCTTCTTCAGATCTGCAGTTGCTTCCGTGTGTGCAACGTTGATAAGCTCTTTTTCAGTTTCTGCTGCTCCTTTATCAAAATAGGCTCTGAAGGTCATCATCATATTGTTATAATCCACCGTCACAGCTCTGAGTTTTGGTGTGATTGCCCCATTCAGTGCTTTCCTGCAGCACATAATTACCTTTTCTCTCAATACCAGCATAGCAAATTAATTTTATTATATTGAAGCGCCCTGCACAAGTGCATCCAGTGCCTGTTGATCAAACACAGAGTTTGCTGATCTGTCAAACAGGGCACAACCATTGTTTCCGGTAGCGCCGTTATCCCAATAGAATGGCAAAATGCCATTAGCCTTAGCCAGTTGTGTCACATATTTTAAAAAATAAGCCCGGGAAGCAAGATGAAGTGTCAGTGCATCGCCTGTTAATGAAGAACGATGTACTACAGAGTATTCGCCCAGAACAACAGGTATGCCTTTGTCAACAAACTTAGTCTTCATAAGTCCAAAGTTAGTGTTAACAGTTGTCTCCTCTCCCCATGTCGGATTATGGGCAGTATCAGTTGTTGAGTGGTTCCCTGCGCCCCAGTAGTAAAACATATTGCCCCATGTTGCATCTTCAGTCATCCCGCAGAAATTCCACGGTGTATAATAATGAATCTCAACCATCAGATGGTTAGCAATATTATCTGTGGGAAGTGATGTCATAAGTGTATTTGTAGTTTCAATATCTGTTGTCGGGCCCTGAATTACAAGAACGCGATAGCTGTTCCTCCCGCCCGTTGATCGTACTGCATCAATGAAGGTCTGATGATAGGAGAGTAAAACGGCCATTTGTGTTGCATTGGAAACGTTTGGCTCATTGGCGCTTGCAAAAAGAAGGTGCTCATCAAAGTCGCGCAGGTGTGTTGCAATCTGTTCCCAGAATGCCTTTTGTTTTGCGTTATTTTCATCCTGTTTTGCCGTGGTACAGTTGTTCTCGAGCCAGCCCCCGTCCCAATGGATGTTAAGAATAACGTACATGTCATTATCAACACAATACTGTACGACCTCTTTTACCCTGTCGAGCCATTCAGTCTGCAGCTGAGCCGTCGCGCTGTTAGCCATATACTGATTAAAAGAGCATGGTATGCGCACTGCATTAAAACCACTCTGTTTGACGAGGTCGATAAAGGCTTTGGTTGTTTTCGGATTGCCCCAGTTTGTCTCGCCACCTGTGGCCTCCAGGCTGTTACCCAGGTTCCATCCCAGCTTGATTTTAGCTGCAAGCTGAACCGCATTACTATTCATTCCTGTGTTATCAGGGGCAATGGGAGATGTGTTGTAATCAGGGTAAATAAGTGCTTTTTGTGATATGGTAACCTGCACCAGAGGAGCACCTTCGGCGCTTATGCTGATTGTGGCAGAACGTGAGACATTACCCGTGTTTTCATTTGCTTTCACCTTAACAGTAGTACTTCCTGTCGTTCCATCAGTCTGGCTTAACAGAACCCAATCGGCAGTGTTACTTATATTCCAGTGAGCAGCTTCTGAAGTAATGACTATATCCGCTGAGTCCTTCTCGCTTTTAAAGCTCACTTCTGTCTTGTCAGCAGTAAGCGAGTAGAGATAATCAGAGGCCAGCTGCGATACAGCTACTTTAACAGGTGTGGCGTCACCGGCAGTAAAAACAAGTGTGTCTCTTCTCACTTCCATTGTCCTGGTAGTGACAGACAGTATCACGCTCCCTTCTCCCGCTGACCCGCTGGTTGTTGACAAGGTAATCCAGTCTGAACCAGGGTTGTCTATTTCCCAGAGTCTGGCATTGGTCTTTATTGATAAAGAGGCGTCGCCGCCTTCTTTTGCAAACTCAACTTTCGTCTTGCTGACAGTCAGGTAATCTGATTCCGACTTTTGGCATCCCGATAAAAGGAAGAGTAATCCTGTTATTGTGAAGCAGAGAAATATATACTTTTCAGTGATCTTCATATCAAATAAAACTGTTTCAAATGTCTTGATAATCAACTTAGATTATCGGTGATGACAACATAAGCAAAGATGAAATGAAATGCATGTTTTCATTTCGACCGGCCACCAAGGTAATAATTTAATTGAAAGAGAATTATGTTTTATAAGCGTAGTGTGATCAGGTTTAATTTCCGGATATGAAAACACCTGACTAAATGTCATTTACAGAATCCAATATTTCAATGATTTTTTCTTTTTTAACAATAGTGCCAGACTAATATTAAGCTGAATTTCCTATGGTTCAATAAAATTGGCAAAATGCAATATAGTATAGGTTTCCCCTCCTAATCCCGATAGCTATCGGGAAGGAGCCGGGGGGTGGTATGTAATGTCTTTCTTGAAATTGTCCACTATTAATTGTTTAACAATTCCTGGGTTCTGGAACACAAACCTGTTTTGAATTCTGATCGTTTTAATTCCTATTCTCTTTAAATATTCATCTCTGATTATATCTTTTTGAATTTGTATATAATCACCATGTGGATCTCCATCTAATTCAATTGCCAACTTCTCAGAAACACAATAAAAATCAATAATATATTTACCTATACTGTATTGTCTCCTGAATTTTCTGCCATAAAGTTTCTTGCCACTTAGGTATTTCCATAGTTCTGTCTCAGCAGAAGTACTGTGAGTTCGCAAGTATTTTCTGGTTTCGCGTAGTTGTGCAGAATTAATATTATGTCTCATTTACATAACATTAGACTCTATCAAACATACGATTTTATAATCATACCACCCCCCGATCCGCCAATGTAAATTCTCAAATAATTAAGTCAACCGGTGGATGGCGGATCGGACCCCTCCTGTCTCAGGAGGGGAAACCTGCACTAACGGCTCTCTTCTCAGCTTTGAAGTTTGATCCATCATTTGTAACAGAGGTGCTTAATAATACTTTTTATACACCCCCCAATATGAACTATTCAATAATTACCAATTTTTAATCCAAATCCGTATTTATTCATCAAATGATCGAATAGAGTGATTTTTCATGAGAAAATTGAACTAAAAGAATCTGAATGACCAGGCTTCCACCATCATCTTCGGGAGTAAATTACAATCAAATTCCATTTTATCACCCCTATTCCAATATTTATCATGCATAATCCGCCGCTGGTCAAAACAGTCATTTGCGACAGATAAAAACAGTATCAGATATTGATTGAGGTATATATCTTTGAGATATAAATTGCCAAAAAAGGTATCAATTGAATTCTCTGTTTGAGGTAATCATAATATCCCTTAAGTGAAGCAATTAACTACAGAACAAGCATTGAACTGATGAGTCTTTCAAAACTTAATATAGCTCCCACTCAAAATACACCCGGAATAGTATTTGAGCCATCGGGTCTGATCAAGATCAGCGGCCGTTCGCTCGATATATGCTCCATGTCATTCATGGCATCGCTTGATGAATGGCTCGAAAAATATGTATCCTGCCCGGCCGATAACACCAATGTTGTTGTCGAACTTGATTATTTAAACAGGGTCAACATAAGATACTTTTCCACATTGCTTTTAAAGCTCAACTCCGTAAGGTTATTAAATAAAAAAATTACAATTAACTGGATTTATGAGGAGGGCGATGAAGACATGCATGAAATAGGTGACCTCATATCCACAACATTGAAGATGCCGTTTAACTTTGTTGTCAGGGAAGAAGATGAGGCTCCGCTTCTCAAAAAAAGGGGGATGAACCTCCCGCTGATAGCCCTGGCATAAGATAAAAGAGACCCGGATCCTTATTATCATCACGTTATCTTTTTTTTTACTTTTCAACTGCCAATAACAACTGTTGATTTTCTTTTTTTGAAAACTGTTGACTATGTCTATTGTTATACTTCAAAAAAAGTATAATCTTGCTTTGGGAATTATAATTGAATATTATTTTGAATAACACTACAGTAGGGGTTATTATCTCTACATACAATAATCCCGCCTGGTTAGAAAAGGTTCTCTGGGGTTATACCTGTCAGACAGTAATGCCTGATGAAATTATTATTGCCGATGATGGCTCTCGTGACGATACACGTCATCTGGTTGATTCCTTCAGAGATCAACTGCCCCTGAAACATGTCTGGCATCCCGACAATGGGTTTCAGAAGTGCCGGATTCTTAATGCCGCAATCATTGAATCAACTTCAGACTACCTTATTTTCACCGACCAGGATTGTATTCCGAGAAAAGACTTTATTGAAGCTCATCTCAGATATGCCTGTAAAGGCTACATGTTATCGGGCGGATATGTAAGGCTGACAATGAGACTTAGTGAAAGCATAACCCGTGAAGACGTTAAATCCGGAAATGCTTTTTCACTAAAATGGGAGTTTAAAAAAGGCCTTCAGAAAAATTTCAAGAGTACAAAGTTGATCAGAAACACAGCCTTTGCAAGATTCATGAATTTTATAACGCCAACAAGGGCAACATGGAACGGTTGCAACTCCTCCGGATGGAAATCAGATATGCTCACAATTAACGGTTTCAACGAGGGGATGCAATATGGTGGCGAAGACCGTGAGTTTGGCGAGCGGCTTGTAAACCTCGGCATAAAATCAAAACAGATACGCTATTCGGCCATCCTGCTCCATCTTGATCATTCACGCCCATATAAGTCACTTGAAGCTATTGCAAAAAACATTGCCATCCGCAGAGAGACACGCAGGTTTAAAATTATTGAGACTCCAATGGGTATTAAACAGCACCGATAGCTGAGATTCAATAAATATTGCATTTTTTTAAAAACTGATGGCCTTACATGTTGCTATACTTCAAAAAAAAGTATAATCTTGCTTTAGAAAATTAATTGACCATTATTTTTAATAAAAGTAAGGCAGCCTGCTATCCGGGGGGTTCTTGCAGTTGCCGATGGAAAGGAGCAAAAAACTCATGAATTTTTCAACACCTGAATCAATTACGAGTAATGTTGCAATAGGGAATACCATTAGAAAAAACAAGATTATTGAAACTCCCCGGGAATTATTTAATACCTGGAACCGAGAAATTAATAATCATGTCATATAAAGCTTCCCTTATTATTTCTGTTTACAAAGAGACAAGGTTCTTGAAAGCTGTCCTTGACTCTCTTCCTTACCAGACTGAACGGAATTTTGAAGTCATCATCTCAGAAGATGGCGAAGATGCAGGCATGAAGAGTTTTGTTGACTCTTATCCCTTTGTCAATGATTATAAACACCTTACACAGGAGGATGTGGGCTGGAGAAAAAACAAGGCTCTCAACAGGGCTATTGCTGCTGCCAGTGCAGAATGGCTGATTTTCATTGATGGTGATTGTGTGTTGCATCCCCGCTTTATTGAATATCACCTTAGACACGCGGGCAGAAAAAAGATATTGTCGGCAAAAAAAGTAAAGCTGAATGACAATCTCAGCCGCATGCTCCTCAAAGATATCTCTGCCATCAAAGCAATGCAGAAAAAGCTTTTCATTGAGCTGATTTCAGTTAAAAAGAGAGATATTGGATTCATTGAAGAGGGTGTCTTCCTTAATCCCGCAGGACCTTTTGGACTGATACCATCGTTAAGGAGGATGAGGGATCTGAAAGGATGCAATATGTCATTCTCAAAGAGTGCCGCCTCTGATATCAACGGGTTTGATGAAGACTATGTCAATCCGCTAATAGGTGAGGATATTGATCTCTCATGGCGTTTCCGGAAAGCCGGGTACAGGATATGTTCTCTGCGTAACATGGCAGTACAATACCATCTGAACCACAAAGAGAACTGGAATCCCAAACGAGTGAACATGGATAAAATGTACGCCAAGATTAAAACCGGCGAGTTCTTCTGTTTAAACGGGTTGAATAAGTATGAGGGAGTCGAAAGTCTAAA